>Ga0116226_10001609_pt1 | contig 19610 bp, 17 predicted proteins | sample S1TSphfallax_FD_89692 | JGI IMG/M metagenome (GOLD analysis project Ga0116226, IMG submission 89692) | Host-associated microbial communities from peat moss isolated from Minnesota, USA - S1T2_Fa - Sphagnum fallax MG | ecosystem: Host-associated > Plants > Peat moss > Unclassified | place: USA... | reverse complement strand
CGCCTTCGCCGATCTACCGCCGGGGTCGTGGAGCCTCACCACGGATTCCGAAGGGGCTCCGGAAGCGGTCACTCCGATGTTCGAGGTGTTTGCCAACAAGGCAACGCGCTACGACGTCGTGCTAAACGTCGTCGCGCACATAGCATCACCGGCGCTGGCCTCTCAGTCAGCCGCGTCCGATCGCAGCGGTGTCGCGGCTGCCGCCGCCGCGCTACCGGCCCCCACCGTGCCCGAGGCGCTCCAGGTACCGACGCCCGGTCCCGAAAGCGATACTGTGACGCCGCTTGCCAATGTCGGTGACATCGGTTGGATGAACGGCAACTCGCGAGAAAAGGCGCCGATCTTCGACACGAAGTTCTTCACGCCGGAGTTTCGCTTCGACGGTAACTATCTGCAGAGTGGCAATCATCCGGTCGACCACACCATTTCCGGGTCGACCGAAGAGTTCCGCTCAGGGGAATTTCAGATCGAACAGGTGAGTTTCGGCGGTGATTTTCACTGGGAAGGCGTAAGAGCCCGTTTCCTCTCCATGTTTGGCATGTTTGCGACCACCACGCCGCGCAACGACGCGAGTAGCGGTGTTGGCCAATGGGATTTGCAGGACGCTTACCGCTATTTTTCGGAGGCGAACGCGGGCTATCACTGGGACGTGAACCACGGTCTCAATGTCGATGTGGGTGTCTTCGTCTCCTACATCGGCCTGTTCAGCTACTACAACTTTGACAATTGGACTTACCAGCCGTCGTTCGTATCATCGAATACGCCTTGGTTCTTCAATGGTATGCGCGTGCAGTGGTGGCCCACGCAAAATCTGAAGATCGAGCCGTGGCTCATCAATGGTTGGCAGTCCTATGCCAAGTTCAACAGCAAGCCCGGTTTTGGCGGACAAATTCTGTGGATTCCAAGTGACCGAGTGAAATTGGTGTTCAACAGTTATTCCGTCGGCCAGGATAATCTGCCATGTCAACAACCCAGCACCTCCGGTCAAGGGACGTCCGACATCAATTGTCAGCCGCAGAACGGCGGCAACCGCTTGGCCGCGGTGGGATCCGATGTGGGGGCAGGTCCTCCAGTGGATTACTCGCGGGTGAAGCGTGTGCACGAGGACGATAGCATCGTCGTCAAGTACTACGATGCTCACGGCACGGGCGGCAACGGCGTATCCAAAGCGGCATTCAGTTACACGGTCGATCTGGGTTGTGAGTATGGCGGCGGAGTGCATTGTTCAGGCGGGCAGAACAAGGAAAACTTTTTCGGCATGATGTTCTATGACAGGACCTGGTTCCACAGCGACCTGTATGCCGTGACTCTCGGCGGCGGATTCTTCAACAATCCGGGGCGCTATCTGGCGCTGACGCCGCCCATCAATGGAGCCACCGCCCAATCGGGCTCGCCGTACTTCACACAGCAGCCGGGACAGAAACTGTTTCAATGGGATACGCAGCTCAATTTGCAGTACATGCCGAGGGATTGGATTACCTGGTGGACCGAAGCAACGTTCCGGCACTCGGACGTGCCCTACTGGGTCGGAAGCGGGGGCATCACTCCCCCCGGCGGCAACACCGGATCACCTGCGAGCTGTGTCGATGGCGGCAACAACTCCGTCACGGGAGCGTGTTCGTCGGGCGACTGGTTTCCCGATCTTCGCACCCGCGAGATCATCTGGGGCGCGGGCGTTCTCGTGAAGTTTTGATGGGCACCCCTCGTGCCGGGCGCGAGGGGCTTTCTGGTCGAGCGACTTCATCCTGGCTTCGATTGGCCCAGTTCGCGCCCGTTGAGGATACGATAAACCGCCGGCAACACCAGCATCGACAGCAACGGCGCCGTGATCATGCCGCCGATCATGGGAGCGGCGGTGTGGCTGATGATACCGTCGCGCACGCATCGAGGCAGCAGGTCACCGCGTGAGAGCCGTCCGCACAGCACGGCTTGTGGGCTGCGCCAGCGGGATGCCCGGCCGAGGCCGCGCAGTCTGACCGCAGCGCAGTTGCGGCCACGGCTGTGGCGACCCACGTCTGCAGGCCGAGAGTTAGCACAACGATCCAGACAACCACCTGGCGTTTCATGGGGTTGACTGAAACTCCGCGGAGCCCACTGGCGCAAACACGAGACGCCTGAAATGAGACCGCGAGCCTGCAACGGGCGCGCTGTGACGGCGTGGTCGCGCGTGCAGCACTGAACATATGCACCAATATTTCTTAACAGCATTTTAACGGGGTGCTACCTCAACATCCCACCCCGCCATGGCACCACAAATATTGGGAGAACTTACGATGCGCTCCTCACGGATGATTACGAAGGATCATGATCGCGTACGGTGGGACGCGGTCATCGCCGGTACCGCCCTGATCGGCGTGCTGTGCCTCTCTATTTCACCCGCGGTCGTTGCCGACACGGCCGCCGCCCCCGAGAACGGGGGCTCCGGTTTAGAGGAGATCGTGGTTACCGCGCAAAAGCGCGTTTCCACGGTACAGGACACGCCCATCAGCATTTCCGCGGTCAGCGGCGATGATTTGTTGAATCGAGGAGTCGCCTCGTTGGCCACGTTGGCACAGGGCACGCCCGGTGTTTCGCTCAAGAGCGAAGGGCCCAGTCAGACTGAGATCGAGATGCGCGGCATGACCTCGAGCGGCGGCAACTCCGCGACGGTCGGCTTCTATCTGGATGACATTCCGTTGGCGGGGCCCGCCAGCGCGCAAAATGGTCACGTGGTGATCGATCCCGATCTGTATGACCTGAATCGCATCGAGATTCTGCGCGGGCCTCAAGGTACGCTGTTCGGATCGGGCTCGATGGGTGGGACGGTACGATTGATTTCCAACCAGCCGAATCTGACGCAGTTTGAATCGACCGCGCAAAGCGTCTTGTCGGGAACCGACGGCGGCGGGTTCAATCATAAAGACAGTTTGATGGTCAACCTACCGCTCACCGACACCTTGGCGTTACGGGTGGTTGGCACCGAAGATTACACGAGCGGCTGGATCGACCGCATCGTCGCCGACCTGCCACTCGCCGGTGGAACCCCGGTCGGCACCGTCCGCGGTAATGTCCTCGATGCGCCCATCATCAAGCAGTATCCGGGCTCGAATGCCTATCAGACGTATTCGGGGCGCGTGACGCTACTATGGAAGCCGACGGACAATCTGTCGATCACGCCGTCATATTTTCACACGACCAGTACGCAGAACGGCATCAGTGCCTATGACAGCAACCCCGGCACCGAGGCTCACTACCAGCCTTTCGACATCGCCGAACCGTTGACCGATTCGTTGAGCGCGTACAGTCTCAACGTCAACTATAGTTTCCCGGCATTCGACTTGACATCGAGCACGGCGCGATGGAACCGGCACTCCGTTCAAACCGAGGAGGCGAGCGAGGCCTTCAACAACCCGGCCGAGTTCATCACCTATAACTCTAATTACGGTCTACCGAATCCCGGATACTATGGTGCGACCGGGTCCGGCCCGGAGCACGGCACCGAGTCCGATCCCTCCCATCAGTTCAGCGAGGAGCTTCGCCTGGCCTCGACGGGTGGCGGAGCCGCGAGCTGGGTTGCGGGTCTGTACTTCAGCGACTTCTATTCGTTGTGGCAATTCAACGGTACGACGCCCAATTACGCCTCTTACATGGATCTCGGCACGAACGCGCCGGCGACGACGCCCAACTGGTTCGATGCGTACTCGCCGACGACGATCAAGCAATATGCGGCATTCGGCGATTACACGTATGCCCTGACCGATGCCCTCAAGGCCGATCTGGGCGCACGCGTGAATCACTACACCTACCGCTTCTCCTCCTGCATCAGCGGTTGGGGATCGGGTTATGGTGCCGCAACGCCGTCCTGTTCCGGTCTCATCGCGCTGTCGTCCACCAGCTTCAACCCGAAGTTCAATCTGACCTACACGTTCAGCCCGGACTTGATGGCTTACGGGACCGTGTCGACGGGCTTTCGTCCCGGCGGCGGCGATGCCGTTTATCCGACCACGGGTGCAGCGTGGGGAGGAGCATTCGCGCAGCAGAATTACACGAGCGGCAAGTGGCCCACGACGTATGCGCCGGACCGGGTCATCAGCTACGAACTCGGCGAGAAATCCAGACTGCTAGATCGCCGCCTGACCGTGAATGCCAGCATCTACTATGAGGACTGGCGCCACCCCCAACTCGAGGCGTACCCGAACGACTGGGCATTGAACATCAATGGCAACTCCGTTTCAATCTACGGCGCCGATTTGGATGTGTTTGCCGATCTCGGGTCGGGTTTTCAGCTCGAATTCGCGGCGGGCTACCTGTACGAATGGCTGGAAGGGGGCCCGCACTGGGTGATCACGCCGGTCCACAAGATGCCGGAAGTCGCGCCCGAGAGTGGCACCGTCTCGCTCAACTATTCCCTGCAGCTCGCGAGTTCGTATACGTTCACGGCGCGAATCGAGAATTCCTACACCGGCCCCCGTTACTCGATTTATTTCTCGGATCCGTACGAATTCGTGGGTACCTACCGGCAAATGCCTGGGTATGACCTCATCAATTTCCGCACGGGAATCAAGTTTCACGACAAATGGAGTGCGACGGCATTCGTCAACAATCTCACCAACAAGCATGCCCAGCTGGAGAGCATGTTCACGGAAAATGAGCCGCAACCCAGTTTCACGCGCATCGAAACCAACCAACCGCTCACGGGCGGCGTTGATTTGACATACCGGTTTTGATAAAGCGGGGCGCGACTAGGATATTAACCGCTTAATCATCTTGCAGAGTGTCGTGACCCTGGCTGCTTTCCGCCAGGGTCACGAGCCGGTAGCCGACGCCGAGTTCGGTGCGGATGTGATGCGGCCTTCCGGGATATTTCTCGATCTTTCTGCGCAAACTGCGGATATAGACCCGCAGGGCAAGAGAGCCATCGCGATGCGGTCCCCAAACCTCCTTGATCAGTGCAGAGTGGGTCATCAGTTGATCGCTGTGGCGCGCGAGCGTCTCGAGTATGCGGTGCTCGATGGGCGTTAGGCGAACCTCGCTGCCGTCATGGCGGCGCGCGACACGCCTGGTCATGTCCACCGAGACCTCGCCCAATTCGAGCACGCCCATGGGCAGCACGCCGCGGACATGACGTCGGACGACCGCTTTCACGCGTGCCAAGAGCTCGGGTGCGCTGAATGGTTTCATCACGTAATCGTCGGCGCCCAGTTCGAAAGCCGCGAGCCGCTGGGGCTCGGCGCTTCGTGCCGTCAGGACGACGATGGGGACAGGCGACCAAGCGCGAATGGTGGTGATGACCTCGAAGCCATCGCGATCCGGTAAACCGAGATCCACGAGGACGATGTCGGGTCTATGCAATCGGGCGTCCTGTTCGCCGCGAAAGGCGGTTCCGGTCACCAGAACTCTGAAACCGTTGGTCTCAAACAGCATTCGGAGGATTTTTTGCATCGCCTGATCGTCCTCGACGATCAAAATGAGATGCATCGCCCCGGTCATCGGCGACGTTCCGGGGAAGGGGAGGTCTTCAACACAGTTCCCCGACAGACGGTGTGCCCGCAGCCTGTGTTGTTACGGGCAGCGTGATCTCGAAGCGCGCACCGCCCGCAGGGTTATCGGTGGCGCGAATTTGCCCCCCATGCAGACCGGCGGCCGCGCGGCAGATTGCGAGTCCGAGTCCCACCCCGACGACACTGCTTTCCGAGCGGCCACGCTGGAACTTCTCGAACAGGCGCTCTGGATCCCCGGGGGGGAGCCCCGGCCCGTCGTCCGCTACCACCAGTATGACCTCCTCGCCCCGCACGGCGGCGGCTATGGTGATGGTCGTCCCGGCGGGTGTGTACTTCGTGATGTTTTCCAACAGATTGCTGAGAATCTTCACGATCAGAGTCGGCTCGACCAAGATCAATGGCAGATCGGCCGGCACGTCCAACGTGATGCGCCACTGCGACAGACGTGCCTCGTGATTTTGAATGGCCAGCGATATCAAATCGTCAACCGCATGCCAATCGGCGCGCAGATCGCCTCCACCGGATTCCAGTTGCATCAATTCGAGTACGTTGGTGAGCAATTGAGACATATCGCGCGCCTTGACCTCGATCAAATGGCCGAGCGTCATGCTCCTGTCGATGTTGAGAGCGCTTTCCCGCTGTGCAATCAAACTGCCTGCACCGGCAATCGCCGACAGCGGTGTCCGTAGATCATGTGAAATGGATGCAAGTAGCGTATTGCACAGTACGACACGCTCCGCGGATAGTTTGGCGGACTCGGCGGCCTCGGCGAGTTTGACCCGCTGTAGGGACAGTGCCAGTTGGACGGCAAATACATCCAGCAGGCGCAGTTGTTCCTCGGGCATCGCCGCGGCTCCCGTCCGTGGAGTCACGACGATGACACCCCTGATGATCGTGCTGCCGTGTAATGGGAGATAGATCGCGTCCTTGGTACCCCGTTCGGGGCGCGCGGCCACCTGCTCAGCGAATTGTAGATCCGCGGTCCGCATCGACAGCCGCGCCGCTTCCCGGGCGAAACCCTCGGTCGGTGTTATCGGCGCCAGGCGCCCCAGTTCATCCGCAATCAAGACGGCAGCTTTACAATGGAAGACCGCGTATATATGCCGGCTCGCTGCCGCCACCATGGTTTCGGCATCGGATGCGACGGCGAGTTCACGACTCATGGCATACAGCACCGCAGTGCGCTGTCGGCGCGCATCGGCGACCTCCCGGTGCCGGCGTATGCTGATCATCAGATTCGCAATGACCAGGGCGACGATGAGCATCACGATCAACGCGAAAACATACTGCATGCTCTCAACTTCGAAGCTCAGCACCGGAGGCACGAAGAAGAAATTGAACGCAAGCATGTTGGTGATGGCGCTCAATGCTGAGGGGCCTCGCCCCATTCGCAGTGCGCCAACGGTCGTTCCCACCAAGTACAGCATGACGACGTTAACCAGGCACAGTCGGTCACCGAGCGGAAAGGCAATCGCGGTGCAGGTACCGGTGATCGCGAGGGCGGCGAGATATTCAAGCCAGACCCGCCGCCGACTCGGGTTACTGCGATATGAGATCCCCATGGCGGCCCGCAACGTCCGCCTGGAACGTGCAAGGACGATACGCCGCGAGCGTCTGCGTCGACGAGCCGACGTCAACCACGTAGCCAACTTCATCGAGATCGATACCGCATGCGTGGAGGGTGCTCATGTAGGCATGAATCGCCTTGAGCCTAATATGAGGGGGCGTAAGGATGTCGTAAAAAAAAACCGGTAAAACCGCCCTCGCCACCGTCGTTGACGTGGAAGTGGCCCACCGCGATCATGGTCCGGCGCGGTGAACGCCGGGTCCTCCGGCGTGCACGACTCTGGTGCATGAAATGCGCTCAGACGGGCCGATTTGCAAGACTACGCATTAGCCCACGGCTCCCTGTGGTTTTCCCGTACTGCGCGTGCCAAGCCGCAGTGCTATTTGTGTCTCTCGACAGCGAACCTCAACCCGGAAAAGGATTTAATGCTCATGGGCAAACGTTGGCATGGTCGAGCGAAGGACACGGATTCGATCGATTCACTGCCTATGGGCATGACGCCGATCCGACGCGCGACGCTTGTGCCGGTTTGTTGTCCGAAATGTGGAGAGCCCACCCAGATGAAATGTCCGGTGGTCGTACTCGATATGGCGCTCAATAACTGGAATCGTATGAATTTGTATACGGATTGCTGTGATGTTTATTGGGACGCCACGCCGGCCGATATGCGTGTGATCCGCGAGCATTTCCGGTTGGATGGAGCGACCGATTAGCCGTCGGCGACGCCGCCGGCAACCTTCGTCAATCAACAGCCGCTTAAGTCTGCAATGGCATCGAGCAGGGCGCCGGTGCTGACCGGTTTGCTCAAGAACCGGCAATTCGGGATCGATGTCTTGATGACGCGCATCATCGACTGAATGTCACCGCTCAGCAACACCGCAGGAACATCGCGGTTCTTTTGGATCCGCAACTGCACCAGCACGTCGAGGCCTGTCAGGGGGCCGTCCAGGTGATAGTCTGAAATGAGTAGATCGCCGGGCCGCAGATCGGCGAACAACGTCTCCGCCTCGGCCACACTGCCGGCACTGCGGGTTTCGAAGCCTTCCAAATTGAGAAACAATTCGGTCGCCGCCCTCACCGAGTCATTGTCCTCCAGCAGGACCAGTCGACACCGCCCCGACATGGCCGCGGTCGCGGGCGCCGGCTCAATGGGAACGGGCACTGATGCTTCTCGTAGAATTCGTTGCACAGGCACCCGGATTCTCACGCGTGTTCCCGCGCCGACGTCGGAGGACACGTCGACTGAATACCCGAGCAGTCGCGAGACTTCCCTGACGATCGCAAGACCCAGTCCGACGCCGGAGCGTTGTGTGCCCGAGTGGTCCACTTGGTAGTATTCATCGAAAATCCGGTCAAGCTTGTCGCCCGGTATGCCCCCTCCCGTATCTTGCACCGTAATCGCCAAAGACTCCGTCTCGACGTTCTCGGCGATGTCCACGCTGCCTGCGGTCGTATATTTCAGCGCGTTTCCCACGACGTTTTGCAGCAGCTGGGTGAAGAGCATTCGATCGGTGGAAATGACCTTGTTCGTGGCCGAAAATGCCAGTTTGAGCGATTTCGCTTTCGCCAGGGGCTCGAATTCATGGAGCAGATCTTCGAAGACGGATGCCAAATCCACCGGAGCTAAATGAGGTTCGATGACCCCGGACTCCATGCGCGTGACGTCGAGCAACGCGTTGAGCAGCCGGCTCGCGGAGTCGATGGCGGACTCTTGTCGCTGCAGGAGGTCATGGACTTCCGGGGTGGCCTGCGTGAGGGTCAAAAGTGACGCATTCAATAAACGTATGGTCTGCAGGGGCTGCCGCAGATCATGGCTTGCCGTCGCCAGGAAACGGGTTTTCGCCATGTTGGCGCGATCGGCTTCTTCACGAGCGGTCACCAAAGCATCGCTGATGGCGCGTCGCTCGGTCATGTCGCGAATCGCCGCCGCCACGAATGCCTTCTCGCCGTCGTGAAACGGGGCTAGCCGGATACCCGCCGGGAATTCTGTGCCGTCTGCGCGCTGCGCGAACAGATCCAGGATACGCGCTCCCATTTCACGATTGATGGGGTCTCGCAGGTAGCCGGACATATGCGCGCCGTGCCGAAGCCGATACCGCTTGGGGACTAGCATCTCGATCGGCTGGCCCACCAGCTGTTCCCGGGAGTAGCCAAAGAGTACCCGGGAGGTCGCATTTGCGAATAGGATAATGCCACGGGCATCGACGACGATAAGGGCATCGGGCGAGAATTGCAGCAAATGCTGGGCAATAGAGGCGATGTGTTCCATTCGTGGCCGCTATCAAGAACCACAACAGCCGTGGCGCAAGCGCAGTGATAGTAGCATGCTCTCCGCCCGCTGCCGTTGGCCGTTGGCCGCCGACTGCGGGCAGCGGGCCGCGTGCGGTAAGCTTGGCGCTAGGGATTCGAGGCAAGTTCCTACGTAGAACTCCCGGCTTTTTCCGGTGACGACAATGCGCCACAATCCGAGCGGTTTTCCGGCGGCCCAGGCAGTACTACAGTGATCAAGCATAGCAACCTGAATTGAACGAAGGACTCCATTGAGCGAGTTGAAGCCACAACGCTTTGGATCAGACGCGATTCTCAATCAGCTCATGGAAATCGCGCGGATATCGGCTCTCTCCGAAATGGCGAGCGGCATCGCGCACGAGTTGAATCAGCCCTTGGGGGCCATCGCCACGTTTTCGCAGGCTGGAGATCGACTTCTCAATCGCTCGGAACCGATGGTCGGGCGCGCGTTGGACGTTTTCCGCCAAATCAACAAGGAGGCTCTCGCCGCGGGCGAGGGCATCCGCCGGATCCGGGGCTTGTTCAGCCCGGAAAAGTCAGAACGTACGCGTGGGCAAATCCCGGCCGCGCTGGAGGAATTGTGTCCGGTGTTGAAGGTCATCGCGCAGTGCGCCAGGATCGAATTCACGAGTACGGTCGAAACGCCCTCTCCCGACGTGTTCATCGATAAACTCCGCATCCAGCACGTCATTTTCGCCTTGGTCCAAAATGCGGTGGACGCTTGTGCCCAGTCGGACCGGCCGCCACGCATCGCGTTGGAGGCGAGATCGGACCGCTATGCCGTCGAGGTCAGCGTGACGGATTCCGGTCGGGGTATAGAGGATGGTATGCGCGAGAGCATTTTCCAACCCTTCTTCACGACCAAGGTCAACGGAACGGGCCTCGGACTGGCTTCGTGCCGTGCGATCGTGGAGACCCACGAAGGCAAAATCGGTTTTGACCCTGTACCCGCCGGCGGATGCCGATTCTGGTTTCGCTTGCCGCTCATGCAATCTTGAAGGAGCTCATCACAGCAACGGGGCGGGAAGTATCGACGCTGGCGCCGGTGGTATTCGTCATCGATGACGATGATGGTATGCGACGCGCGTTGACTCTGCTCTTGAACACGGTGGGTTATGCCACCCGTGCTTTCGCGGGCCCCAACGAGTTCTTGGCGCAGTTCAAGCCCGACTCCACGGGTTGCCTCGTGCTCGATATCCGTATGCCGGGAATGAGCGGATTGGAGTTGCAGCAGCATCTCAATCGCTCAGGGTCCATGCTCCCGGTCATATTCATCACGGGGCACGGCGATGTACCCATGGCGGTACAGGCGATGAAGGAGGGGGCATTCGAGTTCATCGAGAAACCATTCAGGGAGCAAGATCTCCTCGATAGCATCAATCATGCCTTGCAGCGCGACGCCGAGCATCAAACGGCATTGGCGCGTCGGACGGAGGTCGCTCGACGTGTAGCCACCCTGACTCCACGCGAGAATCAAGTGATGGCCATGGTGGTCGACGGTGCCGCCAACAAGGTGATTGCGATCGATTTGGATTTGAGCGAGCGAACGGTCGAAATCCACCGGTCCAAAGTCATGGAAAAAATGGGCGCCAAGTCGGTGGCTCATCTGGTCAGATTGCAAATGCAATTGACGGAAGACATCTGACGCCACAGCCTCGTCACGGTATTTACGTATTTTTATTTTTGGCGTGTGGCGAGATACTCCGATCATTCTCGACGCAGGAGTGATCCGTGACGACTCGGTTGACTTTGACGTTTCGGCATGTCATCCGCTGCGGCGTGATCGAGTCTCTCGCGCGAGATTTTGGTACGCGACTGGAACGCCAGGAAGCCGGCATCAGCCGCTGTGACTTCACGTTCTTACGGCTTGCGGATACGACCATGAAACCAGGTCAATTCGCAGTACGGATTCACCTCAGTCTGCCGACCGCGCAGATCCATGCCGACAGCGTGCTGCGCAATGGCGAAGGCCACGCCGAAATCATTGGGGCGCTCCGAGAGGCCTATGGTAATGCCAGTCGGCAACTTGATGATCGACTCAAGGAACGCTGCGCGCGATTTTCGCTTTAGGTCAGGGTTTCCACTGATTGAGAAAGGCGGTCAAGGACGACGAGTCGAGGTGCCGCATATCCGCGAACTCCCTGTTCTGGGCATACACTGCCTTGCCGTCGGCATCCAATACTGCCAAAGCCGGTACCCCCTTGAGAGGTACACCGTATCGCGCGGCAATATCCTGGTTCGCATCCATGCGTCCGACGTTGACGTTGACCCGCACGAAGTACTTCGACAGCAGTTCGGCGTTGGGGCCCTCGTGGAAGTAGATATTCAGCACCTGGCAGTCAGGGCACCAATCGCCGCCGAAATCCACGATCACGCGTTTGTGGGTCCGATGTGCCTCGACAAGAGCGGCCTTGATATCGGCTTCGGCAGTGTCGATGGCCGGGTAGATCTTCGCTTTCTGAATACCAATGGACGCATCCTCGGCGGCCGCCGGACGTGACGCTACCAACGAGGTCACCGCCGTCAACAGGACTGCCGCCGCCGCCAGCATGCGACCGCTTCTGAAAAGGCGTTTCATTGAGAGACCGCATCCGGCTGCACCGAAGCCGTCTCTCGAACCGGGGAGTGCGCAGCGACGGTCGCGAGGACGGCCAGCAGAGTTGCCGCAAACCATAGATATTCTCGCCCGTCTCCGGCTCCGTGTAGGTCGCTAGCTGCGTTCATGAATAGCGGTTCCGTCGCGGATCGTTAGATCTTCAGAATAGCGGCCGGGCGGCCACCGGGGAACTACAAAACGCTCATCTGCATATATCGATTGGGCATGGGGTAGGTTGTGGAATCTTGGTGATTCGGTTATTCATAGATCGGTGAACGACGCGACCAAAGGGTATTTTCGCCAAAAAGTGTGGCTGACCTGGGTTGTCCTGTGCGCCGGACTGGGTGGCGCCTGTTTTGCGCTGCATCTCGATGTCGCTTACGTCCTTCAGAAGCTGCCCTTCTTGCTGGGCGTGCGGCTCGCGCCCGACGGATTCATCCAAGGCGCCGCGCTGACGATATTCGTCACTGCGTTCTCGATGTTCTTCGCCTCGCTGGTCGCGCTCGTCACCGCGCTCGGTAGACTCTCGACGAATCCGGTCGCGTTTGCCGTGGCGACGTTCTACGCCTCGTTGTTCCGTGGCACGCCCTTGTTGGTCCAGGTGCTCATCATCTATCTGGCATTACCGCAGATCGGAATCGTGTTGGGAGCCTTGAGTTCCGGGCTGATTGCCCTGTCGCTCAACTACGGCGCATACCTCGCGGAAACGATTCGCAGTGGCGTGATGGCGGTGCCGCCCGGGCAAGGCGAGGCGGCGACGGCGCTTGGCCTGCCACGCTGGGTCATCGCTTGGAAGGTGACCGGCCCGCAGGCCCTACGCCTCATCATTCCGACAGCCGGCGCTTTGTTCGTGTCGATGTTGAAGGATTCATCGCTGGTCTCGTTGATGGGTTTGTGGGAGCTCAATTTTCTGGCGCAGTCGTATGCGCGCGCGACTTATCACTACATGGAAATGTTGATCGCAGCGGCGCTGATATATTGGGCGTTGTCGATCGTCTTCGAGCTGGTTCAATTCCGGCTCGAGCGGCGTTTCGGCCGGGGGATCGCTCCCATGGGCAGGTACTAGCGCCCCTGTTTGCGATGAACGACCAAACTATAGAAGGTTCGGAGCGGCCGCTCATTGCCGTTGCGCAACTCAACAAATGGCACGGAGCGGCGCACGTCTTGCGCAATGTGTCGCTCGACGTCGGCAAGCACGAACGTTTGGTCGTTTGCGGCCCATCGGGATCCGGCAAATCGACTTTGCTGCGATGCCTTAACGGTCTGGAGTTGCATCAATCGGGCCGCATCGTCATCGACGGCGTCGAACTCACGGGCGCGGCGAGTTCGCTCGGATTCGTGCGGCGCGAGGTCGGCATGGTGTTCCAGTCCTTCAATCTCTTTCCGCACATGACCGTGCTCGAGAATTGCACGTTGGCGCCGATCTGGGTGCGCAAGATGTCGTCGGCGGAAGCGCATGATGTCGCGGTAACCTACCTGTCACTCGTGCATCTTTCCGCACACGCGCACAAGTATCCGAGTCAGCTGTCGGGTGGCGAGCAGCAGCGTGTGGCAATCGCCCGTGCTCTGTGCATGGCGCCCAAAGTCATGCTGTTCGATGAGCCGACGTCCGCTCTCGACCCGGAGATGATCAAAGAGGTATTGGACATCATCATGGGCCTTGCAGGCACTGGCATTACCATGATTTGCGTGACCCATGAAATGGGCTTCGCGCGCCGTGTGGCGGATCGCATCGTGTTCATGGATCGCGGTGAGATCGTCGAACAAGGACCGCCCGAGCAACTGTTCGACGATCCGCAAACGGATCGGCTCAAGACGTTCCTGAGCCAGATTCTGCATGGGAAGCTCATCTTACCGACGTGATTTGGCCGGCTAGGGTCGTCACTTAAAATTTGTGAGTCGACAACAGTAGACTGGTTTCCGTGTTGGAGATCCCGTCGATCTTGCGAATACGCCCCAACACGCGGTCTACCGCTTCGAGGCTCTCGGTTCGTAACTCCGCGACGATGTCCCAGCGGCCGTTAGTCGTATGCAGCGCGGCCACCGCGGGGTCGCCGCGCAGCGATCGGAGCACTTCATCGGTTCGATTACCATCGACCGCAACCGTCATCAGCGCTCGAATGGCCCGCTCCTCTTCCTGAGGCTTGAGCTTGACCGTGTACCCGACGATGGTCCCGTCTCCCTCCATCCGCGCGAGGCGATTCTGCACGGTACCCCTCGCTACCTTCAGGGATTTGGCCAGTGTGGCGACGGGCATTCGCGCGTTGTCACGCAATAGCGAGAGCAATTTCCGATCCGTGAGATCCATGCGTATCCAAGCGACCTGCGTCGGCGTTAAAGCCTACAAAGTGACACTTTCGGCTGACTATTTGCTCAACATCATACGGATTATGCCCACTCTGCGAGCTATTTTTTGACCGTCATTTACCCGAGACTGAGCCCAAGTTACCGGGAGCGAGACATGGTTGACTACATTGGGACCGAGCGCATCAGCGAATTGGTGAGCTTGATCGGGCCGGCCCGTTTCATCGAGGAATTGGCCGGCGAGATCGAAGCCGATTATCGCCGCTGGAGAGACTTCGACAAGTCGCCGCGGCTTGCGAGTCACTCCGCCGTGGGCGTCATCGAGCTGATGCCGACGACGGATGGTCGGCTGTATTCCTTCAAGTACGTCAACGGCCATCCCAAGAACACGGCTCAGGGTTTGCTCACGGTGACGGCGTTCGGTTTGCTGGCGGACGTGTCGACTGGGTACCCGCTGCTGTTGTCCGAGATGACGTTTGTGACGGCCCTGCGCACCGCGGCAATCTCCGCCTTGGCGGCGGCGCGGTTGGCCCGGCCGGCCAGCCGCGTCATGGCATTGATCGGCAATGGCGCGCAAGCAGAGTTCCAGACAATCGCGTTTCACCGGCTCGTCGGCGTGCGCCAGGTGCGGCTCTACGATACGGATTCCAACGCCACGGCGAAACTCATCCGCAACCTCGCCAGGATGCAGCTCGCCGACTTGACCGTGGTTCGCTGCAACAGCGCGGCCGAAGCCGTCATAGGCGCGGACATCGTCACGACGGTCACCGCGGACAAGTGCAATGCCACCATTTTGACGCCCGAAATGGTCAAGCCTGGGATGCATCTGAATGCCGTGGGTGGCGATTGTCCGGGCAAGACCGAATTGCACGTCGACATCCTGAGGTCGACGGCTGCCCGCATCGTCGTCGAATTCGAGCCACAAGCTCGCATCGAGGGGGAGATTCAACAGTTGGCGGGACCATTGGCAATTACAGAACTCGCTGATGTGCTGACCGGCGAGCGCCCGGGCCGCTTGACCGACGGTGACGTCACCATTTTTGACTCAGTGGGATTTGCATTGAACGACTTCTCCGCGTTGCGATATTTGCGGCGCTTGAACGCCGATTATCCGCAAGGGGGCCAAAGCATCGATCTGATTCCGGATTTGGAGGATCCCAAAGACCTGTTCGCGGGTTTGTCAGGCAAGAAAGCGCGCTCGCGCAGGCGAAGATTGGCATGACACCCGACCGTCAGGGAATGGCGAGCCTCATCGGTGCGCCCACGGACGTCGGCGCGAGCGATCGCGGCGCATCTATGGGCCCCGAAGCGCTGCGAGTGGCCGGCATACGTGAGGCGCTGATGCAGCGCGGGCTGGCCGTGGAGGACTGCGGCAATGTCGGAGGTCCGCCCAATCCAGGACGGGGTCCGTCCGATGGACTTCGCAACTTGGCGGAGGTGACGGCTTGGAGTCAGTCTGTGTACCACGCGGTTTATCGGGAGCTCCGCGAAAATCGCTTGCCGATCCTCCTGGGGGGCGATCATTCGTTGAGCATCGGCTCGATCGCCGCCGTGGCCCGGCATTGCCGCGAGAGTCGCCAGACACTGCGCGTGCTCTGGTTGGACGCCCATGCCGATTTCAATACGTTGGAATTGTCTCCAAGCGGCAGCATTCACGGCATGCCGGTGGCATGCCTCTGCGGGTTTGGGCCGCGCGAACTGGTGGAAATTGGCGGCTTGACGCCCGCCATCCACGCGTCATCGGTGCGGCAGATTGGGATACGCAGCGTCGACCCGGGTGAACGGCGGTTCGTGCAGGCTCAGGATCTCACCGTCTTCGACATGCGTTTCATCGATGAGTACGGGGTCAGGAAGGCGATGGATCTGGCGCTGTCGGACCTCGATTCTCAGACTCATTTGCATGTCAGCTTCGACGTCGACTGTCTCGACCCTGAGATCGCGCCGGGAGTGGGAACGACCGTTCCCGGCGGCTTGTCCTATCGCGAAGCCCAACTTTGCATGGAGATGATTGCCGACACCGGGCGGCTAGCCTCGCTCGACATCATGGAACTGAACCCAGCACTGGACGTGCGCAATAAGACCGCGTTACTCGCCGTCGATTTGGTGGAGTCGCTGTTTGGCAAGAGCACTCTCGTGCGAAAGCCCATGGCGGAGCCGTGCAATCGCGTCGCCGCATGATCGTCGACCGCCGCGCGGCCACCGGCATCTCGTCAGACCGGCGATAAAACCAGCGCTTCTAAGCTTATAGCCAGTCGGAAGTTGGGTTTGCAGTTGCGGCCGATACAATGCGCGGTCGTTGCAACGACATCATTTCCCTTAAAGGCATAACTCCGTGGCGGCATCATTTTCACGGGCCCTCGAGCCCATTGGACAACCGGTATCGCAGTCCTTGCTCGACAGCGTGACGCGCCGTCTTGCGGAATCCGCCGAAGCCTTGGATCGTAGCGCGGAATTTCCCAAGGCCAACTTCGAGATTCTTGCCCGGGAGGGGTTGATCGGCTTGACTGTCTCGCAGCAATATGGAGGCCGTGGAGCGGGGTTCGTCGAATCGCTGCGCGTGCTTCGCGCAGTGGCCAAGGGGGAGCCGTCCACCGCGCTAATCCTGTTCATGACTTACGTCTTTTACGCGCAGACGTCGAGCCAGCAAAGCTGGCCGCGGCACATTTACGAGCGTCTGGTACGCCAGGTCGTCGCGGGTGGCGGATTGATCGGCGGTCTGCGCGTGGAACCCGAACTGGGTACGCCCGTCCGCGGTGGGCTACCGAAAACCGTGGCGCGGCGGACTGCGGAAGGTTGGGCGCTCACGGGCAACAAAATATATTCGACGGGTTCCACCGGTCTGACCTGGTTTTCCGTGTGGGCCAAAACGGATGAGGCAGAGCCGCGGGTGGGCAACTTTTTGGTCGCTGCCGACAGTCCCGGCATCACAATCATTCCCGCGTGGGACCACTTGGGCATGCGGGCCACCGTCAGCCATGAGGTGGCATTCGACGCCACGCCCATCCCCCTCGACCATGCGGTCGACGTGCGTAAACCTTCCGAGTGGGCACCCAAGCCCGGCGATCACTCCCTGGCTCTATGGAACGCACTGGCGATTTCCACCATTTATGATGGTGTCGCCGAGGCGGCCCGGGACTGGCTCGCCGGTTACCTGAAGCAACGCGTACCGTCCAATCTGGGTGCATCGCTCGCGACGCTGCCGCGCGTGCAGGAAAAATTCGGCGAGATCGAGGTGCTGCTGTCCACGAACCGCCTGTTACTCAATGGCGCGGCCGAACGCGCCGATGGTGGTAAGGAAGTCACCGCGGTTGAGGCCAACAACATCAAGTACGTCGTGACCGCCAATGCCATTCGCGCGGTGGAGATCGGGCTCGAACTCACCGGTAATCCGGGTCTCAGCCGTAAAAACCCGCTCGAACGCCATTACCGCGACGTCCTGTGCAGCCGCATTCACTCACCGCAAGACGACACCATCCTCGTGTCTGCCGGACGGTCGGGCTTGGGAATCTGATACGATGCGGCACGCGCAGCGGTGAGTCTTCGCACGGCCTCGATGATCGGGCCGGCCTCGGTCCTCACCAGCCAATCGGCGGACACGTCTACGAAGCGCACCACCTTGTTTCGATCGATCACCAGTACGGTGGGTTTAGGCAGCTCCCACATGCCGGTGCCGGTCACGTCGCCTATGGGCGTATTTCGCGATAAAGCCGCCTGCTGCGATGCCTCATCGAAGGTATAGAGGATGCCGAAGCGCCGCCCCAACTCATTATGCAGGTCGGAACCCACGAGAAAGTCGAGCCCGTGCCTTTCCTGGATGGCGCGCAGCTTGTCGGGAATTTGGGGACTCAACGCCAACAGGGTGGCACCGAGTTCGCGTAGTGCCGGCCATAGTGCGCGTTGATAATGGGGAAGCGCGATGTTGCAGGCAGGGCAACCGGCAAAGCGGAAGAACACGACGACCACGGGCCCCCGCGCCACCAGTTCGTCCAATTCGATGATGTCTCCGCTCACGCCCGGCACGGCAAAGGATTCGACTACATCACCCTCCTTGATGTACTGATCGGCGTTCTCCGTGTCGACCAGGAGCTTGCGCTGCTCGACGTTGATTCGAAGATCCTCCGGGCGCCACGTGGCGACTCGTTCGGCATGAAGGTTTGCGAGCAGTTGATTGACCGATTCCGCGCCATGCGTCGTCATGTTGTTCCCTCAGCCGGTCCGGTGCCGACATAGCCGATGAATTCTACGGACATGAGATTGCTCCTGACGGGCAGATGCGGATGAATGCGCAGATCAAGCCACTGCGATCGAGCGCTGCACCGGGAGGGATTCTGGGTCGACGTGCGCACTCGTGGCATCGGGCTCCCGCACGTGGGCGTCCGTGACGCCGATCGCATTCAGCAGGCGTTTGCGAAGCGGAAAGAAGCCTGATTGACTTAGATCGCGGGGTCGAGGCAGGTCGATGGTGATGGAGGCGACCATCCGGCCCCGATCGATGACGAGCGCACGATCCGCGAGTAGGATCGCCTCATCGACGTCGTGCGTGATCAGCAGCACCGATAGGCGATGCCTTTTCCACAAGGCCTCGATCAGACCGTGCATTTTCATGCGCGTGAGCGCGTCGAGGGCCGCGAACGGCTCATCCAACAGGAGCAAAGTCGGGTCTCGCACTAGCGCTCTGGCGAGGGCGGTGCGCTGCGCCTCTCCGCCGGACAAGGTGCCGGGGTAGGCATCCAGCCGATGGTCCAGACCCACTTCCGCAAGCGCAGCGCGCGCCCGGTCCGTCGCGTCCTTGCCCTTGAGTCCAAGCGCCACATTCTGCGTCGTGGTTTTCCAGGGCAAAAGGCGCGGTTCTTGAAAGACGACCATCCTCTCAGTCGGTACCTGCACGATGCCTGCAGTGGGCGCATCGAGCCCGGCAAGAGTCCTGAGCAAAGTGCTCTTGCCGGAGCCGCTGCGTCCGAGCAGTGCGACAAATTCGCCTGACTCCAGGGTCAGATCGACAGCGTCGAGCGCGAGCGTAGCGCCGAATCGCCGGCTGACTCCGCGCACATTGACCGTGCGGCCGCTCACGCGGCACCGTTCACGAACGATGGACGCCAGCCCAATAGCCGACGTTCCAGCCAGCGGACCACGATGTCGACAACCAGGCCCAAGAACGCGTAGATCAAGAGCCCGACCACGAGGATGTCGATGCGCATGAAGTCCCGCGCGTCGTTCATCAAATAGCCGATGCCGCTGGTGGCGTTCACCTGCTCGGCGGCCACGAGAATGAGCCAAGAGATACCCAACGAGTAGCGCACGCCAACGAGTGCCGTCGGCAGCGCGCCGGGAAGAATAACGTGCCGAATCAAGCCGCCCCGGGAAAGGCCGATGG
>Ga0116226_10001608_pt1 | contig 19624 bp, 16 predicted proteins | sample S1TSphfallax_FD_89692 | JGI IMG/M metagenome (GOLD analysis project Ga0116226, IMG submission 89692) | Host-associated microbial communities from peat moss isolated from Minnesota, USA - S1T2_Fa - Sphagnum fallax MG | ecosystem: Host-associated > Plants > Peat moss > Unclassified | place: USA... | reverse complement strand
TGGAAGATTCAAAAAAGCCATGTTGTCCATCTACACACAAATTGAAGGAAAATACAAGGTTGCAAATGAACAAAATTGCAAAATAAAATAAAAAACACTACCAACTCCTACACACAAAAAAATACAATAAAATAAAAATGACATCAAATAAAACAACACAAGAAACTTACACAATAATAAGGAAAGAAAAAATAATAAGGAATATGAAAAAAGTTGATGCACTTTAGTTTTGACAATTTAGTATGCAAAATAGCCAAATGGCAATGCATCTAGTAAAAAAAACAAGAATTATGAAATGTGTGGAATTAGAATGAACGTTTTTTGAATGTGTCGACAATTTTTTTTCAAAAACTTGTTTTCTTCCACTCAAAAGCTTCTTTTAATGGAAGGGACACAAGATATGTGCATTTGAACAAAATGCAAAAAAGATAAAGAGTGTTGCATGAAATGCATGCATCAACCAAATATAATGCAAAAAAAATAAAAAAATTTGGCTAAACACCAAAATAGGTGAAGCAGAATAAGATTGATCATCATGATCTTCCAATGTATAGATAAGAAAAAAGAAAGCACATGTGTCAATAGTAAAAAACACTTGCACAACAATGAGAAAAAAAGATAAAAGAATAAAAATAAACAAGAAAGAAGCCAACACATCGCAACTGTGATGAATAAAAATACAATGCAACAAAATGATGACAAGTTTTGCACCAACAAAATTCAACAAAGAGGAAGAGTTTTGAGGACACAAGCATTTCAACAAATGCAATAGAAAAGAAACTTTGGCCAAGGAAGAAAAAATTTACACAACAATTAGAAAATTAAAAAAAGACAAGTAAAAGAAAATAACACTAAAATGTAACAACTAAAATGATAAACAAAGAAGAAAAATGTCAAGATGCAATAGATGAAGATTAATGTCAACATAAAGACAAGCAAAGAATTAGAAGAATAAGAAACAAATGAAAACATAAACAAGAAACAAGTAGAAAAAGAGCACAAGGGATAGCATCTTGACTCCTCATACACTTCCTTTTGCAACTTTTGTTTTATTAGTTCAACTTTATGGCAAAACAAATGATGAAAGAGAAAAATAACTAGAAAGAAAAACTAGACTATTTATTCATGCTAATGAAAGGTTTAAACCAATGTTGTGAAGGTATCCGGTTTCCAATGTTAAAATTGAAGGTTCAAGGTGAAGTTTTTGTGACCCAAACCCAAGCTCACATCCTTGTGTTGGAACCAATACACAAACCGAACATTGGAAATAATCTTTTATTAAATTTGGACTTGAAACTAGAACCATGAAAAAACATTCTTGAAAAAAACAAGGGCAGGTTTTTCAAGTACGCAAATTTATTATTTTGGAAAAGTTGACAAGTAAGTTCAACCTCAAAGTTGAATATTGATTTATTTTAATTGTTGAAGTCCATATTTATATAAACAATTTTCTTTTGGTTTTCTTGGTAGTCCTCTTGGTTTTTTCACTTTTTTTCCTTTGTTTGTCAACATCTTTCGTGGTTTTATTGTTCTTATTATTTTGCTTGTCAACACCTCTCCTCGTTTTGAATTTTTGCTTGTTTTTTCTTGAGTGTAGTCCTTGGTTTTATTGGTTTTATTCTTTTGTTCATTGGCACCTTTTCTGATTCTTTTATTTTTGTTCCTTTGTTCATTGGTGTCTTTCCTAGGGTGTTGGCAAGTTATGGTCTACACCAAAAATTGTCACAGTTTGATAGTTTTTAATACCTATCCAAGTTTCATGCATCATGGTGGAAATTTGGAAAATAATTTTCATTAAAAAACGATGGTTCATATCCCAATCTAGCATTATGTTATGAAAAAAATGCACATATGAATGATATAATAATCCAACAAAGTATTATTTTGATTTGGAAAGAGCCTTGTCACATTTTTGCAATTCCAACAAAAGGACTAAAAATTACTACATTTTATAATATGTTTTCCATGAAATTTTACACATACATAAAAGAGACAAAAAATAAATAAAAATTCCCATCAAAGTTTTCAAATTTTCTTAAGGTCATGGAATTTAGATTAGATGATTTTTAAATGTTCATTAGTATATTATGGTATGAAAATGTTAATGATTATGATTTTTTTAAGTTGGAAAATGTTTTTCCATTGAAGATTTACTTGGGTCAATTTTTTTTTGATCATTTGACAAAAGTAAGATGAAGTTTTGAATTTTCAATAAAATGGAAAACTATTATCAAATAAGGGTTTAAAAAAAATATTTATTAATTTATTGGTGTACATTTACAATAAGGTATGATTATGTTTCAATTTCATATTCATAATTTTTATGACTCCTTTTAATTTTGAAGCCCAAATCATTTATATGTGATCTTTAAAATTATTCAAAGTGAGTGAAATTTTATGTGTTGGTACTTTTGATACTATATGTAGTTCCAAATTTGTCACAAATTGTGTACACTGTAGCTTGCAAACATCCTCTAGTTTTTCTGCTCTTGTTATTTTGTTCCTAGTTTTGATATTCTAATTCTTTTGCTCATCAACATTTTTCTTGGTTATATTGATTTTGCCCCTTTGTTTATCAATGCATTTCCTAGTTTTTTTGCCTTTCTTTCTTTGCTTATTAGCACATTTTTTGATTTTATGTCTCTTGTTTTTTTGCTTGTTTACACCTCTCTTGGTTTTACTACTTTTATTTTTTGTTCGTCAATGTCTTTCTTAATTTTCATGCTCTTCTTCGTTTATTCATTGGTGTCTCTCCTAGTTGTTATGTTCTTGTTCCCAAATGTTTATCAATGCTTCATTTGGTTCCATTGTTCATCAACGAGTAACCTCTCCTAGTTTTGTTGTTCTTTGTTGCCTCTTTTGGTCCTATTGCTCTTTAGCACCTTTCTTGGTTTTGTTACTCTTCAATGCCTCTCTTAATTATGCTACTTTTTAGTCTCTCCTAGTTTTGTTATTCCTCAATGCTTTTCCTAGTTCCGTTACTCAACACCTTTTAAAGTACTTTTTTGTTGATCCTTGGCCTTTTCTTGGTTTTTCCTAGCTCTTCAAATTGGTACTACCCCCCTTCTTTTGTTTTGTGTAAATGTGGGAAAGTTGGATTTTTTTTCAACTTGCAAGTCAAATTGTAAATTTTTGTTTTTTTCAAGTTCCATTCATTTCAAGTTTCAAGGTGTTTTATTGTTTGTAAATCTTTTTTTAAAATTGCTTTATGGGTTTGTTTTGTGCATGGCCAACAAACACGCATTTATTCACAAAAAAAAATTCATTTTTATTTTTTGCATTTTACACATTATTGGATTATGAAGAAAGGGGAGAAAAGTGAGTAAGTTTTTCACAGTTATAAATGTTTGTAAATGCCCTAATTTCATTTTAAAAATTTCATAGCATAGTTGAGATAACTAAAACTTGAACACATTTGTTTAGCAAAAAAAATACTTGTTTTCTTAATTTCTCCTCCATTTTAGTTAATTTCTTGTACTTTTCTTGGTTGCAAATGGATTCCAATCAAAATGAAAATATAGTGTCCATTGAAAATGAAATGGTATTAAATGGTAATGAAATGGATATTGAAAGGGAAATTGTAGGAACATAAAACAAAATGAAAGTCTCCAAACAAAAAAACCATAATAAAAAGATAATGAAAAAAAATGTAAATACATATTTAAAAATTGAATCCTCAAAAAATAAAATGGAGAAGAGATAATAAAAATGCATTATGTCGGGCCTTCTATTATGTTAATGACGGGAAAGATGTTGAAGGGGGATTGAATCTTCTAGTCATGAGATGCATTTTTGTTATGATGGTCTTGTGAACAATCATAATCCAACCATGTTTAATGACTTAAAAGGTTTAATAACATATTATAAAATTTATGGAATAACTAGTTTGAAAAAATATGTGGATGCAAATCATGCCATAATTGCAAAAACATTTAAAGAGGGGGTTCTATAGTCCAATAAGAGGTCTTGTCGAAAGACAACCAATAGATAAAAGGCTCAGTGTGTCAAACACTATAATATTTAATGTGTTCACTATTAAAACTCTTTCAAAAACATGATGTACAACAAACAAAATTCTTGCAAGACCTTGGTTTTTTTATTGTGAAAAATCACTTGCCCTTGTACTTTGTGGAAAATGTTTGGTTAAAGCATTTGGTTTAACACTTGTGTCCTTGAGATGTTTTCCTTTTTGGAAAACAATTTTCTTAAGAATTTTTTAAAAACTTTGCACTAACAAGATAATGTTTTGTCAAAATTAACAAGTTGTATTTTTGCAACAATAAGCTTCGATTTATGGATGTCCAAGGAGGGCACATGATGTATTTACATTTGTTATTGATTTTGTGGAACCTGATTAATAATTTGAATAAATGATTATTGGTTTGTTCAAGGAAACAAAGAGAACTTGACAAGCCTTGGCCAACAAGCTAACAAAATTATTTGATCAATATGGGTTAAGAAAAATAATCATTGCATATGTTGAAGATGAGAGGTCAAATTTGTATATTATGATAAATACCTTGAAATCTATTGTAAGATGTGAAGTTTTAGGTTTGGATGAAAGTTTTCAAGGTATTTGTTTTGGCCATTTTTCTTTTAAAGGCATGTTGATATGTTACTATTGATGAAAATGTTTGTAAAACATTCGGATTTATTTCTATCAAGTTTGTTTATCCAATCAAATTTGCAAAAATGTATGGTTTGGCCTAAGAAAATATAATAGGGCAAATAAAAATGGAACAAGGTTTGTTTAAAGTCTAAACTTTGCTGAAGAAAATTGAATATTCCAATGAAAATGACTTTTTAATTTTTTATTATAACCTAATTTTTCCCTTTTTCTTATTAAATCTTGCTAGTGGCATATATTAACATATCATGATCAAATGTTTTGTAGGTTTGCAAGTGAAATTATTGTGTTCCAAGAAGCTTTGCAATTCAACTTGATGTTGTTATCCTTTATTATAAAAAATATATATTGTTAAAATTAATGGGAGATTGCTAATTCTTTTACATGGCACATTTGTAAAATTGTGGATTTTCTTTTTCATGTTATGAGTGCTTGTGTTTTAACTAGTCTAATAGTCACTTGTTTTTTCTATGCACCGCAATTCGCAATTACTATGTATTCAAAATTTAGGGAAGAAGTTACAAATCCATTAGCCCAAGTCAATTTGATTGATGATGATTAGTTGATTGATGATGATTATGGGATTACTTTTGAATTGTTTTGGAATCTTTTTTTTATTTTTAAAAAAGATTTGAAGAAAGAAAAATTCACAACATGTTTCTTTAATGTTAGATTGTAGATTTAAAAAGCCTTAGTATAATATCTTTTTTTATTGGTTGTGGGGAGATGTCAATATTGTTGAGGAATATGATAGACAATTTGTATATTTTATGCTTTTGAAATGTTATCATCGTTTGCATTCAATGACAAAATGTAAAGTTGCATGTGAAGAACAAAAAATTGATGAACATTCCAATTTGGATTTATTTGAACAAACTACCAACACAAGTAAAGGAGTGAAAGTGTTACAAAAGAATTGTTGATTTTAACACATTACCAAGTGGATTCCAAGGAAATTAAGTGTCCTTTTCAATGGTTGAGAAGACATTAAGTTGTGTTTCTTATTGTTGATTTTTGTCACGTACCAGATTTTACACATTGTAAGATCACAAATTGAGAATGAAAGAATTTTTTTAAACACATACTTACAAATCTAAAAAAATGTTTACAATCAGATTATTTTTTTAAGTGTGATTTTTGTTAGAAAAAAATGGTAAGTTGATCTTAGAGGCAGTTGTAAACCACCTTTTAATTTGGTGGAGTTAATTGAGAAGGATTTTGATTTTGAGAAAGAGTTAAAAGACTTTGAAAGTTCATTTCAACAAGATGAAATTGTGGACGTATAAAATATCGGAAGAATTAATTTTTTTCTTACAAGAATTTTTTAATTAAAAAAATTATAATTCCAATGACGAGGTTTCATCGGAACTAGTTCATGTAGGATGGATATTTTTGTGATCATCACTATGACAATTACAAAATCATTTTGGATTATAATTCCTCATAAATCATATTCCATTTTGGAATCTTTTTGTTTTTTTGGTTTGTTTGTATCAAGTTGTTTGTCTTGCATATTTTCCATGTTTTTGTCTATTTGTATCTTGTTGTGAATTTTTCTAATGAATTGGACTCTTATGAGTATTTTGCCTATCAAATCAAGAATAAAAAATATTAATGGGACAAAATGACATATAGTGAAATTTAGAAAATTTTATCTTTTGAAAAGACAAAATTGATTACAAAAAAATTATTATGCCCATGCAGAATAATTTAATCATTGTCACTAGTAGTGTGAAACAGCGGTGAGCCCAAAATTTGAAATAATATATGGGAAATTTTTGAAAACTAACATGTGAAAACCGCCTTTGAATACAGGCAGGTTTGAAATGTGTGAGACATGGCACTTTGAAACCCAAGTGAAAACATTTTCTCAAAATTTTTGAGAGCCTAGACCCAAGCCTCTTGAAAAATAATTTGTAAATTTTTCAAAAAAATCAAGACAATTTTGTAAACTCTTCTAAAGCCTAGATTTGATGAGTATTAAAAAACCTAAAAACCACCCAACATTGGTTTAAACCTAGACTCTTCTCCCAGACCCACAATGTTAAACAAAGTATACATTTCTTGTCTCATATAGTGTGCGGTGATTCATATTAGTTAGTTCATGGGTGTCCTCAAAACTTCTTTTTCTCTTTTCTGAAGGAGTTGTATTGATTGGCATACCATAATGGTTTTTGGAACATTGGGCACTCTCCAATAGAAGCACCCCATTGGAATCCCAATCAGAAACTAAAAACAAATCCCTTATGGCTCACCATTTCAGTTGATATACATGAGAGTTGAGCTTTGGGCAAACCCTGCAGAATAAATCTGAGGTGCTATGGGGAACGTCTTGGGGGAACAACCTGGAACTTGGGTAACCCTTGGGGTTTAGGGTTTAGGGTTTAGATGAAACTCATTGGGGACAAGGAAAAGAACCCAAAAAAATCCCTTGGCCGCAATTCAAATTGGGGTGAAATCCCTTTTCAAGAGCCAGATTGACCACAAAATGCTCCATTTTGCAGTGATTTGATGGTGAAGTGAGATCAGGTATTTACACTGGGAGGCAGGAGAAGAAGGAGCTGCATGTCACACTGAATTGCAAGTGGAGTTTGCACTATTGCCCATATATTTTCATTGACAACTTTCAGCATGTGGGAAACTGTGGCAGTTTGCATTCCTCTCAATGTTCAAATAGGCAAAGGTGGAAAAAGTTCAGGCTGCAGGCTGAAAAGCTTAAAGAGGTAAGATGAGAAAAGCTCCTAACAATAAACTGTAGCTCCAAAAGCACCCCCCTCCCCCACAACCGAAGTGGAGGATCTAAACCACTCAACTCCCACAAATTTGCGGAAAATTGTGAACTCAGTGGTCCTTGGGAGGATCCTCCAGGCCAATGTCTAGTGTACGAACTTTGGAAAGAAAGGAACTTGTGGGAAGCTAAATGGCTTCACACTTAAAAATAAATGCTGAAGCACCATTCAATTGTGAATCTGCAACAATTTGAACTCTCTGTTTTGATCAAGCAAAAAAAACTACAGCAAAGTGCTCACTATAATGTACTAACAAATGATAGAGTTGCCCGGCACAGGTAGCAGAGTACTACTTGTTGATATATGGAACTGACAACCGACTTGAGAGTTCAAAGGTTTGCAGAAAACCAAACCCACTAGGCATACGTATCTGTTGGAAAATTGGAATGCAGATTCTACTCAAGCACACTTTAACAGGCAACTGTTACTCATTGTCCACATTACAACAGGCACCTTGAAGTAAAATTCAGCCAATGACTATATCTGGTTCATTGGCATGGTTTACTTACCCCATTGTCACAGACATGATACCACTTAGAATTGAAATTGTCTGTGTGTTTGAGAAGCAAATCTTGTAATCAAGTATTATTTCTGTCTATATATCAGCTTTATATATTCACAAAGTACCTTCTGACCAGACTCCGAACAAATTTGCTAGTGCAAACCATAGCGCAGTTAATTTGCTCACATTCAAAAACAATGACAATTGAGCCAGGGACAAGTGGTGCAACCCTGAAAGAAACTCCAGGACAAGCACACCAGTACAGAGAAAGGGGAATAAAGGATGAATAACTAATGTAAGCATAAGAGATTGGAATAACTTATAGAAAGAAATTGGAGCATGCACAGGCCAGGTTCATTATTTCTTCAAACACCAAGGGGTAAAATCACAAGGAAAAACATCCCACAGGCTTGCTTTTTTCCTTTACATTTCACCTGTCCCACATATTGTGATGCTCTACACATCCTTGAAGGCTACTTGCTGGCATAAGATACAGGATTTGCTAATACACTTGTAATATGAAATATTGATCCAAGTTACTTTAGAGAAGCATCTATATATGCCTATGCAATGGGTCTGAAAACGAAGAATGTTCATGCTTTGTCAAAGAACTACAAGTTCACTGAACTTGGGCCCATTGAATACCACCTTTTAATCTTGCTCTTTGGGATTCTACTTTGGGATTCTATTACTTTGTAGAGGTAACAGCATACAAGGTGAGATAGCCATGGGTTCTTGTTCTCCAGATGGCCCTGGACCTTACAACAGTAGTCGCCTTGCAATTTTGCAAACAGAATACGTGTGTGCATACTAGATTGGACAACTTGCCATGTTCTTAAACCTTAAAAGAAATGGCTCTAATAATTTGGTTCCAGACTTTGTAAATGGTCAATAAGAACCCTTTTGAAAAATGTGTACAAATCTCCATTTTGATGCCACTGTATGTAAGCAACCTATACATATATCCTCATTCCAAACACACATAACAACAACCCTTAGCCTACTATGTTCGCTACTTTTACCACAAAGAACCGGATGGCTTTCAGACTGCATAGCCTGGGTGACGCCAAATTTTATGTTGGACAGTCATGAATTCATTGTCTCTTGCATGAAACCCAAATATGCACCTCCTCTTCTAGCAATGTCCTCTCACAGGTCACTGCACCTCTAAATTTTCCTTCAGGAGTTAGAAATGTGCATGATGCTTCCTTCCATTCATCATTGTGTATCTGAACTGGATACATGCTCTGCAACTACATGAGGTGATGAAGAGTGACAACTGGTAATGTAGCCAATGAGGCCACTGCTGGGTGACAAGAAAAATGACTCCATAGTGCTGAATCAGAATGCCTTATTCTGCTGTAGGTTGCAAAGTCACCAGCAATATATTTGGCAACCCAAAGAGCTGCAAGAGCATCCAATACCTTCAAAACATTACATATAGATGAATGAACTCATGATGTAAAAAACTTATCTGCTAACCAACACTTTCCTGCTTGTTAAATATTGCATTGAACAAATGAGCAATGTCTTGGATGCATGACACTCATGATGACAACCATAAGAAAAGAGAACTACATCAAGGGATGTGTAGGACTAGAGGGTGTTTCACACAGCCGGTGAAAAGCATTTGCTTGCATCACATTCTTATCTTGCCCACGTACTTGCAACATTTCAAGAGGGAAGTCGTAAATTTCACCATAATCACCCTGGATGATTAGTCATCAGTGTCATCTTTTCATGTCATGACAATGAACTAAATTGCAACAAAGATCGCTCTTTCAACCAATAGTTGTTCCAACCTAAGAACACAGCAAAGCGCAGCAAGTCTGGAAAGTGTTTCTCAAATTTTTCATTTGCCAAACTAGCTTCAACAGCTGAGCCACAATCTCCCATCTGCACAGAGAGCTGGTCTTCATCAGATTTGCAGCAAAGCTAACTTAAGATTAACCATCTAGTTCACATTCACCAAGGCCATCAACACCTTCAGAACTGTAAATGAAAATCACTATTGGATGCAGGAATGAGTCACATGCTTCTGCATCACAACACAGACAAGCTTGCAAGGGTCCGGCTGCATTGCTACAAATGAAATTTCAAGTCCTGCAAGGCCACCTACACTGCCTTTACAACGTCCAACATATTCACTTTGAACTCTAGGTGAATTTATAGCCATCTCCTGCTCCCCTGCAAGCCACAACCAATCAGGTCAGAACACCACAAACAGCAGCATTGATGCAATTACACAAGAATGGAAAGAAACATCACACTCTTTGCAGCTAGGTTGCCTAAGTGAGCTTTGGTTAGACCGAAATTGAGGTTACCTCCAAGTGTTGGTTGGATCCAGGTCTGGGTCCCTGACTGGATCTGTGTTTAGGCCTGGGTCTGGATCTAGATCTTAAGATCCGGCCAGTGGATCATCAAAGAGATGGAACCAGACCCGCAACTGGATCTGGCCTGGGTCAGATGGACTCCCACAGATCCGGATCCGGCCTGGCGAAAGGCAGGGGATTAGATTTGTGTTAGGTTTTAATTTTGTTTTCAATTTTGTCAAGTAGGTGGACTCGCGATCTTCCACCGGAGGAATGAGCCAAAGTTGGCCAGAGGAATGTGTCAAAGTTGGCTAGAGGAATGTGTCAAAGTTGGCTAGAGGTCAGACGGCCCAATAGATTATTTTTGGAATCCTACCTAGTTCTGGTGACCCACAGGAACTCATTACCTAAATTTGATGATTTTTACCTTTTTTTTTCTCTCAAAATCTGACTTTTTTGATGTACATTTTCTCCAAAAAACACTGGTTAAATCCTTCACAATATTAATTATTTTTAGGGCTCTTGGAACATTTTAATTGTCCCAACACCCTCCAAGAAGAAATTTTCAGAAAAATTAATAAATTTACATCATTGCCACGGAGGAAAGTTTTTAGGGCAGTGATCCCTATGGATTATATTTCTGAGTTTTCATTTATTTTACTTTTTGTGGGAAAAGGAAGCTGCAGGATGTAAAATTAATTAATGAAAGGTTATGTAGAAGCCAAAAAATTGTCTCACACTGCCATGGGAAAGTTATGCACGAAAACTTAATTAATTGCATTTTTCAAGAAGTGTGAGGCTTAACATGTCATTAGTGACTACAATTTAATTAATTTAAAACATTCCATTTTGAAAAATTAAATACAGCAAAACATTCTCAAAGATTCTTCATCATCCTTCACAAAAATTTGTTCTTTGAGAAAGCAATTTTCTAAAATTTTCTAAAATAAGTTAATTTGTGCCAAACTAGCCACAATACTACAGTCATGGCTAGTACCCAATTCCAATCTCACTACACTTTTGGTTAATATCAAACCCACTGGACAACTGTAGCCTAGAGTCGGTTTTCATGTCAGCCAAACAAATTATTATTATTTTTAAAAAATTAAATTTGAAATTGTTATATTTTCCAATGATCTACTATGATATTGTTATATGAGTAATGAAATTATTTAGAGTGTAACCTATCATAATTATGATGATTTTCAACATGCTAACTTCATATTATCACAAAAATTCGTTTCCTTATGTTGAGGATTATTGAATGTTCAAATTGACCTTAGGGTAAGGTGGTCTCCTCTAGATGGAATTACATCTTTCAAATAAAACTGTCCTATGAGGTTATAGCTCAAACCATACCACAAACCTATTTTCTTTTAAATTGAAACTGTTTACAATTTAAAATTTTACATCCGTTTGGGACCAGAAACACAAACCTATTTTCTTTTAAATTGAAATTGTTTATTGTTTAAAATTTTACGTCCGTTTGAGACCAAAGAGTCCATTAGACGAAAGGTAGATCATGGAGGATAGATTGTCCTCTAATACTGGCAACATGCCACAAACTTGGCCAGGGTAACCGTGTTCATAGTCTACATGAGCTCAATAATAATGTTAGTGTGGGTGAGGGGTAGGGCCAAACAAAAGGGTTCCCTAACTTTCTGTGTGTTTCGACTGACAAGGAGCAAGTGTTCTTCATCCTCTACCTTCCCCAAGTCGCAGCCTTGACAAAGCTTCTCTGTGTATGGCACGCCCTTCCACGCACCTAACATTACCTCAAGCTACGTGTTGCCACATTGAAAGCGGGCCAAAGTTTTTCATAACTAAACACAACTGATGTCACACAAGTAGTTTTCCCTTTCGTACGACATAACTTTGAAACAAAAATATCTTGTCTGCACGTTGGTCCCAATTTCATAGTTGGTAAAAAGCTTTTCAATGAAAGCTAGCTGCATATTATCTTTCACCCTTTCTACACTCAACATTGTGTCGGGAAAACCTGGAAGGGGTGGGGCCTCGACCTCTTGGTTAGTCCGGCCTCCCACTACAGATCTAGGACTAACCAGCTGCATTAGGTGTAGCGCAGCCAACTCCACCATCTGAACTCCCACTGGTACGTTGTGTGTGTTGCACTAAAGTATTTAGTTCTCTGCCCAGCCTTTGACCCTTGTTAGATAGGTCGGATGTATGTGCGTTGTCCCAAGAATCATTCTTAACAACGATTGAGCAGTCCCCACCTAAAGTGCACAGGCTGTTGCAAGCTCCTCAACCTTTAAGTCAAGGGTTGTTGTAGGTTGCTTAACCTGTAGTGCATGAGCCGTTATAGGCTGAGGTGTCGTTTCCAGCAACAGTTCAACCGGAAGCAAAAAACCTGCCACCTCCTAGGGTTAATTCTTAAGTAGCCATTTTTTCACAGATCCAACCCAACATTTAAAAACCTGAACTCAGCTTTCATACCATCCAATTTGGTAGCCTTGTTCCATTGTATCTTTTTAAGCACCTGAAGTAGTTCAACAAGTGTGATATTTGTGTTCAAGGTGTGGCTAGGTGGAGGTTCCGTCACCTAAGCTAAATGATTAGTTCGCAGCGTTATGGGTGGCGAAGATTGGCCAACTAGCCCACAGAAGCCTTCCAAAAGTTTAGCTACACTAATCTTATCCATGATGGGTGCCCTTAGTCGGTACTTTTTCCAAAACAAAAGTACATCCACCTTGGCAAACACACAAATATGTTGAGCTTTTGTAATTTCCCAAAAAAAAAATTTCCTTTTTAATAAATTTTTAAGTTTACTTGATGTTTAGCGGCATGTGAATTAGGGTTGGCTTTCAGCCATAGCTTCAATTCACATTTTGTTGTACAGCAATCGACATCAAACCAAGGTTTATGGTAGTGTCTCTCTTTGCAACTCCCTCCTCAAGGCTTATTGCCAAAAGTAAACTCTGTTGCAACATCCACGCATTGCTGCAGCAGGTCAATTAACTTGTCTGCCCCAAATGTCCAATCAAGTCAACAATCCATAGATTTTCAAGACTTGTTGTTAGGGCAAGCTGATATTCTTCAATTTTTGATTTATCATATTTGAACCTAGGCATTTTTTTGTTTCAACCATATGTTATGGCTCAACAAATTTGCAGTCGATGCTTAACCATAGGCGTAATGGCTTGTGGTCACAGTCTCCTCCCAACGCATAGTAACAGGTGTCATCTATTATCACCTCGAAGTGTGTAGTAGCTTGCCAAATTGCAGGTGAGCCAATAATATAATCGATAGTGCTACACCACCCATTTGTTAAGCAAATGAATTCCTTTGATTCGTCACCAGGCGTTCGACCATTGAAGATGAGTAGCCCAGTGTCACAACATAGGTCCAAGAGCTCGTGGCCCCAACCACCAACACCGACGTTGCAATTTTATCGCTTAACCACAACGCTTGGTTGTTAAGTCTCAATGATCTTAGGAGCATGTAACAGTTCACAAATGGCATTAGTGTCAATGGTATTTAGTAATGTTGCAATACGCACATTAAAATCCCCTCCCAAAAATCTTATGCCCCCTAAAATGTGAATTTTAATAATATTAGCTACCATGTTTTGGAACAAGGATTTGCTCTCGTGTTTGGAGCCAATAGGGGCAGCATACACCACATAGACAAATAAGTCAGGGGTAGCACCCATGTTGACCCATAACCATAGATAAAAATTATGGCTTCCTTCCTTCCACTATGACAAATTTGGGCTGAGGTGGCTGCGAAGGTAAGTAACAACCCGCTTGCTATGTTTTATCGCTTTTGTTTTTCCCAACTGCATAGTGCGCACTACCGCAAGTGAGTCAAACCCTTAAACGTGTGGCAAATGTCGGCATGGGAAATGCTAGGTTTCGGTTAATAAGACGAGGTGAACAGCCTAAAACAGTTCTAATATTTGCACCTCCGTTTCCAGTTTATTCACACCACCCCCGTGCATGTTCCATAATACCATGCATAGGTTTCTCTAGTCCCCGTGCCCCTAAACATAGGAAGGTGGGCAAATTTGAATGCCATTGACGAAAAGCTTGGCTGCGGGCTAGAAGGTGCGCTTGCTCGCTGCCTTGGCCTCCTTGAATAGCGGCCATTGCTCCGAATTGTGTGCTTACTACACAGGCGTGAGGTTTTCATCTAGGCCCAGCTCGGTCCTTGCCAGGCCCTTATGCTTTCACAGGGTGGCCTAGTTGTCTTCGCTCGTTGCAAACTTGAACATCACTATGTCGAGGCCCATGTAGCGACAAGCCACTACCGCATGGTGACGAGAACCTTGGTGCGCAACTTCACCTAGCCTTGCGATAGTTCTATGTTGAGCCATTGCACCAACTCCTTCTTAGTCTCACCCTCTTAAGCTTCGAAACGCGTGAGGCATAGGTTGAGCTTGTGCTCCTCTTGTTTGAACATGTCGGTTAAAGTGTCCACAACTTGGTTCACCACCTAGCGCATGTTCTTGGCCATCACCATGATCCATTTCGCTTCCTCTGTAGACGCAACCTTGGTTGTGACAATTGTGGCTGCCTTACGCTCCATTAGTTGGTTGATTACAATGTTGCCAACGGCCATAAGAGATGCAATGTTCATCATGGCCGCCTCTATCTTAGACAGTCACACCTGAACAGGTGAAGTGTTGGTTTTGAAACCCATGACTAGCCAATGCCTTGCCAGGGCTATCTAGTAGACCATCAAGGATGCATTGTCTGGGACGTTGAGCTCGGCGTTGTTGCAGTTTTGCTTGGCAGTGTCCTTCTTTAGTGTAAAAATGTCTGACGTTGCAATGAAAGGACACAACAATGGTGCGGCATTTAGCACCATCGCGGAGTTCTTCAAACCTTAAACCCTAAATCAATGTCTATTTTAAAAAATGACTTGGAAAGTAAAAAAACACATGAGTTTGAAACAACACCCAAATTGCCCATTCATCTTTTCTTTACATAATCATTTTTTTAGACAAATAAATAAATAAATAAAGCTTTTGTTTGCCCCTAAATATCATACTATTGGATGATTTTTGAAAAAATGACATAAATAGATGGATATGTCATACCATAATATGTAAACTATATGGTGTGCTTACATGTTACTCACAAAGTGATGCATTAATGCAATGTTTCAATTTTGCCATCTTAATGTTACATGTGTTTTTTTTGTGTGGCATAGTGCATGATTTTAGGACATTAAAGTTATTCATTAAGTAGGAAAAACATGACATTGGAACCTTGAGTTAGGTCATACATAGGTTGAAATTTTTAAAAAGCCTACAAAAAAATACATTAGCATTCAACCACGGATGAAACTCAAAAAACCATCAATTTTGGTGATAAATTGAATTTAATCTTGTCTTTCCTTTACCTAAGCACTTACAATGTTGCTACATATATTTTCATTGCTCCTAACTATACAACCACTATAATTACTTTCGAACCTCATGCATTAAATGTCAAATTTTAGCAATTCACATTGAGTTGTAGTTTTTCCTACTCATATTTTTTAAAATGTCCTTACTTTGCAAATACCATTGAGAGAGGGGATATGAGGCGAAAGGAGGCCCAAAGATAGGGTGAAAACAAGGTTACTTTATGAATAACTTTATTGAATGTATAAAATTTTAAGGAGAACAAGGGTTTTTGGGCAATACTCACATATGAATAGTAAACCCCATGTGCAATGATGCCCATTGCAATACCCAAAGGAAGGTCATAAAATTTGTATAGGGATTTTGGGGTAAAACAACAATACGTGCATTTAATTCCATAATATGTTATGAATGAAAGGTTGATGTTGCAAGTGTTGAAACCACAAAATATTATTTGGATTTGTGGGCGAATCATGCAATACTTGCATCAATAAGGAAATATGGGTTGGTTTTCCAATGGTTCATACAGTAGTTGCATATAGCCACAAGATATCATCTAGATTTGTGGGCGAGTCATGCAATACCTCCATCAGAAAGAAAAAAATTGATTGGTTTGTGGGTAGGTGGTGCAATACCCAAATTCAACACAAAAAATATGTATCCATATGAAGAAGAAGAATAAAGAAATGAACATGACTTTAGGGTTTGAAGCTTAGGGAAAATATGGTTATTTTGAAAGTTTTTAACTTCACAAATAAGTCTCCAAAATGAGTTTTGTGTTTCATTTCACTTGATAAAGACATCATGTCATTTAACAATATGCATTGAATTTTTTATCGATTTGGCAATACCCGCATTGAAGCCCCAAGTTTGTAAAGTACCTCAAATGCAATACTCGCATGCAAGGCTAACATTTTCATCTCAGGTGTAAAGAGGGAGTAAAATAGATGTTGGTGAGTGTTTGTAATACATCCATTTCCATATTGGTACATGACTTTAACCTTAAGCCAACTTGCCAACTAAATGTGTGAAGCAATTGCAATATGACAATAGTGTTTAAGATAAGATGTTCTTGCAAAACCTACATGTATATTAGTTTAGTATTAAACTAAAAGCCAAAAAAAAATCCCAACTAAACAAAACTAATTTTGCATATGCATATTGGCCTAAATTGGGATAATTTTTTGCCATATTCATTTACTTGGTTATAATTGCTTTTTGGCATAATATGGCCTAGGTTTTTTAAAAAAATTGGCATTTTGACTTAGGATTGGAATTATTTTTAACACTTTGACCTAAGGTTGAAATTTTATTTAACAATTTGGCCTAAAGTTGAAGTCATGTATGAATATTGCTCTTTTGGGTCTTTTGTAGATATGGTGATTTGAGGTAGGGTGGTTGGGACCCAACACAACTTGAACTTAGGCTATTTGGGGGACTAGAACAAGGTGGCCTAGGGGCTTGAGAAATGGTGTCATTGTGCCTATAAAGACAAAATGACTTTGGGTTACATGGGGGTTGAGACAATTGCAAAAAGGCCATGGAAGTTGTTGGGGGTCAAAGCATGGTTGGGGTACCCCCTTTGGAACACTAAGGACTCACTCTTAAAACATTCAAATTCATTTTTTTCTTCACTTTTCCTATGATTTGTCTTAGATATGCTTTTTTTCTTTCATGTCAAATAAAATAATTTTGGTCCAAATTTTATATAGGCATCTAGAATATCTAATTTTTTCACCAATGAAATTAAGAATAGTAAAATTTATCCAATGTGTGCCATGTTTTATCAATGGCCCAAAATTATCAAAATTTTCACTTTTGAAACTTTTAACGTTGCAATAGGGTATTTGGTTTTTGTCAAATTGATAAATTTTATGTAAATTAATACTTAAGGTGTTTGTGGTAAGAATCTTGAACCAAAAAAATTTGTTTAAACATTTTTTATGAGTCTTTCAACCTTTTTTTTTCAAGAAACAAAGTTGTGGATTTTTTTCCAAGACTTGGTAGGAATCTCGAAACTTGTTCAAATTTGACATGGTATGCATATAATAGTATGTACCTTAATAAAATATCTATCCATGAAGAAAATAAAACTTTCAATATAAATGTGCCATTAAATTACAACATGTTTTAAGTGGGGGTGTCCACTAGATATAAAAGGCACTACTACAAAATGTGGGTGCAGTTCATTAGTCCCATTCACTAAACCAATGAATTCACTATTTTCCAACTAGTCCTCATTTACTAAGACTAGTGAATTCACTCAAAATCTATTGAAATCATTTGGCATATAGGGACACCTTTTGTTGTAGTCAAGAAACGGTCCTTTTTGGTACCCCAATCATGCTTTGACCCTTGGGTAAATTAAAATTTGGAATCTTGGTTTGGCCTAGAGTAAAACTAAAAAGATTCCATGTGGTAGGAACCCATGACATGGAATCTTGGCTTGGGTATGTGACCAAAGTGTAAAATATTCTATTGCCATAGGTTTAAGCAACTTATGGTTCATTGTGTGTTAGATTAGTATTCTATATATGGCCTAGAACAAAGACCTTAAACTGCATGGGGGCTAGGACAAAATGGCCCAAGGTGCAAGACATTGTGGCATGGGGCCTTGAACAAAATGACCTTAGGCTACCTAGGGTTCCAAGGTGTCATAACTTCATTATAATTCCATATATGGAGCCCAAAGTAAAAAACTTTAGGTTATCCAAAGGTCAAAACCTAAAAGATTATTTTGCCATAGGTTTGGGCAACCTATGGTTCATCTTTTGTTAAATTGGAATTCTATATATGGCTTAACATAAAAACTTTAAGCTACATGGGGTTAGGACAATGTGGCTTGGGTGCAAGACATTGTGGTAGGGTGAAACCACACTACACTGTTCATAAATGTTGTCACAAGGCAGTTTTTCCAAGATTTTGAAATTTGTGATTGGTCATGTGATTAAATATAAATAATTAATTTAATAAAGGACTCAACACTACAATGATATATATATTATAATCACCTTGTATGATGTTTTTGAATATTTTTTGAATTGTCATAACACAATGGACTTTTAAAAAAGTACCCAAAAACTTGTAACAATCCATAATCAATGAATATGGATTTCATGCACCTTCATATTATTTTTTTATTGAATAAAGGACTCAATGATAATATCATGTGATAACATTGATATTAGAGAAGACTTTTTGAAAAGATTTTGAAGACCAAATTTTTCTATGTACTTTGAATTATTGGTTTTTCCAATTAAGTCCTTTTTTTAGTGGAAGTAATAATTTGGAAGCTCATAAGACAAGTTTAAGTTTTCCATAAGGTAAATTGGGGTTGCAGTTTTTTTGATAATGAATTTCCAATGATAACTTGCAAAATGACTTGTGTGATTCAAAGTAATCTAAGTCAATACGTGTAGTTAATATTTTGAGCTTTTCAGGAATTGAAATCTCAAAATGGAAAATGATATTTGATTATGTAGAGCTACCATTATTAGTACTCATTCAGCAAGTCACGTGCCACCACAATAGGCCAAATGGTATAAGGACCTAAAGTTTTCAGGTTTGAACAGAGACAACCTATAATGGTAGATGGGCCTTGTGCAAAAAGGGAAATTTTCAAGGACAAATTCCCAGCAAGATCAAGAAAGTGACCCTAAACCCAACAACCTTGTAAAATAAAACACCCACCACAACAATAAACCCTAGGAAATAATGAGGGAGCACCAAAATATAAGAACAAAAGGCATCACAAAAATCATAGTTCAACCTGAAAATATCCTGTAGAATGGAGTGACATCAAGTAAGCACAGAAAAGGTTCAAAATCAAATGTAAAATCCCAAAGAGAAGCAAGCACATAACAATCTTCAAAATGAAACGTAAAAACCCAAAAATCCCTAAAATGGAAATGGAAAAGATATCTAGAGCAACAAATGCATGAAAAGAATAGCCACCCATAACATCAAATGCATGAAAAGAATAACCATCTAGAAAACAAAAGCGCCTAGGATATGGCGTCTTCA
>Ga0116226_10001607_pt1 | contig 19637 bp, 17 predicted proteins | sample S1TSphfallax_FD_89692 | JGI IMG/M metagenome (GOLD analysis project Ga0116226, IMG submission 89692) | Host-associated microbial communities from peat moss isolated from Minnesota, USA - S1T2_Fa - Sphagnum fallax MG | ecosystem: Host-associated > Plants > Peat moss > Unclassified | place: USA... | reverse complement strand
GAGGGGCCGGTCCGCGAGGGGCCGGTCCGCGATTTGTGGGTCGCCGAAGCCGGTGTAATCTACAGCGGCTACGCCGTAATCGCTTTCCACGGGATGGCCTGTGGCACCGGCGTATTCGACCAGCCGCCCGAGGCCGGCGGCACGGTCGTCGCGATGGGTCGCGCCCAGGATCCATCGGCCCGGCCGGTCCATGGTCACGATGGCGTCGACACTTTCAGACGGCCCGAGATAGATCCGCTCGACGTGCCGCGGGGTGGGTACATCGTGGCCGTCGAGCGCCACGATGAGAAATCGATGCTGCGGCAGCCCGAGCGTGACGGGGCGCAAGGTGTGGGTGTTCGAGAAGTGAAAGCGCACGCGCTCGCCGTAGCGCACTTTGATGGGGTCACTCGCCGGCATCAATTTATCGTTGAAGCTGGCGTAGTCATAGATGGGCGTGGTGACGGTGTGCGCGGCGGTATGGGTGAGAGCGTCGATGTCGGTGATCGTTCGTGGCTGCCATCGATGTATCGAGAGCACATGCAATCGATCGAACGCGTGCGCGCCGATGCTGAGTTCTGTACCGGCCATCATGGCGCCGGCCGCGATCGCGCCACTCGCGGCGCAATACGCCCGATAAGACTTGAGACTGACGCCTGTGGCGCATGCATGGGTCTCGCGCAGAAGCGCTCGCGCGCAGGAGTGAGCGGGTATCGTGATCAACGATTCAGCTAAAACGCTCGAGTGCACGACGGTGTCGCTATCGGTGTCGTTGCGCAGGTCCACGTGCGCAAGGCCCGGACCGAGACTGAGCTGCGGTCCGGGGACGGTGCCGTCAAAGGCAATCGTGCGCACGATGATGCCGGGGGCGAGTTCGACATCGAGGGGTGCGATACGGAGGCGCGCGAGTGTCTCGGCCCTCGTTGGGTTGGCATTCTCGTTGGCTTTTGCAACCAACCCGCGTGCAACCAACCCACGGCAGGGAAAGGTGGCGGCCAGCGCTGCCGTCGCGCCTGCGCAAAGCCCTAGCTTCAATGCGTCACGACGCCGCATCAGAGCAGCAGCACTTCGTGCACGGCACGATAGGCTTGTTCCATCGCCATCTGCGAGCTGTCGTCACCGCCGGCGTCGGTATTGGCAATGGAGATTCGGCCGAAGGGTTGGCGGCCGCGCACCGCGTACGGCACATCGTCGGGACTGGGCGTGGGGTCCCAGTAGGTGTAGCCGTGTCCCCAGCGATTGATGGTCAGCCCCAAGATGTCCTTGGCGGCATTGAAGCCGTAGGGGCCCAGCATGCGGTCGAGCTGCGCATGTGCCTCGCGCTCGAAGGTTTCGTAGGACGTGTTGTACAGATCGATGCGCCCGAGCCGGTGTTGAGCCGACGCCGGCAGGCCGGGATGGGCGTAGACGCGCAGCATGGTGAGCACCGTAGGCTCGTCAGGTGACGAGGAGTGGCGGTAGCCGCCAACCTCGATGGGCGCTTGCAGGATCAACGAGGTGTAGTAACTACCGGGCGCATTGATGTAGTTGACCTTGGCCTTGTGGAAGGCGCGCCAATTGCGCAGCCAGACATTGACCCAGAGATTCGGCGTTTTCACGTTGTGCGCCAAAGCCTCCTTCTGTTCCGCGGGAAGGTCGGGGCAGATGTAGCGGATCACATAGTTCCAGCACGCGAGAATGCAATGACGGGCGGCCACTCGATAGAGCTTGCCTGCGCGCGAGTAGCTGATGGTCACTTCATCGCCGTCGACGGCGGGATCGCCGAAGCCCTCGCCCTGCCACTGTGAGGATCGCACGTTCCTGACTTGCACCGCGGTGCTGCTCAGGCGGATGCGGATGGGAGATGTCTCGTTGTCGAGACCTGCGTAGTCGACCTTGGCGAGAATGCTGTCCTCGAGCGTGTTGCCGGGCAACGCGGCGGGGATCAACTGCCGCACCAGGAGTCGCGCGATGGTGGCGTTGCCGTCGGGAAAGTGCGCATACGGCTCGTGGTCTTCGTAGGCGGGCAAGCCCATGCCGTACAGGCCGGGCAGATGGCGGAAGCCGCTGGCGCGATAGGCATCGTAGAGGTCCAGGCGGCATGCGCTGCCGGCGACGCGGTCTTGCAAGTACGTCACGACCATGGGATCGCAGCCCGCGATCTGCGTGACGAAATCGGCGTAGCTCATGGCCTTGAGCTTGGCGATTTTCTCCTCCGGTTTGAGCCCGGGAAAATAGTCACGCTGTTCGTTGTAGAGGCGATACAGATCGTGCTTTGCCTTGTCGCTCAACGGCGCCTCTTGCAAGAACACTTTCCATCGATGCGCTTGATCCGGGGGCACGGTCGGTTCATACAGGGCGACGAAATCGGTCCAGGGCGCGGGATCCGGAAGAAGTTTGTCCCGACCGAAAGTTTCCCTGTCGAAGAACACGCCCTGGCCCATGCCGAGCGATGAGTAGAAACCGGGGTGCGTATTGTCGCGCTGATATTTTTCGGGATCGATGCCGAGCTCAGACAACAATCGTTTGGCAACGCCGGCGTAGCGTCCTTCGATCCAGAACGTACCGGCGTTGGAGATGCGGGTGTCGCCATCGTGTGTGAACTGCGTGCGCTGGGCGTGGCCGCCGAAGTCGTCGTGATTGTCGAGGATGAGAATCCGTACACCCGCAGCACGCGCTTGACGGTAGAAGTAGGCTGCCGACAGGCCGCTGATGCCGGCGCCGACCACGACCAGGTCATAGTGCTCGTGCGTATCGATCGTGTCGGGGGAATGCGGCCAAAAATCGCCGTCACGCATTTGATGGCCCACATCGTAGGCACTGGGGTAGCCGCTGCCGCGCATGCCGGTGAGGGCTGGGGGATAGGTGTCGTCTTGGTCCAAGGAAGCTCCGCGATCACATCATGACCAACGCCCCGCATCATGTTACCTGAGGGAGACGCTGCGCAGCACAAGCAGGTTTGACGGTGGAGATCTGCTGCAAAAGTGATGGCCAAAGGTAGAATACCGTGACGTGTCAGTCGCAGACCTTTCACCGCTTGAATTCTTGAGCAGCATGGCGGAAGCCTTGGCGGCAGGGACGGTGGATCTGCCTGCCTTCCCGCAAGTCGTGATCAAGGTGCAGCAGGCCTTCCAAGACCCGAACTACACACCGCAGACGATTGCGCGGGTGATTTCAACCGAGCGCTCGCTGGCAGACCGGCTGCTGCAGATGGCCAACTCGACCGCCTTCAATGCGACGGGCAAGGTCATCATTGACTTGGGCGTAGCCATCAATCGACTCGGTGCGCAGAAGGTCTACAGTGTCGCGCTCGGGCATGCGGTTGCGCATATCCGGCACAATGAATCCCTGCGCGCCGTCGCGCCGAAGCTGGATGCGCTATGGTCCGAATGCGTCACGGTCGCGCATTTTTCCGAAGCCGTCGCCAAACGATGTGCGCTGCCGTTTCCAGGCGCCTTCGCGGCAGGCCTGCTGCACGGCATCGGCCGCTTCTACATCCTGGTGCAAAGTGCGCGCCAGGGAGCGTCGCGGCCACAAGTTCCCATCAATGCTGCGCTCATCGATGCGTGGCACCCGGCCATTGCCAAGGCCGTGCTCAAGAACTGGCAGATGGATGAGGCGGTGTGTGAAGCAGTGGGCGCGCAATTGGAGGCGCATATCGTGAGACCCGGGCCACCGGTGTTGACCGATGTCTTGATCGCGAGCATCCGCCTCGCAACGCGGCTGCAAAACAGCTTCGACACCTCGAACTTGAACGCGGGCGGCGTTTTCGCCCGGCTTGGGTTGACGCCCGAGGTGTGTAAAGACCTCATCGTCCAAGCGGGTGAGGAGACCCGGGCGCTGCAGCGGGCGTTGCGGCCCTGATACGGCAATCATCGCCATTTGATCGAGCACCCGATGCCCGCACTCTGCTCGGTGGGCCCCACGCCGGTTGCGGCGATCATCAGCATCGCCTCGTAGAGATCGCGGTGCGTGCCTTCGGGTGCCGTTTCCTTGCGGGAAGCGTCCAAGCGGCCGCGGTAGCGCAGCCGCAGCTGCGCGTCGAAACCAAAAAAATCAGGGGTGCAGACCGCGCCGTAGGCCTTTGCTACGTCTTGGGATGCGTCATGCAAGTAGGGAAAAGATAGCGACAGTGCCAGCTCGACCATGCGCGGGAAACCGTCTTCCGGATAGGCCTCGGCGTCGTTCGAGTTGATGGCCACGACGTTCACACCGTGGCGGGCAAGATCCCGCGAGTCGCGGATGAGACGCGGTAGGATCGCTTTGACGTAGGGGCAATGATTGCAAATGAAGGCGACCACCGTGCCGCGTGCGCCGGCCAGGTCACGCAATCGGTGCATGTGGCCGTCGGTACCCGGCAGTTCGAATTCGACCGCCGGCCAACCGAGATCCGCCGCTGGTGCCTCTGCCGCCATGGTTTCAGTATGCCCGAGGCTGTTCAAAACAGCACCCAGCGGTGGCTGACGGATGACGTGGGCGCGTAACGTCAATTCCGGAAGTCAACGGACGCTGATACCCTCGATCGCGCCGATCGCCGTGTACATCGCGGGCGACACCTCGGAGCCGACGTTTTGAGTTTGCAGGTTGACGACGAATTGGTGCACCAGCACACAGTACATGATGCCGATCGTGGCCCTGCCGTTGACCGTCCCCGTCCAGTGAACGCGCATGGCGGCTATGCCGGCCAGACTCGCCTGATCGACATCCCCGAATTCGAAGTCGTCCACGTGTTGCCCGAGGCCCTTGATGAACTCCAAGAGATAATGCTGCGTCGCTTCGATGTGTTGAGCGGGCGTGATTCCCTCGAGCGAGGTGCCGACGTCGATCGCGGACACTTGCAGCAAGGTGCCACCGTCCGAACCGGGTTGTTGTTTGACCCACCCCATGGTCACGCCGCCCGCGGTATTGCTGCGGGTGGGCCCCTCGAATCCGTCCGGCACCGTAATCACGATGGGTCCCGCGGTGGCACACCAGGACGGCGCCCAGACCAGCAGCAGCGCGGCGACCAGCCACGACGTCACCACGAGCGTACACACGGGTGACGGTCGTCTCGAATGGCTCATGCGGGTACAGCCCTGGGTCCGCGGGACGATGTCAGGGCAACCGCGAGCGCCACCAAACCGATGCCGTAGCCCAATACGACGGTTGCCACGATCGGCGGTCCCAACCCCACTGCAGAACCGAACACATGCTTGCCGGCGAAGGCGACTGCCGTGGGTCCGACACCCGCGCCCACCGCGACATTGAGGAAAAACGCGATCGACATCGCCAAGCCGCGAGAGCGGCCCGGCGTGCGGTCGAGGATTGCGGAGAATCCCACCGCGGTGACGATACCCGATAGGGCAAAGTACAAGGGCACGCCGGCCATGGCCCATCCGAAGCGCGGGGCGTCGATGAGCAGGGACGCCGGCAGGATCAGCAGGCTGACGATGAGGCTGGTCCGAAGCTTGTGCCGCCATCCTTCGCTCAAGGTGGCACGATCCGAAAGCGCGCCACCGATCAGAACACCGCTGCCGAAGCCGACCGTGAGCAATGCGCCGAGCTGCAAGCCGACCTGCGCGGGATCGCGGGCAAAATCACGTATCAACAGCGTGGGAGCCCATGCGCCCACGGCGTTGTCCACCAGTGAGGCTGCGGCAATCGAGATATAGAGGGGTGCGACCCACCGTATGAGAGGTTTGGCCTCGTTCGCACGCAGTGCTGCCCGTGGTGAGTCTTCGACCGCCGTGTCCTCCATGGTCGCGTTGCGTCGTGGCGGCTCGCGAATGACGAGGATCACGGGTACCCAGAGATAGCCAGGCGCACCGATGAGCAGCATCACCATGCGCCAGGGAGCGTAGGTGGCCAACCAGCTGTGCATCGCGGCGTGGGATTCAATGGCGTGCAGCACCGCACCGCCGATGAGAATGGCGACGCCGCTGCCCATGGCGATGCCGCTCAAGAAAAGCGCCACGGCGGTGCCGCGCCGCTCCGGTGGAAAGTAGTCGCTGATCAGCGAAATCGCCGCAGGCGCCAGCGCGCCTTCGCCAAGACCCACGATGATGCGACTCAAGAAGAGCTCGCGAAAGTCGTGCGACAGACCACATGCGATCGTGCCCGTGCTCCACACAGCCACTCCCGCGGCAATCAGGTTGCGACGCGAGATGCGGTCGGCGAGCATGCCGATGGGAACCCCCGCTGCGCCGTAGACCAGCGCAAAGGCGATGCCCAGAAGCAGGCTCATTTGCGTATCGCTGATGCTCAAGTCGCCGCGGATCGGGTCGACCAGCAGGCTGAGTACCTGTCGATCGGTGAACGACAGTACCGCGGTCGCAATGAGAATCGCGACCACGACCCAGGCGTAGGAGCGGCGTGGATACTCCAGCATCGGTGTCACTGGGGCCATCGGTGTCACGGGGGCCATCAGTGTCAGTGGGGCACGGTGTTCAATTCGTATTTCATGATCCGGCCATGCGGTCCCGTACGGTCGCGTTCCAATTGGTAAATATCGCCGAGCGGTCCACTGCGCTGCTGGGTGACCTCGGCAACTGCGGCCGCGTCCGCAGCGCGCAGCGTCAACCCGTTTATCCGGCTGTTCGATTTCAAATGCTTGGCGTCGACCGCGCCGATGATCACCGCCGCAACCTGCGGCCGGTCCAGGATCAATCGCGACGCGACACTGGCGATATCGGTGCCGTGTTCGGCCGCGATGGCGCGCAGGACCCGCAGCAAGCGTTGGAACAGTTGCCACCCGCCGAAGTCGTCGATCACCAGTTTGTACTTGATCAGTGAACGATTGCTCACGTGCAGTGAGGGGTCGGGCTTGTCCAGCCAGCGCTCGGACAAAAAGCCACCGCAGACCGTTCCGTAGCATAGCAAAGCGATATTGTTGGCCCGGCACAACTCGATCATGCCGTTGTTTGCCCGGTCATCGACCAGCGAATACTGCACTTGATTCGAGACAATCGGCACCCCGGCGGCGATCAGCTCCGCCAGGTGTGAGGTATCGAAGTTCGTCACGCCGATGTGGCGAACTTTTCCCGCGCGATGCAGACGTGCGAGTTCGAGGGCGACCTCCACATGCCGAGGGATGGAGAAGTCCCACCAATGAAACTGCACCAAATCGAGATGCTCCATTCCCAACCGGGACAATGAGCGGTCGATGATCTTCTCGACGTAAGTGCGATCGACATGAGGCAGTTCCGAGAGGTCCGGTACGAATTTGGTATGGACTTGCACGCGTTGGGCGTGGTCCGGGTAGGCCGCACGAAAGCGGCCTATCAGGGCCTCGACCCCGGTGTAAATGTCCGCGCAATCGAAAGTCGTGACGCCGGCGTCGACAAACGACGCCATGTCGCGCAGCGCCGACTCGGGGTCGATGGCGCCGTGGCCGCCGGCCAGGTGCCACCCGCCCTTGATGACGCGAGATATCGAATACTTTTCTGTCAGTGCAAAGCGCGACGTCACGTTTCGTTCTAGGTTGACGGTAACGTGGGCCGCTGAGCCAGCGGAACGGCGGTGGTCTCGGAATGCTTAAAGCGCCGTTTGCCCAGTCGGGTGATTGTGAAGCGGGTGGGGCAGTTGGGGTCCGGGCAGGCGACCTCGGCGTCCGTGGACATCCAGTCATGGGGGTCCGTGACTCGCTGTTTGGCGGGCAGCAGGGGCAGCAATGCCGCGAGCGAATAGATCGAAAAAGCTTGGCCCGGCGGCAGGATCAGCATCTCGCCGTGCAGTTCGAAATAATCGCCCGGTTTCGCGCCACAGTAGATGGCGGCGCCCGCCGGAGCGACCACCGTCACCTTCAAGTCGAACAGTTCGAACTCCCCGTCAGATGCATCGGGCTGTCGTGTTACAGGGTCATGGGTGAGATCCGTCACTTCACCACCGGCAGGACCAGGTGCGTGGGCAACTCGGCGGCGGTAAAAACCCGGTGCACCGCCTTGCGGTACGCATCCGCCTCGGCGTTGAAGATGTTCGCGACGTAGGTCTGCGGGTTGCGGTCATAGAGCGGAAACCAGCTCGACTGGATTTGCACCATGATGCGATGACCCGGCAGGAAGACATGATTGGCGGTCGGCAGCGAGAAGCGGTATTCGAGCGGCGCGTTGGCTTTGAGCGGCTTCGGGTCGCTGAGGTTCTCGCGATACCGGCCACGGAAGGCATCCATCGCGACGGCGAGCTGATAGCCGCCGAGCTCCGGCTGGCGAAAGTACTCGTCCGGATACACATCGATGAGCTTCACGATCCAGTCGGCGTCGCTGCCGCTGGTCGAGGCGAACAGATCCACCTGCGGCCGACCCGCGACGTGCAGCGGCTCGGTGAGGGGTTGGCTCACATAGGTGAGCACGTCGGTGCGATCGCTGAAGGGCCTCTGATCATCCACCAGCCAGCGTCCCCAGGTGCTGTCCTCGGCGGACGACGGCCGGTCGGGACGCACCCGGTACGGAACCGGTTTCGCCGGATCCGACACGAATTCGTCGAACTCCTTCGCGGCCGTGGGCGCGGCGAAATCGGCGCTGAAGTCCCTGTGCAGATACAGATTGCGGGACGTTGCGTCACGCGGCGGCCAGGCCGGCAGCCGGCGCCACTCGTTGGTGCCCGTCTCGAACGCCATCACGGGCGCAATGTCCGCCGCGGGTGCGGCGGTCTTCAGGTGCGCGTCGAGGAACGGCAGCAATATGTACTTGCGGAAATGTTCGGCCGTGTCCGAACCGAAATCGATCGCGCCGAGGCGTGAACCATCGCCGGCCATCGAGCCGCCGTGCCGCCAGGGTCCGATGACGAGATAGTTGCGGTCGTTGGCCACGTCCTTCGGCTCGGTGGCGGCATACGCTGCCTGCGCGCCGTAGATGTCCTCCTGGTCCCAGAGGCTGTGCACCCACAGCGTCGGCACCAAGAGCGGCCGCGCCGCGAGGATGCGATCGACCGCTTGCGCCTGCCACCAGGCATCGTAGGCCGGGTGCGCGACCAGCTTGGTCCAGAAGCCCAGCTGCTCCATGCCGATGCTGCGGGCGAGTGCGCCTGCGGAGCCCGCTCGCAGGAACAGATCGTAATCGTCGTGGCCGGCGATCGGCCAATCTGCATCGTTGGCGCGCGTTGCCTGCTGGCCGTAGATATAGCTCATGCCCTCCTGCCGGAAGGCGCCGTTGTGAAACCAATCGTCTCCGATCCAGCCGTCGATCATGGGATTGATCGGCACGGCCGCCTTCAGCGCCGGGTGCGGGTCGATCAACCCTTGGGTGACGGTGAAGCCGTCGTAGCTCACACCGATGAGACCGACCCGGCCGTTCGACTCCGGCACGTTTTTCACCAGCCAGTCGATGGTGTCGAAAGTATCGGTCGCATGGTCAACGCCGGTCGGATTCAGAGCACCGCGCAGCGGCCGATTCATCACGTACTCGCCCTCGGACTTGTACTTGCCGCGCACATCCTCGAGCACCAGGATGTAGCCGGCCTCGATCAGTTCCGCATACGCGGGCCGGACCAGCGAGGTCGCATGCGTGCTCTCCTCGACATGTGTGCGCTTGGCGGCATTGTAGGGCGTGCGGTCCATGATGATCGGCGCATCGCGCAGACCCTTGCGCACGATCACGACCGCGTGCAGCTTCACGCCATCGCGCATGGGGATCATGAGGTCGCGCTTCTCGTAATCGTAGCCCGCGAGCGTCGCCACGAATTTATCCGGCGTTTCCGAGGGCAACCCCGCCGGCTGCGGCGTCTGACCCAGCACCGCGAGGCTCGCCATGCACAGCGCGGCCGCGCCAACCCCTTTCGTGACCATGACAGCTCCTGCCAAGAATGTTGAATACCGCAATTTACAGGAATCTTGCGTCCGCACCACCCAGGCGATGTATGCTCTCGCCGCATGCAAAAGGCCGCCCCTGGCGCAATGCGCGCCGCGACGAATCGACTCCATGCGGCGTTTATGCTGGCGGTTGCTGCGCTGATCTCTTCACCCGCGTTTGCGGGAACGGGCAAGAGCTGGCACTTTGCGGTATCGGGTGATTCGCGCAATTGCGGCGATGTGGTCATGCCCTCGATTGCGGACGATGCCCGCGCCAATGACGCTGCATTCTATTGGCACCTGGGTGACTTGCGCGCCACTTACGACTTCGACGAGGACTTCCGGGCGCTGCATCCGACCGCAACCATTGCCGAATACCTGGGCACGGCCTGGGTCGACTTCGAGCGCAACCAGATCGAGCCTTTCGGGACCATGCCCTTCTTTCTCGGCATCGGCAATCACGAAACCATTGCGCCCAAGACGCGCGAAGAATTTGTCAGCACGTTTGCGGATTGGCTGGATGCGCCCGAGATTCGCGAGCAACGGCTGAAAGATGACCCTCATGACCACACGCTTCGCACCTACTATCATTGGATCCGGGAGGGGGTCGACTTCATCAACCTGGATAACGCCACCGCCAATCAGTTCGACGCGGCGCAGATGAAGTGGTTGAACTCCTTGCTGCAAGCCGACCGTGAAAATTCCAGCATTCGAGCAGTGGTGGTGGGCATGCACGAGGCGCTCCCCGAGAGCCTGGCGCGCGCTCACAGCATGAGCGATTCGCCGAACGCCGAAGCGACGGGTTTGCAGGTGTACGCCCAGTTGCTAGAGGTACGAAGGATGAAGCCCGTGTATGTGCTCGCGTCTCATTCGCACTATGTCATGGAGGGGATTTTCGAGACGCCGTATTGGCGTGAGCACGGCGGCGTATTGCCCGGCTGGATCATTGGTACCGGCGGTGCATTTCGCTACGCCCTGCCCGCCGGTGCGGCGCAGGCAAAACTTGCGCGCACACATGTCTATGGTTACCTGCTGGCGACAGTCAACCCGGAAGCCGACCGCCAGAATCCCATTCACTTCGAGTTCCGCGAAGTCACGCAAGCCGCCGTCCCGGCCGATCTCGTGCAGCGTTTTGGCGCAGAACTCGTCAATCGCTGCTATCAAGAAAACGCGCAAAACTGACGTCGGCACCCGATCCGTTACGGCAATCGACGTATTGTCCGACGGCTGACACGAGGCGATCATCGCGCATGCTCATCGCGCAGCTTTCCGACACGCATATCCGCCCCGCGGGCCAGTTGTACCAGGGAGTCGTGGATTCCAATCAGATGTTCCGGGACGCTCTGGAGCACCTCTACACGCTCGACCAGCGCCCCGACTTGATCTTGCTGACGGGCGACCTGGTCGAACGAGGCCGGCCGGAGGAGTATTTGCATGCGCGCGAATTGCTGCGCCGTCTCGATATTCCCTACCTGGTCATCCCCGGCAACCACGACCACCGGGAAAATTTTCGTGCGGCGTTCGCCGACCACCGTTACTTACCGGCTGAAGGGCCTTTGCATTACTGTATCGACGCGTATCCGGTGCGGATCGTCGGCTTGGATTCGACCGTCCCGGGCAAGCATCACGGTCAGATCGACGGCGCGGGCCTCGAGTGGCTGGCCCAGGTGCTGGGGCAGGACACGCTAAAGCCGACCATCATCATGATGCATCATCCGCCGTTTGTGACGGGAATTCCCTACATGGATGAGTATGGCTGCACCGAGTCCGGGCGGCTCGCGGCCGTCGTCGAACGATTCAGCAACATCGAGATGCTGGTGTGTGGTCATGTTCATCGGCAGATGCTGCGCCGCTGGGCAGGTACTGTCGCGTGCAGCTGTCCCAGCACCACGTCGGAGATCGACCTGCAGTTGGATCCGCTCGCGCAGCCGCGGTCTCATGTGGGACCACGGGCATGCATGCTGCATCTGTTTCGCGCGGAGCACGGCTTCGTGAGTCACGTGAGTCAGATCGGAAAATTTGCCGGCCCTTATGCCTTTGCGTGAGGTGCCGCGACGACCGCTGGGATCGTCGCTTACCGGCGGTACACGACGCCCTCCTTCATGACGAAATGCACGGCCCGGAGCACCTCCACATCGGTGAGCGGATCGCCCTTCACGGCGATGATGTCGGCCAGCATGCCGGGCTTGAGTGAACCCAAGCTGCCGGCCATGCCGATCCGGTCCGCGCCCCAAATGGTGGCCATGCGTATCGCATCGAGGGGTGTCACGCCGGCCTTGATCAGCAGCCCGAATTCCTCGGCGTTGCGGCCATGTTCCGACACGCCGGTATCCGTGCCGAAAGCCATTTTCACGCCGCCTTGGTAGGCGCGGCGCGCTGCACCGATCATCTGTGGGCCGACCGCAGCGGCCTTGGCGGCCGTGGCCGGGGGCAGCATGCCGGCCGCCGCCCATTTGGTGACCGTGTCGCCCGCCAGGAGCGTGGGCTCGAGGTAGGCCTTGTGCGCTTTGAACAGGGCGATCGACGTGGCGTCCAGATAGCTGCCATGTTCGATGCTGTCGGCACCGGCACGCAGCGCTGCGTTGATGCCGTCGGCCGCGTGCGCATGCATCATCACCTTGCGGCCGAGACTATGAGCGGTGCGGACGATGGCGGCGAGTTCCTCGTCGGTGAACTGCAGCCCGACGCCGGTGGCATCCAGAGACAGCACGCCGCCCGTGGCAATGACTTTGATCACGTCGGCACCGCGGCTCACTTGATCGCGGACCACCCGTGTGCACTCGTCGGCGCCCGAGCAGCTGTGGCTGAACGGAGGCGGCATCGGCGTCGCGGAAATGTAGTCGCCCGCCGCAATGATGCGCGGCGCCGCGATCCGGCCCTCTTTCGATGCCTGACGCAACGCGAATACGACCTCGTTCTCGCCGCCGAGATCGACCACCGTGGTGAATCCCGCCAGCAGATCTGCGGCCGCGGTGCCCGTGCCGACGATCGCCTGCGCGGGCGGCGAGAGTGCCACCGGGTTCAGTGATTCGACGCCGTCGCGGTAACTGAGATGCACGTGCCCATCGATCAATCCGGGCAGCACAAAACTGTCCTGCAGCGCGACGATGGTCGCTCCGGGCGCCTCCGTAAAACCGTCCTCGATCTTGAGAACCTTGCCGCCCTGCACGATGAGCGTCTTGCGCGTCAGAACCTGGCCGTCGGCCGGATCGAGCAGCACATGGCCTGCTTGGATATAGATGGGCGCGGGTGGGGAGGGTTGCTGCGCCCTCGCGGCGCCGGAGATGATCAATGCCAGAAAGACCACGCTGAGGCGCGCACCGGGCAGAAAGGATTTCACCGTGAGAGTCTCCGAAAAGGGGCACGTAGCGGTGGATGCTAGCGCATGGCGGAGACTGTTGCGCAGCTACCGGCAGGCAGTGGATCCGGTATATTCCAGATCGCATGCACGAATTATTGGATCTCGATCAATACCCCATCGACGAGCCCCACGCCGTCGAGTATCGGCAGCTGGTCTCCAAGTGTCAGGCTGCGATGGCGAGCGACGGTATGTTCAATATGGACGGGTTCGTGCGTCCCGCCGCGATCAGCCGGGCGGTAAGCGAGATTGAACCCTTGATGAAGCAATCCTCCTTTACACACCGGCGGCAGCATAATGTTTACTTCAAGAACGAGATCGAAGGGCTGCCTTCAGAGCACGATGCATTGCGGCGCTTCCAGACCGCGCACCACACGTTGTGCGACGATCAATTGCTGGAATCGGTCGTGCACCGAATTTACGAATACCAGCCATTGGCCGCCTTTCTGGCCGAGGTGTTGCGCAAGCCGCGTCTTTATTTGATGGATGATCCGCTGGCGCGTGCCAATGTGATCGAATACCGCGATGGAGAGGCGCTCAACTGGCACTTCGATCGCAGCCAGTACACGGTCACCTTGCTGCTGCAGTCTGCATCTTCAGGCGGAGCATTCGAATACCGCAGCAATTTGCGATCGGATGTCGAACAGAATTACGTGGGCGTGGCCGCCCTGCTCAATGGCAGCGATCCCGGCATTCGGGTCAATCCGCTGTCGGCCGGCACGCTGAACGTGTTCGCCGGCAAGAACACCTTGCACCGCGTATCGACCGTGCGTGGCGCGGCAAGCCGGCTGGTGGCCGTGTTCACCTACTACGACCGGCCCGACGTTACCTTCAGCGCCGAAGAACGCATCGGCTTTTACGGACGTGCGGGATAGGGAAAAGCAGCAGCCCGCCGTGAGCTGAAATTCAAACCAGGCTGAACGCCACCGAGCCGAGCCTCTCGATGCGCAGCCTGACATGGTTGCCTTCCTGCAGCGCTTCGGCGGCGGTGGCACCGCCGGCCATGACGATGTGTCCCGCTTCGAGCCGCTCGCCGCGTTCGGCAACGAGTCTTGCGGCGGCCACGAGTGAATACACAGGATTACCCAGGATCGCCGCGGTCGAGCCGATCTGGCGCGGCACGCCGTCGATCTCCATGACGATCCCGAGATTGCTCAGGTCCCCCGCTGGATCGGCCCATGCGCCGATGACGAGTCCCGACGAGGATGAATTGTCGGCGATGACATCGGTGAGCGAGAACTTGAAGTCGACATAGCGGCTGTCGATGAGTTCGAGCGCGGGGGCGACGGCTTCGACCGCGGCCATGGCGGTCATGGCGTCGATGCGTCCCGCCAGGGGACGCTTGAGCAGGAACGCAACCTCCGGTTCGATGCGCGGGTGCACGTAGCGCGCACGCGGCGCAGTGCCGCCCGCGTCGATCAGCATGCCGTCGGTGATGCGTCCCCAGATCATCTCGCTCAAGTTCATCTGGGCCATCTTTGCCCGGCTGGTGAATCCCATCTTCATGCCGATGCGACGCTCGCCACGCGCATGACGGCGGGCGAGTGAGGCACTCTGGATCTCGTAGGCTTGCGCCACGTCAAGGGGCTCGCGCCGCTGCGGCACGGGGCGCGCGTGCAACATGGCATCGTCGAGTTCGCGGGCAATCTCCTCGATATTCGTCATTGTTGTCCGGCTCCCTTCGCAAACGCGGCCCGCACGGAGCCCAGGCCGTTGATCTTCAGATCGAAAATGTCCCCGGGTCGGGCGGCGACCATGGGACCCAACGCTCCCGACATCACCAGGTCGCCCGCCGACAACGGCCGCCCCGCCGCCGCCATCTTTCGCGCCAGCCACAAGGTTGCATTCAACGGGTGCCCAAGACAGGCTGCGCCCGCGCCAAAGCTGACCTGCTCACCGCGACGTTCCATGACCATGCCGCATAATTCCAGATCGACGTCCCGAATCGCATGCGGCTCATGGCCGAGCACGTAGCGGGCCGACGAGGCATTGTCGGCGATGGTGTCGGTGATCTTGATGTCCCAGCCCTCGATCCGGCTGTCGACGATTTCGATCGCCGCCAGGGCATAGTCGATCGCGCCGATGACATCCACGAGGGTGAGCCGCGGATCGGATAGATCACGCTTTAGACAGAACGCCACCTCTCCCTCCACGCGCGGCTGCAGCAATCCCAGCGCCGGGATTTCTTCCCCATCCGCCGCCATGTCCGCGAACAGCATGCCGTAATCCGGCTCAGCGACGCCGAGTTGACGCTGCACGCTCCGCGCCGTCAGCCCGATCTTGCGCCCGGCCAGGCGTCGACCCGCGTCGATCCATCGCCGGGTGTTGTATTCCTGTACGGCGTAGGCCGTGGCGACGTCCGTCGCCCCGATCACATCGCGCACCGGTGCGCAGGGTTTTCCGGACACATGCGCCGTCCAGAGCCGGTCCGCGGCCACCGCCACCGCATCGGACGGGACCGGCCCCCGAAGCTCGCTCGTGACACTGCTCATGCATGCTCCTCGTGAAAGTGACTGTGCGGCGCATAGGCGATTGCGCGCACCATCAGCCGTTGATGCGGATGCGGCAGGTCCGCGACGCCGACGGTGGTGCGCGTCGGGCCGGAATAGCCGAAGAACTCGGCGTAGGTTTCGTTGAACGCCTCGTAGTCGCGCATATCGACCAGGTACGCCTGGATGTCCACGAGGTTGTGCAGATCCGCGCCGATCTGCTGCAGCATATCGCGCAGATTCTCGAACACGGTCCGCGTTTGCTTGCGAATGTCGAAGCTCAGCGTGCCGTCCGCATTGTTGCGTACGCCCTCGAAGGTGTCGTCCGGCCGGCGCGCGCTGGTACCGGAGAAGAAAATGAGATCGCCGACTCTCTTCAAATGTGGAAAAGCACCCCGCGGCCGCGCTTTTTGCGGGAAGACCCGGCTCTCCGTGAACATGGCGTGTTCGAGACGCAGCACCCGCTCCTTCAATGCAGCGTGGGCGCGCGCCAACGTCGCATCGTCGAGGCGCGACGCGGGAGCAGAGAGGGCCAACGCCGCCACCACCCGCCCGCGGCCATTGCCGATGGGGACCGCGATCGACCGCAGTCCCTCCTCCCATTCCTCGTCGTCGACCGCAAAGCCGCGCTGCGCAATCGCCGCGAGTTCGCGCGCCAGGCGCATGCGCTCGGTGAAGGTACGGTCGGTGAAGCGCTCGAGCGGCAGGCGCTCGAGGAATTGCTCGCGCACCCGCGGCTCGAGCCAGGCGAGCAGAACCTTCCCGACCGAGCTGCAATGCATCGGAATGGTCTCGCCGCTCGCGTGACCGGTGACCAGCGAACGGTCCGGCAACGTGCGCGCAATATTGATGGCGGCGCTGCCGCTCGCCACCGCGCAGTGTGCGACTTCGCGAAACTCCAGGGCCAGTGCGTCCAGATGTTCCTGCACATGATCGATCAGCAGCTTGTTGCTCTCGACCTTGTCGCCGAGATTGGCGAGCACCATCCCCAGCTGGAAGCGTCCCTGCGGCGTGCGCGACACGGCGCCGAGTTCCTCGAGCGTCACGAGGAACCGATGCACCGTGGGCAGATTGGTGCGCAGCCGGTGCGCCACCTCGGTCGCGGTCATCTCGCCGCCGCCTGCGCCGAGCACACCCAGAATCTGAAACGCCTTGGCCACCGAGGCGTTTTTTGGCGTGCGCAGCGGAGCGTTCATGGTCTGCTAGCCGCCCAGACCGCCCCGCCGTTCCGCCGCCGCGCGCGGCTTGTGCGCGGTGACCTGCATCTCGATCAGCAGATGAGGATGCGGCAGCTGATGCACGGCAACCGTCGTGCGGGTCGGCCCGCCGTAGGAGAAGTATTCACCGTACACCTGATTGTAGCCGGCGAAATCATTCATGTTGACCAGATACGCATTGACGCTGACGAGATCCGTCAGATCGCAGCCCACGCTCGAGAGGATGATGCGGATGTTCTCGATCACGGCATGGGTCTGTTCGCGGATGTCCATCTCGACCGTGCCGTCCGCGGTGGTGCGCACGCCGGCGAACGTACCGTCGGGACGACGCGAACTCGTGCCCGAGACGAACACGAAATCACCGGCGCATTTGACGTGCGGAAAGCTGCCTCGCGGCTTGGCCAGATGATCGATGACCTTCGCCTCGTTCATGGGGCAGCATCCGAATAGAACACGAATTCCATTTCCACGCTGGCGCCCAGGGGCAGCGCCGCCACACCCACGGAGGTGCGCGCCGGCGGGCGATTCGACGTTGCGAAGCAGCTCTCCCAAGCCTTGTTGATGTCGGCAAACTCGCCGAAGCGTGTGGTGTAGATGCGCGCCTGGACGAGATCCGCGAGCGACAGGCCGAAATCCGGCAGCGCCGCCTGGAGATTCTGCAGGATCTTGCCGGTCTCGGCGCCGGGACCGCCGTTCTCCAGCAGCCCACTCGTTGCGTCCAGCGCAACCATGCCGGAAAAAATCAGCCAGGGGCCTGCCTTGACCACGGGGCTGTAGAGAAAGCGCGGCTTCGGCAGCCGCGGCGATTGTGGTGCGGTGATGTTCATGGCGGCATTTTACGATCGTAGACGCATCAGTACTTATACCCAATCGTGATTCCCACAGTCCGTGGCTGATTGGTCGACACCCGGTTCACGAAGGCGCCGTTCGCGCCCAGGGAATTCGTATCGCTCAATTCTGCGCGCGTATCGGCCAAATTGTTCATGAAGAGGTAGCCGTAAGCCTTGCCGCGGGCGAGCCCGACGCGCGCATTGGCGATGTTGTGGCTCGGCAGCTGATTTTCCGCAAACGTGTAGTCGACGATCGGCCCGACCTGGCTGTCATCGATCCGCGCCGTCAGACGGTAGTCGGCCGCGAGCGGTGCATCGTAGCTGAGCGCAAAGCCCGCAGTGTAGCTCGGCACATCCGGCACCCGTTCGCCGGCGGTGAAGCCGGTCTCGGGCGAGTTGTTGCTGTAGGTCGAGTGGGTGTAACCGCCGTTCAACGAGAGCGTGAGTGGTTCGGCGAGCTTCGCCTTCACTTCGATCTCGGTGCCATAGACGCCCGCGTTGTCGCCGTTGGTGGAATAAAAGAATCCGCACGGCAGCGGTACCTGCAGCTGAATCGCGTGCCAACGTTCGTAATACACCGCCGAGTTCAGCGTGACGCGTCCGTCGAGCAATCGAGATTTCTCGCCGAGCTCGTAGCTCCACACCGTATCTGGACCATAGGTGGTCGGGGCCGAGGTCTCGCCGAACAGGCTGAGCGCGCCCGAGCAGGAAGCCGGCCCGCTGGTCGGCACGTACTGGTTGCCACCGCCGGGCCGGAACCCCTTCGACGCGCTGCCATAGAGAGTCAGGTCGGCGCTGGGCGTATAGGAAAGACTGGCCATCGGCGTGACGCCGGAATTGGCCTGGGTCACGTTGCTGGTGAACACCGTCACGTCATCGCCGGTCGCGAACAGACCCGTATCCGTGACGTCAAAGGTGCTGCGATAGTTGAAGTAGCGTGCGCCGGCGGTCACCTTGAACTCATCGGTGAGCTGGTAGCTCGCATTGCCGAATACCGCGGCTTGCCGGATGGTCTGCGGCTGCGCCTCGTTGATCAGGTTGGAGAAGCCGACGATGGGAGTCCACGCCGCGTCGTTCGCGATCTGCTGGAACTCGGAACGGAACTGGCTGTAGAACGCGCCCGCCAGCCATTGCAGCGGCGCGCTGCCGTTCGATGCGACGCGCAATTCCTCGCTCCACTGATGGCTGGAGTCGATCTCGGTGAGCGGCGAGGGCAGAAAGAAATTCAGCTGCGTGAGCGCTTGGAAATCCTCCGACAGATCCATCGTCTGTTTCTCTTCGCGATTCCACACCGAACTCGCGAGCGTCACATCCGCGCCGTCGAAATGCTGTTTGACGACCACGCTGCCCACCGTGAATTCATCGGCGAAGGGCTCCGCCGTGTCGATCGGCTGATAGTGCGCGAGCACCGGAACGCTGGATCCCGGCGGGTTGTCGTAGGTGTTGTAGCCGCCCTGGGTGATGCGCTGATAGTAGGCGCTTGGCGTGATGGAGAGATCATCGTTGACCTGGATGAGCAGGCTCGCGCGCACGCTGTGCAGATCTTCATCGTTGACGTTGTGGTACACCGCCGTGGCGGGCGTACCGAGCACATCGCCGCGCGGCAGGGCAATCACCGTGCCCGGAGCCGCCGTCAGGCTGAATCCGGGTTCGAGGGGGAAATTATTTTCGACGATCCGGTCGATCCAGCCGGAATTGTGCTCCGAGGTGCCGACCAGGCGCAGCGCCACGTGATCGTCGATCAACGGCAGATTCAACATGAAATTGACGTCGCCGTTGTCGTTGCCACCCTGCGTATGGGAACCGGTGAGCTCGACGCTGGCCCCGAAGGTATTCAGTTGCGGCGCGGCGGTCACCAGTTTGACCGTGCCGCCCATCGACCCGGAGCCGTACAGCGTTCCCTGGGGGCCACGCAGGATTTCCACCCGCTCCAGATCGTACAGATTCGGGTCGATGACGACCTTGCCGTTGTTGGCGCCCGCCGGCGGCGTCAAGGGCGACTCGTCGAGGTAGAACCCCACG
>Ga0116226_10001606_pt1 | contig 19638 bp, 20 predicted proteins | sample S1TSphfallax_FD_89692 | JGI IMG/M metagenome (GOLD analysis project Ga0116226, IMG submission 89692) | Host-associated microbial communities from peat moss isolated from Minnesota, USA - S1T2_Fa - Sphagnum fallax MG | ecosystem: Host-associated > Plants > Peat moss > Unclassified | place: USA... | reverse complement strand
TCCAGGCGCCGGCGACGCCGGTGGACAGGTTCAAGGCGCGTGCGATCAAGGGCAGCGCGAAGATCATGACGATGGCCCACAGTACGACCAGCGAGATGGCCACCGAGACGTCGGCCTTCTTCGCGCCGATGGCGCCGCCAATGGCGATGGCCCCGGACACGCCGCACACCGCGCCGCCGGTGCCGAGCGTCGCTGCGAGCCGTCGATCCAACCCCAAGCGTACCGCGCTGAAATAGATCACGCCAAAGGTGACCAGCGAGACGATGGCGGCCTGACCGATGGCGACGGGACCTGCCCAGGCGATGAGCGTGAGGGGTAAACCCGCGCCCAGCAGGACGATGCCGGTCTTGATGTAGAACTCGACTCGCAGCGCGGGCTCGAGCCAGCGCGGCGTGCCGAGCGAATTCGACAGCAACAAGCCCAATCCTAGGGCGACCAGCGGCGGCTCGAGGTTGTAATGCGCCGCTTGGTCCCACAGTCCCAGGAAATAGAGCAGCAGCGCGGTGGCGTAGACCACCAGGAAGGCGGGCACGAAGTGCGCCGCGCGGCTGCCCATTGCCGCCGCGCCCGGCGCGAACAACACTGCCCAGCACACGCCGAGCACTGCATAGCGGACACCGTTCTGCCGCAACTGCAGGGCGGCATCGGTCAGGTGGCTCCATTTCTGCGGCGCTACGGCAAGCCACTTGATGCTGGCGCCATTCGCGAACAACACGATCGCCACAATGACCAAGCCGAGACCGATCCACACCGCCCACCAATCTTCTTTGCGCAATAGGTCGCTCATTTTACGAATCTTAACCCGGATTTACGGCATGCGGCGACGGTTCGGGTGGCGACGGCCGATGGGTCGCCGTTCACGCTATGCTTGAGGCATGACCCGAGTCTTATTGATCGATGACGATGAGAAGCTGCTGGCGCTGCTCAAGGATTATTTGGTCGAGGAAGGCTTCACGGTGCGCGCCGAGAGCGAGTCCGCCCGGGGCGTCCTGCAGGCACTCACCGGCGATCACGCGATCGTGGTTCTGGATGTGATGATGCCACGCTTGAATGGGCTCGACGCGCTGCGCCGTATCCGGCTGCAAAGCACGGTCCCGGTGCTGATGCTGACGGCGCGCGGCGACGATGTCGACCGCATCACGGGACTCGAATTGGGCGCGGACGACTACGTCGCCAAGCCATGCACGCCGCGCGAACTGGTCGCTCGTTTGCGCGCCATTCTAAGGCGTACGCAGCCGACGCCGGGAGTGGATCCGACCGCCGGCATGCTCGTCTCCGGCGGACTCACCATGTGGCCCGAACAGCGGCGCGCGGAATGGGCGGGTCAGCCGCTGGCCTTGACCAGCACGGAGTTCAGCCTGCTCGAAGTGTTGCTGCGACATGTGGGCGCGCCGGTCAGCAAGAACGACCTGTCGGAGCGGGCGCTGGGCCGACCGCATGCGCGCCACGATCGCAGCATCGACGTGCACTTGAGCAGCGTGCGCCGCAAGCTCGGCGCATTGCCGGACGGCCGCTCCTTGATACAAGCCGTACATCGTCAGGGTTATCAGTTGCTCAAGGAATAATCGTGGGGCGGCTGTTCTGGAAGTTCTTTGCGTTCATCTGGCTGGCGCAACTCGTGGGTATCGTCGCGATTGCCAGCGCCTATTGGCTTACCGAATCACGAGATCTACAGGGCCGCGAGCCACCAGGACCGCCGCCGTTGGATGCGGCCGGACCACGGGATGCGCCGCAGCCGCCGGGCCCTCCCGGCCCGCGGGGTATGGCGGAGTTGCCACGGTCGAGGAATTTGCCCGGGCCACCGCGGCGCGGGCCACCGCCGTTGGTGCCCACCGTCAGTACGCTGCTCATCAGCGTGGTCGCCGCCTTGGGGCTGGCATGGTACGTCGCCAAACCAATCCGCAGTCTTCGCGCCGCCTTCGACGCCGCGGCAGGTGGGAATCTGGACGTCCGCGTCGGACCGGTCATGGGCGGCCGCGACGATGAGTTGGCCGATCTGGGCCGTGATTTCGATCACATGGCCGACCGACTGCAGAAGTCCATGAACGGGCAACGGCGGCTGCTCCACGACGTCTCGCACGAAATGCGCTCACCGCTGGCGCGCTTGCAGGCAGCGGCGGGGCTGATGCGTCTGAAATTTGGCGAGGAGCCGGTGACCCTGCGGGTGGAGGAGGAGATCGTGCGCATCGACCGGCTGGTCGGCGATCTGCTCAAGTTGTCGCGCCTGGAAGCCGGCGAATTGGCGGGCGCGGTGGAGCCCGTAGACATGCAAGAGTTGGTGCGTGGGGTGGTGACCGACGCTAATTTCGAGGCCCAGACCACCGGCCGCACGGTGCTTTGGGAACGGGAGACCGCAGGCACGGTCAGCGGACGCCCGGAGATGCTGCACGGCGCGATCGAGAACCTGGTCCGCAATGCGCTGAAGCATGCGCCGCTGACACGGGAGGTTCGGGTCGAAACTTCGCTGGACGCTGTGCAAGGCCTTTACACCCTGTGCGTGCTCGATTCAGGACCGGGTGTGCTGGAAGCGGATCTGCCGGTGCTGTTCACGCCGTTCTTCCGTGCCGCCGGCGCCGGCGCCGACGGCTACGGATTGGGTCTTGCCATTGCCAGGCGCAGCATCGAAGCACACGGCGGCAGCATTCGCGCCAGCAATCGGGCGGAGGGCGGCCTCGCCGTGACGCTCACCCTGCCCACCGAACGGCGGCGGCTCAGTGCCGCGGCGGCCCCTCGCCGCGAGGCTCCGGCCCCTCCTGATGGCGGGCGTTTATCTTAGCCATCTGGTCCGGGGTCAGGACTGCATACACGTCGTGCTCCATGCGTGTGCGCAGCAACGCCAGTTGGCTGTCTGCCTTGCCCTCAGCCTGGGCAAGCGAAGCCGCCGCACCGTCACTGAATTGCGCGGACTTGACCAAGTCGTGCAGCGCTTCGCGCGCTTTGCGCCCGGCCTTCATTTGCTCACGCAGCGCCGGCGTCGCGGCGTGTACGATGGCGAACACCTTGTCTTGCTGGTCATCGGTCAACGTCACATCGATTAGAAACGGCGGCGGCCGCGCATCGTCGAACATCGATCCCGGCGGACCGGGATGGTGCGCCATGGGGTCGTCGGGGCCGGGACAAGCGCCTGGACCGGGCGGCGGGGCGGCCATGCCCAGCATCGGCAATAGCAGCACAGCGCCAGCTGCCAGCCAGCGGCGACTCTTGAGTTTTATTCGGCAAATCATCCAGCGTTCCTCCCGGCGTTATACAACCGCAGGGAGCATAGTGCGATCCGCCGGCGCGAGTCAGCAGCGTCCGGGTAAACAAATGTAAAATCTGGACAAGCGCTTGGCGTCACGTCTCTCCGTTTCCCACACCGGCGTCAGAAAATCGCCCTAGCGCGCTGCGTTTGAGTTGACCGACAATCGCGATTTTGCGTTCAGGCAAATATCCAATGACTGAGATTGAACACGGCGAGCACGATGTGCTGTCGTACCTTCACCCCGATTCGTTGGTGGGCGCCATGGCCTACCTGGTGTTGTTCGTGATCGCTGCCATGATCGTGTCGCGGGCGCTGCGCGCCGCGGTGCATGCCGCCATGACCCGCAGCGGCCACCTTGACCGTACCACCGTAAGTTTCCTTCAGCAGATCGGAACGGCGATGATCTGGGTGGTCATGCTCATCTTGTATGCGCATTTGATACCGGTACTGCGCTCCATGGGGACCGCCCTGCTCGCGGGTGCCAGCGTGGCCTCCGTGGTCATCGGCCTCGCGGCACAGAGCACCTTGGGCAATCTGGTTGCCGGTGTGTCCATCACCATCTATCGCCCGTTTCGTCTCGGCGACACGTTGCAGGTGGCGGCACCCACCGGCACCGAGATCGGGGTGGTTGACGTGATTTCCTTGGGGTATACCACGCTGCGCGCGGCGGACGGCCACCTCATCGTGCTGCCCAACAGCATCGCCGCCAGCAGCGTGATCATCAATTTGAACTCGACCTTTGCGCCGGGAACGATCTCCATCAGCATTCACGTGAGTCGCGCTGCGGATCTGGAGGCGGCGCGCTCGCTGGCCATTGCCGTCGCCGCCGAACAGGTCGGCGAAAAGGCTGTCGCCGGTTGCTATCTGACCAAGGTGGACGGCACCGGTGCGACATTGGATCTGCGGCTGGCGGCGCCGGAGTTCAAGGGTAGGGAAACGCTGCGCTCGCTGCTGCTCGACAAATTGGCGAAGCGCTTCAACGAAGCCAAGCTCGGCGGCACCGAAGCCGACAGCCCGGCATTTTCCTGACGCGTCAGGCGTATGCGTCGATGTGCTGCACGACCGGCGCCAAACTGAGGATGCGCTGAGTAAACGCGTATTGCTCGGCGGGTTTCAAATTCAAGTACGAGGAACTCGATGTCCCGGAATAACTCGACGTACCGGTGGAACTCGACGTGACGGCGTAGCTCGGATTGGCGGAAGCACGCGGCGTAGCGGTGACGGCATCCGAGGTCAGAGTCCGGGAGGGAGTGTAGTCTGCCCGGAGGTACACCACGGTGGTGTCGGGCTGCGTTGCAACAATCGTCACCCGCGACAACGTCGAACCGGTAGCGCCAGCCTTCGAGGCGGACGTGGCCCCGGTTAGGTTGCTCGAACCACGCCGCTCGCTGGCAAGGATGAGCGTTTGATTAGTCGGAGTTATTTTCACGGCAATCACATAGCATCCGCTGAAATTGCGCGCTGCGCCAGTGGCTTGGGAGACATTTGCGAGTGGGAAAGCACCGCTGGCGGTGCAAATCTTACATAATCTAGCGCTGCATCTCCATGATCACCGACGCGGGCATCATGTTGACGTTGAGGTGCCACATGATCCACAGCGAACCACTGACCACGAGCGTCACGATCAGCACGCCGAACGCGAGGGCGAGCACGTTGTTGGTGTTGTCGGGGCCGCTGCTCAAGTGAAAGAAGAACACCAGGTGCACCCCCATTTGAGCGATCGCGAGAACGGCGAGTCCCACCGGGACACCCGGCTCCCACAGCACATCGGTCTGTGACACCAGGAACGAGGCCCCGGTCAGCAGCAAAGCGAACGCGAATCCCACCGAGTACGACAAAATGCTGCCCGAAGGCGCATCTTCATCGGCGCCCGGCGCCCGGTCCACGGGCCGTGACTTCGCAGAATCGTGCATCAGCGTGCTCCCATGAGATAGACCAAGCTCAGCAAGGCGACCCAGATGATGTCGAGGGCATGCCAGAACAAACTGAAGCAGCGCAGCCGTCGCAGCACGAAGTCGAGCGGGCCGCGCACGGCCACCTGCGCGGTGATGAACACGATCCAGGTGAGGCCCACGGTGATATGCACGCCGTGCAACCCGACCAGGCTGAAAAATGCGGAGAGAAACGCGCTGCGCGACGGCCCGGCGCCGGCGGCGATCATGCGGGAAAATTCCGCGAGCTCCAGGCCTAGAAAAGACAGTCCCAGCGCGAACGTGACACCGAAGGCCACGTAGAAATACTTCAGCCGACGCTGTTCGACCGCCAATAATCCGAGGCCGCAGGTATAACTCGAGAACAACAGGCAAAGCGTTTCGATGGCGACATTGCGCAATTCGAACAAATCGTGGGGCCCCGGACCGCCTGCGGTCCGACCGGAGAGCACCGCATAGGTGGCGAACAGCGCCGAGAACATGATGATGTCGCTCAGCAGGAAAATCCAAAATCCGTAGGCTACTACGATGCGCACGGGCGCCGGTCCCGCGCCATCGGCCGCCGTCATCTGCGCCGAACCGTCGGTAAACTCCGTGGCCGCGGCCTCCACCGTCATGTCGGCTCCGCCGTACGCTGTCGCGCTCGTTCGACTAACTCCAACTGCTCGCCGGAGATGGTCTCCTCGGTGCGGACGCTCCAGCCGAAGGCGAACAGCGTCAGCACCGCACAGACGAAACCTAAGATGGCCATCCACCAGATGTGCCAGATCAAGGCGAATCCCATGATCACGGCAAAGAATGCGGTGATGAACCCATTGGCGCTGTTCGCGGGCATCTCGATGGACTCGTAACTATCGAGCGGTGCCAAGCGGCCTTGCCGTTTCATGTCCCAGAAGGCATCCAGCGATTCCACCCGCGGTAATGCGGCGAAATTGTAGGCGGGTGGCGGCGAGGTGGTGGACCACTCGAGGGTTCGGCCGTTCCACGGATCGCCAGTCAGATCACGGCGGCCAGCGCGGCTGCGGATGCTCACCACCAGCTGCAAAATGGTGGCAATGATGCCGCAGAGTATGACGATGGCTCCCACCTCCGCGACGATCAGGTAGGGCTGCCAGCTGGTGTCGGCATAATGCTGCATGCGTCGCGTCATGCCGAGGAGTCCGAGGATGTACAGCGGTATGAACGCGAGATAGAAGCCGATCAGCCAGCACCAAAAACTGACCAGCCCAAGGCGCCGGTCGAGCGTGAAGCCGAAAGCCTTGGGAAACCAGAAGTTGTAGCCCGCCATGGCGCCGAACAACACACCGCCGATGATCACATTGTGGAAATGCGCAACCAGGAACAGGCTGTTGTGCAGCACAAAGTCGGCCGGCGGCACCGCCAGCAGCACGCCCGACATGCCGCCGATCACGAACGTCACCATGAACCCGAGTGCCCACATCAAGGGCACCTCGAAACGAATGCGACCCTGGAACAGGGTGAAGAGCCAGTTGAAAATCTTCACACCGGTGGGCACGGCGATGATCATGGTAGTCAGGCCGAAGAAGGCATTGACGTTGGCACCGGCGCCCATGGTGAAGAAATGGTGCAGCCAGACCATGAAGGAGAGGATGAAAATGGCCATGGTGGCGAGAACCATGGAACGATAACCGAAGATCGGTTTGGCCGAGAACGTCGAAATCACTTCAGTGAACACGCCGAATGCCGGCAATATCAAGATGTAAACTTCCGGAAGGCCCCACGCCCAGATGAGGTTGAAATACAGCATGGCGTTGCCGCCGCCGTCGTTGGTGAAAAAGTGCATGCCGACATAACGATCGAGCAGCAGCATGCCGAGCGTCGCAGTGAGGATGGGAAACGCGGCGACGATCAATAGATTTGACGCAAGCGCCGTCCAGCAGAACACCGGCATGCGCATGTACAGCATCCCCGGCGCCCGCACCTTGAGGATGGTGGTGACGAGGTTGATGCCCGCGAGCAGCGTGCCGACGCCGGCGATCTCGAGCGCCCACAAATAGTAGTCGACGCCGACGCCGGGCGAGAACTGCAGTTCCGAGAGGGGCGGGTAGGCGAGCCACCCGGTGCGCGCGAACTCGCCCACCAACAGTGAGATGTTCACCAGCAACGCGCCCGATGCGGTGAGCCAGAAACTGACCGCGTTCAACACCGGAAAGGCGACATCGCGCACGCCGAGTTGCAGGGGCACGACGAAATTCATCAAGCCCACCATGAACGGCATCGCCATGAAAAAGATCATGATGGTGCCATGCGCGGAGAAGATCTGATCGTAGTGTTCCGGCGCCAGATAGCCCGCCGCGCCGCCGGCGGCCATGGCCAACTGCGAGCGCATCATGATGGCATCGATGAAGCCGCGCAGCAGCAGCACCAAGGCCAGCAGCACGTACATCACGCCGATGCGCTTATGATCGACGCTGGTCAGCCATTCGCGCCACAAATAAGGCCACCAGCCCTTGAAGGTCACCAGCGAAAGCGTGCTCAAAATCGCGATCACCACGAACAGCGATGCCGCCATTGGTATGGGCTGGCCGAAAGGAATTGCGGACCACGACAGCTTGCCCACTAGTGAACCTTCGCCTGCATGGCGCCCCCGGGTGCCGCGAGTTGTAAAATGTGCTCGAAAATTCCGGGCTCGAGACCGCTGAAGCTGTGCGGGTCGGGGGCGATCTGAGGGCGCAGCAAGTCGGCATAAGCGCCGGCATCGAGAGGCTTGCCACGGGCGCGCGTGCGCTCGGTCCACGCCGCAAACTCCGCCGCGGAAACAGCGTGTGCGACGAAGTGCATGTCCGAGAATCCATCGCCGCTGAAATGCGAGGACAGGCCGGGATAATCCCCATCGTGCTCGGCCATCAGATTCAGATGTGTCGTCATTCCCGGCATGGTGTAAATCTGGCTGCCGAGCTGCGGTATGAAGAACGCGTTCATGACCGTCGCCGACGTCAGGGTCAATTCGAGGGGCGCACCCGCGGGCACGACAAGTTCGTTGATCGTGGCCACTTGCTGGTCTGGATAGATGAAAAGCCACTGCCAATCCATCGATACCACATCGATACGCAGCGGCTGTGTGGCGGAGACCAGTTTTCGGGCCGGGTCGAGTTGGTGCGAGCCAATCCATTCGACACCGGCCAGGAGGATCACCACCATGGCGGGTACCGCCCATACCACCAGTTCGATCTGGCCCGAATAGGACCACTCGGGACTATAGGCCGCGCGCTTGTTGGAGGCGCGATACCACCACGCGAATGCGAAGGTCATGACTATCACCGGACCGACCACGACCAGCATGATCCCGGTTGCATTCAGGAGGATTAGCCACTCCGCTGCCGACACCGGGCCGCGAGGATCCATGATTCCCTCGCTGTGACACGATGCCAGCAGCGTGGCGGCGGCCGCGATGGAGAGACCGCGGGTTGAAATATCTTGCATCGGTTCGAACTTGCGCTGACTTGCGAATTTGCGGATCTTTCGCAGTCTGCGCAAGTTGAGAACTAAAGCAACCTTAGTTGGTCATCGCATCCATTCGCGTGACCCGACAGGCTGTCGCGGGTCTAGAGCAGCGCTTTGATGGCGCTCTGAATGCCGGCCGAGTCGAGACCCTGATAGCCCATCTGTTGCCACAACCCGCCGCAGCCTTCGAGGTGGGTCCCCAAATGGTTGAACCGGCCTTTGAACCCTGCCTGCAGCAGGTAACTGCCAAACCGGCTGCCGAGACCGGTCTTCACGTTCCAGCCTTCGGCCACCAGCACGAACGGCGCGGCGGCCAGCTTCTTCATCATGTCCGGGTCGACCACGTTCACCGTCGGCTTGTTGATGAGACCCACGTCGATGCCTTGTTCTTGCAGTGTGATGACCGCATCGAGCGCCCGGTACACGGTCTCGCCGACCGCAACCACATAACCGCCACCGGCCTTGGGCTCACGCACCACATAGTCCTTGCCCGGCTCGAAGGGCTTGCCCTCGTACAGCGGCTTGCCGTCGGCATCGAGAATGTCGGGCACGGCGGCACGCGTGCTGAAGATGAAGCGCAGCCCGGGATCGTGGTAGATCCGCTTCACGCACGCGGCAAATTGATGCTGATCCACCGGGAAGTACAGCCGGGTCGTGTCGTCCGAGTGACCCGGTTTGACCCCGCCGTCGGCGAACATGCTGTTGATGCCGAAATGGCAGGTGTTATCCGCCATGTCATCGACACCGCTGTGGCTGAAGTGCGCCAGCACGTTCGCAAAGTTCAGGCGCGACATGGTGATCTCGCTGATACACATCTCCAAGAACGCGCTGAAGGTGGCGTAGATGCCTTGTTTGCCGCGGGTAGAGCCGAAGCCGGCCGCGGCCGAGAAGTTGCCGCGCTCCATGATCCCGCCGCGGATGAAAACTTCCGGATGCTGCTTGCGGATATGGTGCAAGCCGCACGAGCCTTCCAGGTCGTTGTCGAACACGCGCACGCTGGCCAAGCGTTCGGACTCGCTCATGGCGTCGAGAATGCCGTTGATGATTTTGCCGAAGTCATCGCGATTCTTGCCGACTCCCGAGGAGCCCTTGAACGTCAGCGGACATTTCTCGGGTTTGGCCGCCTTCAGCATCTCGACGGCTTCGGCATAACCGCCGCGCGACTCCAGGTACTTGATGGCGGTCTCGGCCTTGAGCACTTCATGCGCATGGGGGCTGCCCTCGGCACCCACGATGCCCGGCGCCATGGGACGTTTGATGACCAGCGCGTGCGGTGAGGCATCGCGAAAGGCTCGGCAAAGATCGATGTACAGGGCGTCGAGATCCTCGCCCATGGTGGTCTCCGTGGTCAGGCCATAACCGGACAAGGTTCGGCTCAAGTCGTAGCCGGTGAGGTAGTCCTGAGGATGACCGGCAATGGTCACGTTATTGTCATCGACCAGCACCTTGACGTTCAGCTCCTTGGCGACCGTGAGCCGTGCGGCCTCGGCGTTGTCGCCTTCCATCTGACTGCCGTCGGACCCGAGCAACACCACGGCTTTGCCCGGATTGGCGAGCGCCACGCCATTGGCAAACGCCCACATATGGCCCAGGCGGCCGGAGCTGAACTCCACGCCCGGCGTCAGCAGCTTCTCGGGGTGACCCGGCAAGCCGCTGTTGTACTCGCGGTAGTGCAGCAGTTTCTCCGCGGGCATCGCGCCATCGAGTACGCTCAACAGATATTGCGTTGCAACGCGGTGACCCGCCTCATCGTAGAAAATCGGCACGATCGGGGCGCCGTGCGCGATGAAGGCGCGCACGATGACCACCTCGGGCACGGTGTCGTAGGCGCCACCGGTGTGGCCCGACAAACCGCGTGCGCCCGCGTAAGCGGTGAAGAATACGATCGCGTCGCGGCATAGTCGAATGTTGTGTTCGAGGGTCGAACGCTGCTCGTCGGTCAGCGAGTTCACCCCCGGATCGAGCTTGAGGGGCTTGAGCTGAGTCAGATCGATGGGAAATGTTTTGGTGTTCATTGCCGCAGTATAGCGCCGCCGCGTGACAAGTGGCAGCGCTCCCAGGAGGGCTGAGAACCCTCGGTCACGTCAACGTGGGGTTTTAATTTTTCTGCGCAGTGCCTGCTGCAATTGATGATCGCGTTTGAACGCGGCGACCGTGCGTTCTACCGCGACACAAATCATGATGATATTGGCAAGCGCCCGCAATTTATTGAGCATGCCGTTCACCGCGCGTTCGCGGGCTTACCCTCGTTGCGCGCGGTCAGAGCATCAGCCTGGGATTTGAGGCGTTCCTTGCAGAGCTTCGTCGCCTCGTAGTAAGAGAGTGTTCTACTGGCCAGCATTTGTTTGGTCATGCAGACAGACAATTGTCTGCGCGCGAGCACCGACTGAGATATGGCGGCCGCAGCCAATGCCTCACTGCCAGTCAGCAGCGCTGCGCCCAAAACGACGCCTTTCGATAACCGATACATCGAGTCCCCCAAAACCAGCGGAGCGTGATTATTGGGAGAGAATTATGACGGCCGCGAAATGTCGTTCAAGACGCCAAGCGCGTCAAGCGGTGTCAGCGTGAAACCGACACCGGCACATACGCGCTCAGCGCGCCCGCATGCCTCCAGGCATGAGCTTGTGAACATAGTGGTTGAGCGACACCGCAATGGGCGGCGCAACGGGGTGCTTGGTGGATGCCAGTGCATCGAGCAGCCGTTCGGCGGTGAGCACCGCATCCGTGGCGCTTACACAGCCGATGTCGGCACCCACGTCCAAATAAGCGCGGGGTCGCTCGAAAAAAGATCGGCCCTCGACCAAGATGGCCAGTGCGGGATTCATAGAGGACGCTTGAGCCGCGCGAATGGTGACTCGCATCGCTTGCAAATCGTGTTCACGCAGCAGCGCATTGCTCAACGACAGATCCAGGACGTCGAACCATTGATCGCGTACCAAGCCGCGCAGCGCATTGTCGGTGGCCGGGAACTCGCAACTCACGTCCCAGCCGTCCCGCCAGAAAAGTTCCGAGCCCAAGGTCGCTGCCAAACCATGCGCCTCACCGGGTTGCGGCGCGATGAGAATCGCATGTCCCGGACGGATCGAATAATGCTCGCGTCCAAACGATGCACTCAGACGTCTTACTTCGAGTTGCAAACGACCCATCGCCAGCGTGACGTTGAAATCGTTGCTGCGGCCATCTTCCAGCAAGTCGCCGAGACAGCGGGCCGCCGGCTCGAACACTTCGCGAAATAGCGGCTCGAGTTTCGCGCCTTCGCCAATCAGCCCATGAACATAGAGCGTGCCTTCGTTGCCGTCCGCGGCGAGCAACGCGCCCGCGAGTTCGGCTCCCGCTCGTCGGCTCGCATGCCAGATGGCTGCGGCCGGATGCAGGTCGACAGGCCGGTAATCGGCGTCGGCGAGACGCTTATCGGCGAACGGTATGGCGTGCTTCAAGCCGAGCCGGGGTACCACCACATCGGCGAACACGCGATCCCACACGCTATCCGCCAGGACGGCCGGCCGAGTGCGCAGCTTCTTCAGCAACTCGTCGGGCGCCTTCGCCACCGTCAACGCGGTGTCGAAGCCATCCCGGGTGCGACGCGCGAGGCGCATATCCCACGAAGCAAAAAACCGCTCCGGCAGGGGCTGCTCGCGTAAAATTTCGATTTGACGATGACGCGGATCAAGCCGGATGGAATTCCAAACGCGATTCAGCGCCGATTCGGGGCCCTCGAGCCATTGAAAAAAATAACCTTGATCGTATATCAGTAGTCCGGTGAGTCCTTCGGCGTGATTACGATCTTGAGCTTGGCGCAGCAGTTCGGCTAATTCCCCTTCGCTGGGCGGTTTCACGCAGCGACTGCGATAGGCAACCATGCCGCACATCTCTCCGCGTGCGTCTCGCATCGCCTTTGCACTGCTGAAACCTGCCCCAGAGTCTTGATGCAACATCTGCACCGTCCTTCAATTCTTTGTTTTAAACCCAGGCGCGCATTTTTTCGCTGCCAAGTCTGGTACTACTTTTATGTCGAGTCAATAGCCGGGTCGACAACGACCGATCACCATCCCTGGCTGCCGGGAGACCCCTTGAAGGGACCCACGAGTTCCGGCGTTATCCATCCGCCGTAAAAGCCTCCCGGCTGCGGGACCACGACTGCGCCGCCGACCGTGCACCGAAGTGATGCGGGATAAAAGGCGATGTAATCCGCAAGCCGCTCAGCGCCGGGCAGCGGTTTAGGATAGCTCCACGCCACATTGACAAGCCGTCGGTTGCCATCCACCAGCGACCAATAGCGGGCGGCACCCTTCCATTCGCAAAGCGACGTACCGCCACCGGGCTCGAGAAACTGCGTCGCAACGTCACTCAATGGCAGATAAAAGCTGGGCGGATGCGCCGTTTCCAGGATGCGCAGCGCGCCGCGGGTGCGAGCAATTTCCAGCTCGCCAAAGTGGATGATGACCTCGCGCGAGTCCGGCTCGATGCGCGGCGGGCGCGGATAGTCCCAGACCGACTCTTCGCCCGGCCGCGGAACTTGCGCAAACGGCGGTCGAGTCGCGCCGCGCCAGCGCCACTGATCGCGCAGGGCCTGTAACTCATCGCCGTCGCGCGTCATTGTTGCGGCACCTTGCGCAGCTTGGCCACGTCGTAGCCCATCGCCGCGACGCGCTTCACCAGCGCCTCGTACTCGGCCGCCGATACCGCGGAGGTCCTCGCCATGATCCACACATAGTCGCGGGCGGTCCTGCCGATGATTACCGCCGAATAATCACTTTCCAGATAACAAATGCGATATTCAGCTTTGATTGGCCAGATAAAACGCATGCCCCACAGTGCGTTGCTCGAATCCAGCACGAAACCTTTCGGGTGCATGGTCTTCAGGGGTCCGTCGAAGGCTCCTTGATGAAAACTGAAGTCGACGGCCACCGTGCCGTCCTGATTCAAGGCATAAGATTCCACCGCACCGTAGGCGTTCTTTTCCAAGAACGTCGGGATGCTCGCGAGCACATACCACGAACCCATGAAGCGCTCCAAGTCCACGTGCGCGACCGTCGGTAGGGGAGAGTGTTTCGTGGTTGCACATCCGAGGAGCAGCAAGCTCAAGGCCATGCTCGAGGCGGTGCGGTACGGCACCGGCTCAATGCCCCGTCTTGGCGCCCTTGCGGCTCGATTCGAACAAGAACCAAGTACGGCGCTCAGTCTCGTCAATCCAGTTCTCGATCAGGCTGGCGGTGGCAATGTCGCGGACCTCATCGACCACCTCGTGAACTTCGCGCAGCCGCGCGGCGAGCGTCATATTATCCTCGCGCAGTTCGGCCAGCATATCGAGCGGATCCACGTACTCGGCATCGTTATCCGTGATGCGCTGCAGCCTAGCGATATGACCGATGGAACGAAGAGTCGAGCCGCCGGTCTTGCGGATCCGCTCGGCAATGGGATCGGTCATCGCATAAAGTTGATCCGCCTGCTCGTCCAGCAACAGGTGATAGTCGCGAAAATGCGGGCCGCTCATGTGCCAGTGAAAATTCTTGGTTTTAAGATACAGGGCGAACACGTCCGCGAGGATGCCATTCATGCCGCCGGCGATGTCCTTGGACGCCTCGTCACCCAAATCGGTGGGCGTGATCAGCGGCGATTTTCGCCGTCGTTTCAACTCATCTTTCTTTGCTTCGCTCTTCGCCATGGTCCACGCTCTTCATTTGTAATGGGCATTATGTTAGCAGACTCGGCGGCGATGCCGCCCACCGTCGCCGTTTCTTGACGGAATTTTTGCACCGTCGCCGCCATTCGTGTCGGCAAATCTATGGGCTCTGGCCCTATCGTATGCCGCATGCAGCACGTTCTATTCACCGCCCGTCAAATGAGCCTCGCGCTGTTGATCGTCGCCGTCGTCGACCACGCTTCGGCGCCGTCGGATTTCTCCGGAGCGTCGCCCAACACGTCGGGATTGGTCCGTCTCGGCCGCGATCTGCTGCGCAGTACGAATCAAAAAAAATCTATAAATCAAACCAATGTCGAGTCAAGCGCGATCCGATCCCTCATCCGGTAAATACCAAGCTCAGGCCCATCTCCTTGAGCAAGCGCCGGTAGGCGACCGATGTGCGATCGGCGGGGATCGAGATTTCCGATCCCAAATCGAGCGGCAGGTCTTCCGGCCTTTGACACTCGACCAAGATGCGGTCTTCGTTGAAAACGCGGGCATTGAACTCGCGCACCGATTCTACCGAGGTATCCTTGTCGAAATTGCGGGCTATCGGACAGAACAGTCGGGTTTGACGCGCCGACACGGGACACACCGCATTCAAGATCCATAGTTGCTGGTCATCGGGATAGTCGATCACCAATCGCGCGACGAATGGCGGATAGACATCGAAGGTCCGACGCCAGGGAAAATCCGCCGGGGCGCGGTGCGTCTGGCCGGGGCCAAAATTGCTGACGTTGCTCACGTAGTGCACGGTGAGTCCCCGGGCACTCCGGTCAACCGTGTAGTCGGGCACCACCGGATTGGCGCGATTGCCGAAGGTGCCGGTGTGTGCCCAGGCAAAATGCGCCACATCGAGAAAGCCCTCGAGCTGGCGCCCTGGGGATCCGGCAATGTCGACGGGCTCACAGACGATGGTTTGAAATGTTTCGCGGTCCCAGGCATCGAAGTCCGGCATCGGCGCCTCGGTCGGCGCCAGCGCCGCCCAGATGAGGCCAAAGCGTTCGCGGGTCGGCACCAACGTCAACGACAGACGATCGGAGATGCGCGCGTCCGGCCGGGAGGGAATCGAGGTGCAGCGCCCGTCCGCGGCGAAGTGCAGACCGTGGTAGGGACAGACGATTTGTCCGTCGCTCACCCAGCCGCGGCTCAGCATCATGCCGCGATGGGGGCACAGGTCGCGGGCCACCACCACCTCGCCGCCGCTGCGGAACAGCACCAGTTCAACGTCGAGCAAGCGCGCGCGGGCCGGCGTTTCCTTAAGGTCGGCCGCGACCGCGATGGGAAACCAATGCTGCGACAAGATATTCCAGTCGCCCTCGGTGAACGTACAGTCCCGCGGCCGGGGAATCGGTAGCTGCTGTTTGGGTAGGCTCGACATACGTGTTCCTCGTTTCCTTCGGCGCGATGCTTGTGACAGTATCGTTCCCGTGACGACTTATCTACTCGATTGGGCCGGATTGCTGATACGGTGGCTGCACTTGGTTGCCGGAATCGCCTGGATTGGCGCCTCCTTTTACTTCGTCTGGCTCGACAATCATCTGCGTCCGCCGGCCGACCCGTCGCTCGCCGACCCGGGCATCGCGGGCGAACTATGGGCGGTGCATGGCGGGGGCTTTTATCGCTCGCAGAAATACCGGGTGGCGCCGGCGGTGCTGCCGGCGACGCTGCATTGGTTCTATTGGGAAGCCTATACCACCTGGCTGTCGGGTTTTGCGCTGCTGTCGCTGCTCTACCTGTTCAGGGCGGAGGCCTATCTCATCGACCCGGAAGTACTGCCGCTGACCAAACCCGCGGCGGTGGCAATCGCCCTGGCGGCGCTGGTCGCGACGTGGCTGGTCTACGACGGGCTGTGCCGTTCGCCGCTGCAACGACGGCCTGCCGCGCTGCTCACGGTGCTGGCGCTGGCGATTGCCGGCCTTGCGTGGGGTCTGTGCCATCTGTTCAGCGGGCGGGGCGCTTTCATGTTGTTCGGCAGCTCCCTCGGCACGCTGATGGTGGCGAACGTGCTGTTCGTCATCATCCCCGGGCAGCGTGAACTCGTGCATGCCAAGCAAGCGGGACGCGAGCCGGATGCGGCGCCGGGACTGCGCGGCAAGCAGCGCTCGGTGCACAACACGTATTTCACCCTGCCGGTCGTGTTCGTCATGATCAGCAACCATTACGCCATGACCTATGGTGCCCGCCACAACTGGCTGGTGCTGATCGCCATGAGCGTGGCGGGGGCGTGCATTCGCGCGTGGTTCGTGGCCCGCCACCGGCCGGCATCTGCGCGGCGCCTCGCCACCGCCGCACCGGCCGTCGTCGGCGGACTTACCGTGGTCGCGGTGATCGTCGCTCTCTCGCCTTGGGCGGGGGGCAATGCCGCCCGATCCGCGGCGCTGCCCGTCACCGCCGCCGCCGTGCCGACCGGCGCCGCGCCGCTGCGCGCCCAGGTCGAGCACATCATCGCTGAGCGCTGCGTTCCGTGTCACGCCGCCAATCCCACGGAGCCCGGGTTCAACGCGCCGCCGAATGGGCTGATGTTCGAGACCATGGACGAAGTTGCGGCGCACTTGTCGCAGGTGCAAGAACAACTGACGGCACACGCCATGCCGCTCGGCAATCTCACCCACATGACGGATGCGGAGCGCACCGCGGTGCTGACCTGGATCAGCCACGAGGTCCGCCCGTGAGCGCGGCGCATCCGGAAGCACCGTATCCGCGGGACCTGGTCGGCTATGGTCGCCATCCGCCGCATGCGCGCTGGCCCGGCGCCGCGCGGATCGCGGTGCAATTCGTGCTGAACTTCGAGGAGGGCGCTGAAAATAACGTGCTGCACGGCGACGCGGGATCGGAAACCTTCCTCTCGGAAATCATCAATGCCGCTTCGTTCCCGATGCGGCACATGAGCATGGAGTCGCTGTACGAGTATGGCTCGCGGGCCGGGCTGTGGCGGGTGCTGCGCGCCTTCGAACGCCGCAGCCTGCCGCTCACCATCTTCGCCGTCGCCGACGCCGTGCGCCGCCACGCCGAGGCCGCGGCGGCGTTCAAGGAACTCGGCCACGAGATTGCCTGCCATGGGTTGCGCTGGATTAGCTACCAACAGGTCGACGAAGCCACCGAACGCGCCCACCTGGCGCAGGCCATGGCCATCCTGCTCGAGGTATTCGGTGCGGCGCCGCTCGGCTGGTATACGGGACGCGACAGTCCTCAGACCCGGCGCTTGGTGGTCGAGCATGGCGGACTGCTGTACGACTCGGATTCGTACGCCGACGACCTGCCTTACTGGACGGAGGTGAGCATTGCCGGCGGCGCCGCGCCGCGGGTGGTGCCACATCTGGTGGTCCCCTACGCGCTCGACAGCAACGACATGCGCTTCGCCACCGCGCAGGGCTTTAATTCGGGGACGCAGTTTTTCGACTATCTGCGGGCGGCCTTCGACACGCTGTACGCCGAGGGTGACCCAGCCGGCCTCGACCGGCCGAAGATGTTGTCGGTGGGCTTGCATTGCCGGCTGGCCGGCAGGCCTGGCCGCATTGCCGCGCTGGAACGGTTTTTAGACTATGTGCTTACTCACGAGCACGTGTGGGTCTGCCGGCGGGTGGACATTGCGCGGCACTGGATTGCCACGCATCCGTATGCAGCGTCGGTGCTCCCATGATCGCGCTCGAGCGGCTCAACGCGCTTCCGGCCGACGAGTTCGTCGCCGAGCTCACGGGGATCTTCGAGCATTCGCCCTGGGTCGCGGCGCGGGCGGCGGCGCGGCGGCCGTTCCCCTCCCGCCAGGCGCTGCTCGAGGCCATGCGTACGGTGGTCGATGAGGCGCCGCCGGCGGAACAGCTGGCCCTCATCCGCGCGCATCCGCTGTTGGGATCGAGACGGCCGGAACGGCCGGCATTGACCGCGGCGTCGGCGCAGGAACAGCGGGGCGCCGGCCTGCTCGCGTGTACCGCCCAAGATTTTGCCCGGCTCGATGAGCTCAATGCGGCCTACCTGGAGAAATTCGGCATGCCCTTCATCCTCGCGGTGCGCGGCCACGACCCTGCCTCCATCATTGCGAATTTCGAGTCTCGCTTGGCCAATTCACCGGCGATCGAGCAACAGGCGGCGTTGCAGCAGATCGGCTTGATTGCGGGATTCCGTCTCGCCGACACCGTGCAGGAGACACCATGACGACGCCACTCGACCACGCCGCGCTCATCGCCGGCCGGATCAATCTGTTGGATGCGCGCTTGGGCGCCAAGGCGTTGTCGAGCACGGACGATTTTTTCGCGCCGATGGCGCGGATGTTGAACCCGCACGAGCCTGAATGGCGCGCCGGGGTCTACGACGATCATGGCAAGTGGATGGACGGCTGGGAGTCACGCCGCCGCCGCGCCCAGGGTCACGATCATTGCATCCTGCAGCTGGCGGCGCCGGGTCGTCTCGCGCTGCTCGACATCGACACGCGTTTCTTCACCGGCAATTATCCGCCCTATGCCGCGGTTCATGCCTGCCGCAGCGAGACGCCGCCCGGCCCCGACGCCCGCTGGACCCCGCTGCTGGAAATCACGCCCTTGCAGGGCAATCAACGCAATTTGTTCGTGGTCGCCGCCGACGGCATCTGGACCCACCTCAAACTCAGCATCTTTCCCGACGGCGGCGTGGCGCGCTTGCGCGCCTATGGGACTGTGTATCGCGACTGGAGCAGCGCCGTGACGGAGAGCATCGATCTGGCGGCGGCGCTCAATGGCGGCCGCGCGCTCGCGTGCAGCGATGAGCATTACGGGGCCATGGGTAACCTGTTGCTGCCCGGCCGTGCTGCCAGCATGGCTGATGGCTGGGAGACCCGGCGCCGGCGCGAGCCCGGTTTCGACTGGGTGATTCTCAGTCTAGGGGCTCCGGGCCGCATCCAGCAGGTCGAGGTGGACACCGCGCATTTCAAGGGCAATTATCCGCATCAGATATCGGTCAATGCCGCCTTGCTGCCGGACGTCGGCGCTGCCGATTTGACCAGTCAGAGCCTTTACTGGCCGGCCCTTTTGGAACCTCGGCTGCTCAATGCCGATGAGGTGGTGCGCTTCGGCGAGGTGGCGGACTTGGGCGATGTGTCCCACGTCAGGGTGAACATGCACCCCGATGGCGGCATGAGCCGGGTCAGACTGTTCGGCTTGCCCAGCCGCGTCGCTTGAGGACCACGCCATGCGGCAAATCACGCTACGTGCCAGCCCGCTACGAGCCAGCGAATTCTCCCCTTATGGCGAGGTGGTTGACACCGACGGCCGCGAGTCGCGCTGGATCAACGACGGCACCTGCCGGCGCTTCGATGGTCTTGCGGACATCGATGTGCTCGC
>Ga0116226_10001605_pt1 | contig 19644 bp, 17 predicted proteins | sample S1TSphfallax_FD_89692 | JGI IMG/M metagenome (GOLD analysis project Ga0116226, IMG submission 89692) | Host-associated microbial communities from peat moss isolated from Minnesota, USA - S1T2_Fa - Sphagnum fallax MG | ecosystem: Host-associated > Plants > Peat moss > Unclassified | place: USA... | reverse complement strand
TTCCTTGGAAAACTATTATTCAATTAATTGAGGTATATCGTATGCCGGCTTCTGTTGAAAATACTTGGGTTAAAGAAATATTTACCCCTGAAGAATTAAAACAATATGTGGCTTTTGAGGCCAAATTAAAGGCTTCTACCCCTGAACAAAAAGCCGCTTTTGAAAAAAATTGGTCTAATTTAATTCAGGAAATAAAAAATAATTCCCAATGTGATCCGGAATCAGAAACGGGTATTCGTTTAGCAGAAAAATTTATGACATTAATTAATGGGTTGTATGGGAAAAAATATGCTCATTTAAGAACCAAAAAGTTTGAACAAGGATTTGGGGAAGGGAAAGGATTGTCAGAAATTGGGTTAACAGCTGAAATGGTGGCTTGGATAGAAAAGGCTGTAAATGCCTACTATAAAAAGCGTATTTATGAGGTTCTTGCTCAAGTTGGAAAAATACCTTCCTCTGAGGTGTTAACGCTTTGGAATGCAATTCTTGATGATATGTATGGCGAGGATTTGAACCGTAAAAAGATTATTCTTGATATGGCAATTCAAGATGAGAAGGTTAGCGAGAAAGCAAAAGATTGGTTAAAGAGTTTGTAGCTATCTATTGTTGGTGAAAACTCAGTTCCTTCCCGTAAGACTGTCATTGCGAAGTAGGAACTGAGTTTTTACTTTACCTAAATCTTAAATCCAAAATAACACAAAACAATTCCTATTATAAAAATAACTACCGCGCTGATATAAAGAATTCGAAATATCTGAGTTTCTGAAAGCCTTGTGACGTTGGTCAAGATGATTTTAGGAAAAGTTGTCCAAATGATTCCTCTAAGCAAAAGTAACCAACCAATTAGTGTAATTAAAATACGCCAATCAAGCTCCCAAATGTTATGGCTGACAACAATTAGTACGCCAATGATTAAATTAAACGTTCCAGTTAGTAAGATTAATGCGGGATGAGTGATAAGGTCTTTTAGTACAGTTTGATACTGAGATTTTGCGATGCATATGGAGATCGCAAAAATAAGAAAAACAAGCCCAATAACTTTAGCAAGAAATAATGAAGTATCCATTTAAATTTTTTTCTCCTTTAATATTTGTTGTAAAAATAATCCAATATCATCTAGCTCTTGTATACAAACAGTATGTCGCATTGAATACTCGTGCCATTCTACATTGTACTGATGTTGATTTAAAATTTGTCGGCTATTTCTGCCCCACGCAATCGGCAGTACATCATCTGCTATACCATGTGCCATAAAAATAGGAATAGCATGGTTAGCTGGGTTGCTTTCTTTAGCTAAGGTATGGGCAATGGGTAAGTAAGTTGATAAAGCGATAATGCCGGCAAGTGGTTTAGAGTATCTAAGCCCGCATTGTAATGCGATCACGCCACCTTGAGAAAAACCGGCAAGAACAATTTTTTCGCTAGGAACTCCTTGATTTTCTTGTTCTTCAATGAGTGTGGCGATCACTTTTTCTGAAGCGCGAATTCCTGCTTCATCTTCGAAAGCACCAGCGCTAATTTCAACGATATCATACCAGGCGCGCATGTTTGTTCCTTGATTGAGCGTCACTGGTCTGATTGGTGCATGCGGAAAAATAAACCGAATATTTGAAGATTGTGGTAGTTTAAGCTGTGGGACAATTCCATAAAAATCATATCCATCTGCGCCTAACCCATGTAACCAAATTACACTGGCGGTTGCTTTATTTTCCGGCTCAAGCACTACCACACTAGAGTTGTGTTGTTGTTTCATTTTGTATCCGGAATAAGTGTTTGCAAAATGTTTAAATGATTGTCGAGAGAGCCTCGATTTTTTTCTACTATTGCATGGCCTCTTGCACCCATTTCTTGTCGTAGTTTAGGTTCATTAAATAACTTCTCTACACATGCGGAAAGTTGACTATAATCATTAACAATAAGCAGTGCGTTGTTCTCAGAAAATTCTTTTGCAATAGTTAAAAAATTGAAGAGAAATGGGCCTGAAATGGTAGCTTTGCCAAGAGCTGCAGGCTCTAACAGATTATGTCCGCCTATTTTATCAATCAGGCTTCCCCCGATAAAAGCAAAGTCACAAGCTGCATACATCAGCATCATTTCACCCATAGTATCGCCAAGATAAATTTGTGTACTATCAACAACAGCTTCACCACTACTACGCGTGACCACTGAAAAATCAAATTTTTTGCAAAGTGCTTCAACAGTTTTAAATCGTTCGGGATGTCGTGGTACTAAAATTAACAACATTTTTGGTAACTGATGTCGAAGCTTGGCATAAGCTTTTAAAATTAATTCTTCTTCGCCTTGATGAGTACTTGCCGCAATCCATACCAAACGATCTTCTCCTAAAAATTTTCTCAATTGTTTTCCTTCTTCCAAAATATTTTTTGGTAGCGACATATCAAATTTTAAGTTGCCACAAATTGATACAGAATTTTTTACAGCACCTAACCGAATAAACCGGTTGGCATCTGGCTCAGCTTGCGCAGCAACCTTAGATAAGCTGGCAAACATTTCACGGGTGAGAGATCCAAGTCTTTGATAAGCAGTTGCTGAACGTTCTGAAAGTCTAGCATTCGCTAGAAATGAGGGGATGTTTCGTTTACGACAGGCATGTAATAGATTAGGCCATAACTCTGTCTCTATAAAAATGGCAATGCAAGGATTGGTGCGATTTAAAAATCTTCGAATACTACCTGGTAAGTCGTAAGGCATATAACCACAAATTACAGTGTTGTTAAAAACAGCTTTAGCTCTTTCATATCCAGTAGGAGTAGTTGAGGTAAGGATGATCGGTAAATGTGGATATAGTTTTAAACAAGCTTTAATGAGTGGGACAGCGGCGAGCGTTTCCCCAACAGATACGGCATGAATCCAAATACAGCGGTCTGTCTTTTTTTCAAAAAATCCGAAACGTTCCTGCAGCCGTTCAATATAAACAGGAGTCTTAATAGATTTCCAAAAAAGCCTAAGTAGAATAAATGGCATTAAAAGATATGATAAAACTATATAAAGGTAACGCAAAAAAGTTCTCCTTTTCATTAGGGCCTGTTTACAATTGATTTGCCTACTGCAAAAAGCATAGAATTTGCTAGAATTTCACCAACAGTTTACAAAATTACTTAAAAGAACTCTATGTTAAATATTTTTTATGCACAATCCGGTGGGCCTACACCGGTAATTAATGCGACGGCACAGGGCGTTATTGAAGCGGCTCGTCAAAATAAAAGTAAGATTGGTAAGGTATTTGCAGGAAAGAACGGTATTGTTGGTGCATTGCAAGAAGAATTGATTGATACAAGTAAAGAGCCTTTAAAAGCCATTGCCAATCTTCGATATACTCCAGCTAGTGCATTTGGTTCTTGTCGCTATAAATTGAGACCCTGGCAAGAAAATGATGCGGAATATCATCGTTTAATTGAAGTGTTTTCTGCGCATAATATTGGCTATTTTTTTTATAATGGCGGCGGAGATTCGCAAGATACAGCAAATAAAGTGGCGGAATTTGCCAAGCTTAAGAATTATCCTCTAACTTGTATTGGTATTCCAAAAACGATAGATAACGATTTGCCATTAACTGATAATTGTCCTGGATATGGTTCAGTAGCTAAATACCTTGCGGTTTCTATTCAAGGAGTCGGACTTGATGTTGCTTCAATGGCTGCTACTTCGACCAAGATTTTTGTTTTGGAGGTAATGGGTCGTCATACTGGTTGGATTGCTGCCGCTTCTGGGCTTGCTGCTACTAAAGAAGGCCAATCACCGCATATTATTTTGCTCCCTGAGATTTTATTTAATGAGCAGAAGTTTTTAAAAAAGGTAGCGACTACTGTTAAACAGTATGGTTACTGTGTGATTGTGGTTTCGGAAGGGATTAGAAATCAGCAAGGTCAATTTTTGGCTGAAGCAGGGTTAAAAGATGCTTTTGGTCATACGCAATTAGGCGGAGTAGCGCCTGTCGTTGCGCAATTGATCAAATCATCATTGGGATTTAAATATCATTGGGCGGTCGCTGATTATTTGCAGCGATCAGCGCGTTATATTGCATCGAAAGTTGATGTAGAACAGGCGTATGCACTAGGTAAAGCCGCAGTTGATTATGCTTTATTAGGCAAAAATGCAATTTTACCGGTAATTATTCGTAGCTCTTCTAAGCCTTATCGTTGGAAAATAGGGCAGGCTTCACTAGCGAAAGTTGCCAATAAAGAGAAGCATTTACCACGTTCTTTTATTACTAAAGATGGATTTGGGATTACTCAAGCATGTAAGGATTACATTGCGCCGTTAATTCAGGGAGAGGATTATCCACCATATAAAAATGGGTTGCCGCAATATGTCACCCTGAACAATATACTCGTGCCCAAGAAACTCAAGCCGTTTTTACTAAGAAAATAAACGCTATTATTTACCGAAAGTGTAATTTTTTCTGTAAAAACAAAGAATTGTTTATCTTTATGGATATTTATCTGCATGGTATAGAGATTAAGATAATGTAGATGAACGTAAAGATTATACGACGAGAAAATATGCGTGCCTTAGCCAAGTCAGTTGGCGGCATTAGTAAATTAGCCTTAAGATTAAATAAATCTCAAAGCCAAATTAGTCATTTAATTGGCGCTTCCCCGATAAAAAATATTGGTGATAAAATTGCATCCCAAGTTGAAGCAGTTTTTGAAAAGCCAGCGGGTTGGCTCGACCGAGAACATTATTCTATTGAAGAAGCACAAGCTATTTATCGAACGGATCAAGGTCAATCTGCTATTTTGTGTCGTCAGATACCGCTGATTACCTGGCAAGAGGCGAGAGAGTGGAATCAATTAGCATATGACTATAAGCCAAAGCATCCCGATCAAATGGTTGCAACCACTGCTGAAGTTGGTTCTTTAGCATTTGCACTTCAAGTACAAGGCGATAGTATGGAAGCGCCTTCTGGCGTAAGCTTTCCAGATGGTGTTATTATCGTTGCTGATCCAGACCAAGTTGCTGCACATGGTTCTTTTGTAGTAGTGACGGTAAGCCACGATAAAGAAGCAACACTTAAACAGTTAGTTAGTGATGGGAACAAAAGGTATCTTAAGCCTTTAAATCCACGTTATCCGATTGTTGAGTTTACCGTTAATACAACCGTTTATGGTGTGGTCAAACAAATGGTCGTCAATTTTAAATAACTTTAATAGTCACTTTATGTTGCCGCTTAAAAAGACGAAGGCCATCTCTATGCTAAATGAAATAGTTTATGAACAGCCAATTAGCGAACATATTCGAGTTTGTTTAAGACTTGAACTTTTATTTCAACAAGCTAAATACCGTTTGCAAGCAGGTTCAATTTGGGATAGTCGTGCGGCAGTTGCTACGCTTATTGATATTTTAAATTTGCTTGATCGTCCTGATCTAAAAACTAAATTAACCAAGGAATTATGTCGGTATTTATCTGTATTGGGTCGCTTGGAAAAAACATCAGAAGTTGATCATCAAAAATTGTCAACGTTGTTAATTGAATTAGAAAATTCTATTGATTCATTACAAGCTGTGCGAGGCAAAATTGGTCAGGATTTAAGGGACAGTGACTTTGTAAGTGCTATTCGCCAACATCATGCTAATCCAGGTGGTATTTCTGAGTTTGATTCTCCTGCATATTTTTTATGGTTAAAGCAATCTGTTTCGCAACATCACCAAGATTTAGAAAATTGGTTCAAAGAATTTGAAGCAATTCAGGCGGCAGTTAATATTGTTTTGAAAATTGTGCGAAATAGTGCAGCGCCAGTGAGTAAAACTGCAAAAGATGGTTTTTTTCAAGCGACAATGGATACTCATGCTGCTTGTCAATTAATTCGGGTTGCTTTGCCAAATAATTCAAAATTGTTTCCTGAAATTAGCGTAGGTCGGCATGGAATTTGTATTCGGTTTTCCACCCTCAATTTAAAAGAACGTCCTAAACAATGTAATCAAGAAGTCAATTTCAAACTGACTTCTTGTGTGTTTTAATTCAACTTTATCTGTAATTACTCACCCCGTGAGGCCGTCATTACTCGCTCCGTTGCGCGTGGCAACCCAGTAAAGATGCTTAAATTTCTTTGCTGGATTGCTTCGGCTTGCAAACAACGCAAGCCTCGCAATGACCGCCTCACGGAGGAGACTGAGCTTTTACCTGTGATCGAAGGTTTATTTCAGTTTTCCGGAGAAGCTGATCAAGATGATTCCTTACTTAGTTAATTTGCGTGTATTTTCTATGTTTGGAGGAATGCTGGCTCATTGCCTACTCTTTTTGGTGCCAGCAAGTTTTTATCCTTGGCTTGTTAAAAACTTTACGCCAGCACCATGGGCTAGCGTTTTGGTGTTATATATTTACTGGATTCAAACGCCGGTTTTTTTCAGTCTAGCAGGTTATTTCGGTAAATATCTGCATAAAAAATTGGGAACGTGGAAATTTTTACAGGAACGTTTTGCTAGAATTGGTCTTCCGTTTTTATTTGGAATGTTATTACCAATTCCAATTTATTTAATTTATGCGATAGGGCTTTATTCTAATGATAATGCCATGCTGGTTAAGTTTTTTTTAAATAGAGTTATTTTTACTGGCATATTTTGGTTTCTTTATTATTTATTATTATTTTATTTAATGATGGCATTGGGTCTGAGTGCCATCTTAGATTATCTTGCTAAAAAAATGACCAGGCTTTTGGTAAAATCTTCCTCCTTTGTGCTATTTCTTCTTATTTTATTACCGAGCAGTTTTCTCTTTATTATTATGTTAGTTGCACAAGTAGCGGTAATAATGCCTTCTTTGTCTTTAATTCCTCATTGGGATTTACTGTATTATTTTTTATTTTTTTGCTGTGGTTGGATCGGGTATAAAAACCCGGTTGTTTTAAGACTAGTGACTGCGAATAACTGTTGGCTGCTATTTTTTGCAACTGCTATTATTTTTCCTGTTCTTAGTTTTTTAGCGCTTAAAGTTTGGCCTTACCATCAAATTCTTTGGTTAAGAATAGTGATTGATATATTAGAAGCCGTTAATGCCATTTTTATGTTACTTGGTGTCTATTCAGTATTTTTTCGTTATTTGAATAGTTGTCATTCGTGGTTCGTTTTTTCAGGAAAAGCTTCGTACTGGTGTTATTACATGCAGTATCCGGTAATTGTTGCTATCCAATCTTATTTATTGCCAATTTCTTTACCTCCAAGCCTCAAGGTTCTTTATGTATTTATCGGAACGATGGGTATTCTGCTGCTAAGTTATGGTGTTTGGCGAGCAATGGGCAGGATTATATTAATCCAAAAGCGAAAGGGTGTTTTAAGTTATCCCTTACTTGAGCGCAACTAAAATAGTCTATTTTTACGTAAAAGCTCAGCCTCCCCCGTGAGGCCGTCATTGCGAGGCTTGCGTTGTTTGCAAGCCGAAGCAATCCAGCAACATTTTTACTGGATTGCCACGCGCAACGGAGCGAGCAATGACGGCCTCACGGGGGGGCTGAGCTATATTGAAAGAGGGTGCTATAATTAAAGAAAAGCTTTAGTAGAGGTGGTTATGAAAGATAAAATAGTGAAAGTCACATTAATTGGCGATACCCAAGCGGGGAAAACGTCAGTGGTGGAGTCGTATCAGGATGTTCGGTTTAATGCAACACAAAAACCGAGTATAGGAGCTGATTTTTCAGTAGTGCCTCTAAAAGATAATGAAAATATAAAACTGCAAATATGGCATATGGGTGGTGATAAGAAATTTGCCTCAATGGCCACTGCTTTTTTTCCAGGAACAGAGGTATTTATTTTCGTGGTGGATGGGGAGAAACCGCTTAGTATAAAGGAGAAAATCAATATCCAAGAAAGGCTTACTGCTGCAAGGCTGGGATCGTCGGAGGCAAAATTCTATATTGCAGTAAATAAATCCGATAGCGATAAGCTACATTCTGATTTTCTGGATCAAAAAACGGCGGCAGGTGAGTTAAAAAAAATAGCGCAACATGCTGGTATAACAGATTTAGCGGATGATGCTATTATTTTCTGTTCAGCTAAGACGAAGCAAAATGTTAATGAATTGTTTGATAAAGTTGGAGCAGATTATGTTAACCGCCATGAGTTAAATAAAGATGAAGATAAAGATGAAGAATTTGATATACCGAAAGGTGGTCTGGAAACGCATGAAAAAGTGTGGATTGGTGGTAATGGGTTAGTTGCGGCAGGTGGAGTTGCGCTTTTCGTTTTAGCTGCATTTGCTGTAGGTAGTTTTTTAACTTTTGGTATTTTACCTTCAGCGTTTATTGGCGCAGCAATAATTACTGGTGCTGCGTTGTTAGCATGGAATGTGGGATGTGCAATTTATCACGAGTATGTTAAAGACGATGATAGTATGGGGCCTATTGTTAATATTGATGAAATTGATGATTCAAGCTTTATGGAATCGTATACGGAAGGCCTCGGCCATGGGCCTAAGCCTGAACCTAAATCTACTTTTACGACGCAGGTGATAAGCCAGCCGGGTTCTCCTCGGGGTAGTAGTTCAACGCAGGCTACTTCTTCAGAGGGGCAGAGAGAAGAGAAAGGAAAAGGTTCATCAATTACACCAACACTTACCAGCTCTGGAACCGACGATGTTGATAATTAACCGATCTGGATCCTCGCGACTCGATTGCGAAAGTTCAGTGCTTCTTTCCCTACTGCAGGCAATCTCGCGCGAGGACGACGTAACGTAAATACGGATGTTTATAACTCCGTAGCATTTTCAGCAAGATAAGCAGCAATTCCCGCAGAGGATGCTTTAATTGCAGTATCTCCTTTATTCCAGCCAGCAGGGCATACTTCGCCGTGTTGTTCATGATGTTCAATTGCATCAATGAGACGAAGGAATTCATCAACATTACGACCTATAGGTAGATCATTAATGATTGCAGATCTAATGATTCCTTTTTTATCAATGATAAATGTGCCTCGTAACGCTACATTTGCTTCTGGATGTTCAACACCATAGGTACGACAAATGGAATGATCTATATCGGCAATTAATGGGTAGTTAAGTTGACCAATACCGCCTTTTTCAATGGGGGTATTACGCCAAGCATGATGAACAAATTGCGAGTCAATTGATATGCCAATCACTTCTGCGTTACGTTGCTTAAATTCATTGATTCGATTATTGAGTGCAATAAGCTCAGATGGGCAAACAAAAGTAAATCCAAGTGGATAGAAAAAAATAACTCCATATTTGTTTTTTAAGTTTTCAGCCAGATTGTATTTAGCGACAATTTCACCATTGGCTAAAACAGCAGCAGCAGAAAAATCAGGAGCTTTTTGGGTAACAAGCGTAGTTATAATAGATATCTCAGGCATGATAATTTTCTCCGCGTAAGTTAAGTAGTAAATAACTAACTAATGAACTATTTTAACATAAGATCCTATGTTTTTTTCTATTGCGTCCAAAAGTTTTTGACTAATTTTTATTGGCGTTTCCCGTTCAAGTTCACGAATACAAGTAGGACTGGTAACATTGATTTCTGTTAAATAATCACCAATTATATCAAGACCAACAAATAACAATCCCTTTTCTTTGAGAACAGGGCCTACCTGTTCACAGATTGAACGTTCTTTTTTTCCGAGTGGAATAGGGATGCCCTTACCACCGGCAGCAAGATTTCCGCGTGTTTCGCCTTTTATGGGGATGCGAGCAAGGGCGTAATCAATGGGTTCGCCGTCAATCATTAATACTCGTTTATCCCCCGCGGTAATTTCTGGCAGATAACGCTGAGCTACAATTGGACGTTGTCCGTTGTTGGTTAGGGTTTCAAGAATGACATTTAAATTTAATTCTTTTTGCGTCACACGAAAAATACCTTGACCGCCCATTCCATTTAAAGGTTTTAGCACAATCTCTTGTTGCTCTGTTAAAAATGCTTTAATTAGCAGAGAATCAGCGCTAATCAGGGTAGGCGGGCAACAATGCGGAAACCAATTAGCAAATATTTTTTCATTAACGTCGCGTAACGAGGCGGGCTTATTAAAGATGATTGCACCTTGTTGCTCAGCTATCTCTAATAATTGAGTGGTGTAGATGTATGCCATATCTACCGGCGGATCTTTGCGCATCAAGATAACATCTAGCGAATTTAATGCAATTTCGGTTTTTTTTTCTAATTCAAACCATGACACTTCGTGCTCAAATAAGGTTAATTGCTGTGCGTTTGCATAGACTTGTCCGTCACGTAATATCAAATCTGTTTGTTGCATGTAATAGATAGACCAACCTCGATGTATTGCGGCAAACAAAATCGCAAGCGTGCTATCTTTGCTAAAGTGGATAGTTTCTAATGGATCCATAATAACGCCGAGCTTAATCATGTATCATCTCCCTTGCAGCGGCGACTAAAGCTAAACGAGCAATGACTCCATAAGCGTAAAATCGATTGGGACAATCTCGTGCCGGCAGTTCGTAATCTGGGCTATTACAGGGCCTTGCAAAAGCCAGTGGGATAAATTTCATACCTGGTGAATTTAGATTTTGATTATTGCCACGGTTGGGGTGAATGCGATAAAAACCACCTACTACATATTTTCCGATCATATAGACTACTGGTTCAGCAGAAGAATTTTGTTCACCCCAGGTTTCATTCGTATAAATACCTTCTTGCATGATCACGCGATCTAATTTTTTCCCACCTTTGGTAACAGACATTTCTTTGCGGGCTTTTCGGCTTAAATTTTTAAGTGTTGCTGAATCATCAAGCATCATGACACCAATGCCATAAGTACCCGTATCTGCTTTAATCGTTACAAAAGGTTTTTTTTCAATTTGATATTCTTGATATTTTAATTGCACTTTTTCTAACAGCGTTTGTGTTTTTTCAACGAGATTACTTTCGTCTTGCCTATTCATAAAATCAACGGGTTCTGCATGAGTAAATAACGGTGAAATCAACCAAGGATCAATTGCAAGGAAATTAGCAAATTCTTCGCTAACTTTTGCATAATGTTCAAAGTGTTGAGTTTTGGATCGAGTTGACCATCCCATATTTATTGGTGGTGCAATAATTTGATCAAGATTTTGTAAAATTTTTGGGATTCCTTCAGATAAATCATGATTAAGTAAAATTAGACAGGGATTAAAATCACCTGCCATGAGACGATTATTAATTCTTGCAACAGGTTCTAATAAAAGTTCTTTGCCATTAGCTAAGCTAATAGTTTTAGGTGTTGTTAATTCGGGAAGTAATGAGCCAATTCTGATCATGAATCCAGCTTTGGTAATGAGTTCTTGTAGTATGCTGATGTTTTCAAAATAAAATGGGTTGCGAGTATGATTTTCTGGGATGAGTAAAATTTTTAAACATCCTGGCATTAATTGTTCGATAGTAGCCTGAACTGCTTGAATAGCGAGTGGTAAAAATAATGGATTTAAATTATTAAATCCGGCAGGAAATAAATTAGTATCAACCGGCGCAATTTTAAATTCTGCATTTCTAAGATCGACCGAAGCATAAAAAGGTGGAGGCGTTTGACGAAATTGATTACGAAACCATGCTTCAATTGCGGATTGTTGCTCGAGTAGTTTTTGTTCGAGCGCAGGCATTTTTCCGTGTGATGTGGTTAAAAGATGTGGAGTTTTTAAAATCTCATCCATAATTAATAGTCTAGCCCCATCGCCTGTTTAACATCATCAAGCGTATGCTGTGCAATTTCACGTGCAGCATCAGAGCCTTGAGCAACGATTGTTTTAACAAAGCCGCGATCATTTTCATAATCTTTTATTTGTGCGCGGATAGGTTCCTGTTCTTTTTGAATGGCATCAATCACCGGCTGTTTACAATCTAAGCAGCCAATTCCGGCGCTGCGACAGCCTTTTTGCACCCACTCTTTTGTTTCATCTGAAGAATAAATTTTATGAAACGACCATACTGGACATTTTTCTGGTTCACCTGGATCGCTTCGTCTAACGCGCGCGGGATCTGTTGGCATGGTCCGAATTTTTTGTTCAATAATTAAAGGCTCATCACCTAATGAGATCGTATTGTGGTACGACTTTGACATTTTTTGCCCGTCGAGCCCAGGAAATTTTGCAGCGGATGTTAGTAGAGCGGAAGGCTCAGGCAAAATAATTCGGCCGGTTCCTTCAAGATAACCAAATAATCTGTTTTTATCCCCTAATGCAATGTTTTGTTGATCCTCTAGCAAGGCTTTAGCAATTTCTAAAGCTTCATGATCACCACGTTCTTGGTAACGAGTTCTTAATTCACGATATAGGTTAGCATTTTTTCGCCCCATTTTATCAATGGCTAATTCAGCTTTGGTTTCAAAATCAGGTTCAGAGCCATATAAATGGTTGAAATGCCTTGCAAGCTCGCGCGTCATTTCAATGTGAGAAAGTTGATCTTCACCTACTGGAACATAATTTGCTTTGTAAATTAATACATCCGCGCTTTGCAGCAGTGGATATCCTAAGAAACCATAGGTATTTAGATTTTTTTCGCGTAATTTTTCTTGTTGGTCTTTATAGGTTGGAATTCTTTCAAGCCAGCTTAGTGGTGTTATCATCGATAACAAAAGATGTAGTTCTGCAATTTCTGGTATTTGGGATTGAATAAAAATATTTGCAAGCCCTGGATCAATTCCGCAAGCTAACCAATCAATAATCATTGGCCAAATACTGTCGCCAATAATTTTTGGTGCTTTATATTCAGTAGTTAACCCATGCACATCAGCAACAAAAAATAGACATTCATATTCATGCTGAAGTTTAATCCAATTTTTTAGTACGCCGTGATAATGACCTAAATGCAGCCTTCCAGTGGCACGCATACCAGAGAGAACGCGGGGGTTAGAAGAAGAAAATGTCAAACAATGCTCCTGCAAGTTCAAGTGAATAATGATTATGTATAAAAACTATCATAGAAATGGTCTGGGATCACCCTTACCCAGACGAACAAGACTAGGAGTTCCTGTGACTAAATCAATAACAGTGGTAGGTTCTAAACCACAAAATCCCCCATGAACTACTAAGTCTACTTGCTGGCCTAGCATATCGTGAATAGCCGCTGGTTCAAGTAATGGCATTTTTTGATTAGGCAATATCAGGGTAGTGCTGAGTAATGGTTCGCCTAACGCTTCCAGTATAGCTAGTGCAATTTTATGATCGGGGATTCTAATCCCAATGACTTTTCGTTTAGGTGCCATAAGCCTTTTGGGAACTTCATGAGTAGCTTTCAGCAGAAAAGTATAAGGGCCAGGTGTATAATTTTTGAGTAAACGATAAATTGCAGTGTCCTCAATTCTGGCGTAGAGCGATAACTCTGATAGGTCACGACATACCAGGGTCAAAGGATGTTTTTTATCTAATTGTCGAATGGCTCGAATACGATCAAGCGCTGCTTTATTACCCATTTGGCAGCCGAGCGCATAGCCTGAGTCGGTTGGATAAACAATGATGCCACCTCTTTGTACCATTGTTGCGGTACGGCGAATCAAATGTGGCTGTGGATCGTCAGGATGAATTTTAAAAAAATCACTCATGTTTGTTGTACCTCTTTCTTGAAAGAAGTCTAATACAAGAAGTATATAATAGCTATGAATAGGGAATTTTATCATGTTAACAGAGAGGGATTAAGCCATTATGAAAAAGTTACTAATGGTTTTGTTAAGTGTATTAGTTGTTATGCCTAGTGATGCAGGGACGTTGACTGTAACACCTATACAGCTTTTTTTATCCGAAAAACGGCCAGTTACGACGCTAATGTTAGCTAATTCTAATGATACGCCAGTGTTGGTACACATTAGAGTAATGCATTGGATGCAAAAGCAAGGTAAAGACTACTACCGGCCAACCAGAAATATTTTAGCGGTACCGCCTATATTTGAGTTGCCTCCTTACAAAAGACAAATTATTCATTTTGCTGGCCCAAAGAAGATAAATGCTCACTATGAACAAGCATATCGTATTTATTTACGTGGAATGATAGTGGAGAAAGGCCCTCAACGTTTTAATAGTCAATCGAAAGTTGTGCTTAATGCTAGTATTCCTATTTTTGTTTATCCGGAGGCAATACAGCGCAAGTTTGTTTGGTCAGCTAAATGGCAGGATAGTCAACATCTGCAATTACAATTGCATAATATCGGCAACGTCACATTGTTTACCCATCAGTGGCAATTGTTTAGCGCTAACAAGTTGTTTTCGCGCAAAAAACAAGCGGTATTTAGTTATATTCAACCTAATCAAAGCCAGTATTGGCTGATTAAAGCGAGGCAAATTAAGCTACCGCTTGAAGTAAGAGCCGATATTAATGGACAAATGGTGCGAGCAAGAGTTCAAGTATACTAGCATAAAATCCTAATTGATAATTATTCTCATTTGTGGCATATTCAATGTGTATTTTATTTATTTTTTCCTTAGGTGTTCCTTATGCGAGTAAGCGCTAAAAAAGTCCTCAAGTATGGGTTGGCTTGCTTATTAATTCCCGCTGTAATCGTAGCGCTTGGCTTTATCAGTTTTACCGGAATGCTCGTTTTATGTGGGATAGTTGGAGTTGCTATTGGCAGCTTCGTACTGACCGGCATGATAGAAGGTGAGGTTTATGCACAAAGCATTCTACATGGTCTTGAAAAACTATTTAAAGGTAAGTGGTTCGAAAGTGAATATTTAAAAAGAGCGATTTATGTTCGTGAGCTTAATCTTTTATTAAAAGACAAGGCTAAAGTTCGACAATCTCGATTTTTGCAAGCGTATAAAAAGCTTGCTGAAGAATTAGCAGTTTTGCAAGAGCAAAAAGAACGATTAGGCGTGCTCTATTTTTTTAGTGGAGCATTCAAACAAAAATTTGAAAAAGCTGAGAAACGTTTACAAGATGGTCAAAAGTATTTTATTGATTTAGTTGACGTAAGCCAAGAAAGTGCTGGTGCTAGACAAGGCGACCCTTTACTACAAGATCTTGATGTAGTATTTCCTTTAGGTAAAAGAGTTGAGATTTCGGAAGAAATTGATAAAAAACATGCGATTTCCCCCTGGTGTTTAGCAGCTGGAGTATGTGCTGGGGTTGGCATGGGGTTGGTGTTCTTCAGCGTTGGGCCAGAAAGTATTGTTGCTGCAGCAGCTTTTTTTGGAGTGGCGCTTTCTGCTTCAGCGTTTCCAGTTGGGGTAACCGTTGCTATTGTTATTTTAGCCGTTATTGCGGCAATGGGTTATACCGTATTAATTTATAATACTTTAACTGACATGCTGCAAAATGATGCAGTCAGGAATTGGATAAACAATGTTCGGGAGTTTTTTTCGTCGCCTAAAGAAACATTAATCATAAAAATTGTTGCAACGATTGGTGTAGCGTTATTAGTTGGTCTTTGCATTTTTGCGACGATCACCACTGCGGGAACTTGGTGGTATGCTGCTAAAGCTGGGGTAAATTTCATTTTACCGCGGCTACAAAGTTTTGCCGCGTTATTAAGCACCCCCTTTGTAATAGTAATGGGAATAGCGCAGTTAGGGTTTAATCTTTATAACTCGTTAAAATCAGTTAGAATCGCTAAAAGTTTTGTAAAGTTCATTAAAAATTTAAGTATTGAATCGATCAAAAATAAATATTATCAATCATCTTTTTATAAAAAAAATTACGCTGAGAAAGAAACACTTAAGTCTCGTGTTAATCCATTTAGATTCCTTAGCGGCATCATTGAGCTGCCTGCTAGATTTTTATTCTTTTTAGGTCATGTGGCTGCTAGTGCGGTAATGGGCGATAGATTTGAGCCGATCCCTGCTGAAGCTTGTGTTGTTCCTGGCGCAATCGTTGAAATCACAGCAGATATGCCATTTTTTGTTGATGAAGGACATGACCATGAACATTCTGAAAAACATAAGGAAAAAAAAGCTGAACGAAGCGGCTCGAGAACATTAGTTGAGGATCCAGAAGAATCAGCTTTGAAAAAAGATAAAGATCACAAAGAGCATGAACATGCTCACGAGGAGCATAGTCATTCACATACTGATATTCCAGGTAAAATATTATTAGTGGTGTTATCTCCACTTTATCTCTTAAGTTTTATGTGGGATTTTTGTTGTAGTTTATCGGAGTTGCCGGTTTGGTCACGCGAAGAAATATCAAAAGCGGCAGAAAAGTCTTTCATAAAATCTTTTTTTGGGATAGAAGCATTTGAAATTTTGACAGAAGTAAAAAAAGATGCTGTTGATTCATTAGAGGACAGCGAACGAAAAATCTTTAGTGCACATAAAATTCATAAAAAATTAGTTGATCCAAATAAATCAGCAAGCTTTAGTGAAGGCGAAAAAACCTTTTTTAAAGATTTGCGAGCACAGTTGTGTAATACGCAGTCTCAATTGGCTTATGCTAATATTTTTAATAATGCTAATTCTAATGGCGAAATAGATAATTTTTCAGAGCCTGCACAGGTGTTGTTTGCTAAGGTTAGCGTGTATTAGTAGGATTAGGATTATTTTTTGATCACCCCTCACCCGTCTTGCTACGCTCGCCGGCCTCTCCCACAAGGGGAGAGGCGACGGATATTTTTAATTTGCATAAGCACTTTATTAATAAAACTAGGGTACAATAAAAACTAGATAAATAAATTATTGCAGGCAGAAAGTTGAGCAAACGGGTTATTTGGTTTAGAACATTTAATGCAGTTATTGAGCGATTCGTTAGTATTTGGTCGATAGGCGTCATTGTAGTGCCCGGGATTTTATCGCTGCTTGTTACTGGCTTTTTTGCTTTTCCTGTCACTATACCGTTAATCGCTACTTGTTGTGTTGTTGGCGCTATTGCCCTGATTTGGGGGATATCAACCGGTTACTGGCGTTATCAATATTTAACCGATCAAGCTACGGAACAGTTGAATAAATATGATTTTGATATTCCTGAAAAAATTCCAGATGAAATTTCCCTCAATGAAGTTATTTTTGTACATGGTGAAAATCAGACAGTAGCTTATTTTAAACGATATGTTAGAAGTTCTTTTATTCCTATTGAAGTTAATTTAACACCACAAGAAAGCGAAGTAATTCAGCAAGAAAAGAAAGCCTTAGAAGCCAATCCTCAAAAATCACGAAGTCCTGAGATTAATACCATTATTCAACGCGTGCTCTCAGAAGAAGGTAGCTTTTTTCATTCTCCACAAATCTTGCAGGCGAAAAAAGAGTTCACCCCAGGGCAGCAGCGTATGCGTACTTGGGAAAAAATTAATGCTTTTCTTAGCGATGCCACTACAGCCTTTGCTTTTGTTGCCATTATTGTTTTTTTGGTGAGCCATGTTTTTTTTGGCGCACTAATTCCAGGTTACCTATTAATAGCGGTTGCAGTATCAGTTCTTTATGGCGCTTTATCAGCTTATATCAAGGATAACCAAGTTGAATCCAGGCTTGATGCCATGGTTACCTTTAGCAATCGATCTAAAGCAGTTAAGCAAGAGGCAGAAGCGTTGAGGGTTGAGATAAATATCTGCAATAGTAAATTAAATTATTTAACTGAGAAATTTGGTTCGAAAATTGAACAAGATGAACAACTGAAGACAAAAATTTCTGATGCACAAAAAAGTATGCTGAAACATACAGAAAAATTGCAGTTGCTTCCAACTCAATTGTCTAAAATTTATCAATATCAGGGATTTACTAATAAAGATATATTCAGAGTAATTTATGCGTTGTTTTATGGAGAAATTGTAGCCGGTGCTTTTATCTATATTGCGCTGCCATTGCTGATGAGTGCATTCGGTCTGGCACCGCTTTCTCTACCGGTTCTGGTAGGTATTGCTGCTGCTGTAGGTCTAATATATGGCATTTATCACATGTATCATAAAATGAAAGTCATTGAACAAGAAAAGTGGGCTAACACGGATGATAAAAATGTTAAAGCCATAAAAGATAGTCTTAAAACAGTTAATAAAAAAGAGTTAAAACAAGCTTTTGAACATGTGCAAGCGGCAGAAAAAATCTTGGCTGAAGTTGAAGAAGAATTAGAGCCATCTGTACTAGCGGACAATCCAGAAACTTCTGATTTCTATAGATCTTATATCAAACCAATTCAACAGAATCTTGCTACAGCTGAAAAAGGTTTCATAAAGTTTTTTAAAGAAGATTCTGATGATGTAGAAGAAAGTACAACTTCTAGTTCTAGTTCTACTCCTGCTCCCAGTCCTCCTCCTGGTTCGCCAAAACTAGTTTTTCGTGACGATGATTAATAAGCAAATTTAACGCAGCTTTAAAATTAGACTGTAAAAAATTTTGGCATAGCCTTTCATATCCTGCTGATCCCATAGACGAACGTTCTTGTTCTGAGTATGCATATAGTTGGATTAAAGCTTGACTGAAGTCTTTTTCATTTGTTGATACAATCATTCCGGTTTCTCCCATTACTTCAGGAATTCCACCTTGGCCAGAAGCGATAATTGGCAGTTTTGCAGCCATGGCTTCCAATAACACCAAACCAAAACCTTCTTCGATAGAAGGAAAAACAAATCCATCGAATGCTTTAATTAAATGTCCTGCCTGTGTTGCATGACTTGAAGCAATAATGATTTTTTCGCTGAGCCCTAGATTTTTAATCGTTGATTTAAGCGATGTTTCAAGTGGACCAGCTCCTAAGATGATGAGTATCGCATTAGGTAATAGTTGGTGAACGTTAGCAAACGCCTTAATCAGCGGCAGATGTCCTTTTGCATTGACTAATCGTCCAATAGTTCCAAAAACAAATTGATTGGATTGAATCCCTAATATTTCACGTGCTGCCTTACGAGACAACTGTTTGCTGGATACTTCTTCTAATATAATAGCGTTATAAATTGTTTTAACTTGTGCTGTTGATATACCTGCACCAGCGTTGATTAAATCATGTTTTACTCCATTTGATACTGAAATAAATTGCCATTTGCGGTTAAGTGATAGACGGGTATAAAAACGTCTGCCATATCGCCTTAAATTTCCCATAGTATGATGAACCGAAAAATAGCGAGGTGTTTTACAAAAATAACTGACCCAATCCATAATGACGGTAGGTTTGTAATGATGGCAGATAACAGCGTCAAAAAAGTTTTTTCGGCAAAGTTGCCAAAGTTTCCATGCGGCCTTGAATCGCCAGCCCGGCTTTTTGTGGTCGATCTCGAAAAAGATAACTTGCCCGTGGTATTGCTGTAAAAGTTCTGGTGTCGGCTTTCCGGATAAAAATACTGTAGTTATATGATGATTTTCATAGGCTAGCGAAATTTGTTTAAATAAATCAATTCCCCATAATGGGGTCAGCCGGCAAACTTGTAATATATTTAATGGCAAGGGAGTATTCCTAGCTGATGTATTTTGTAAAAGCTCGAGCTCCCCGTGAGGCCGTCTCATTGCGAGGCTTGCGTTTTTTGCAAGCCGAAGCAATCCAGCAAGGAAATTTAAACATTTTTACTGGATTGCCACGCGCAACGGAGCGAGCAATGACGGCCTCACGGGAGAGGCTAAGCTTTTACTGTATTTTGTTAATAAAACCTTAATGTTTTTCATTTAAGATATACCTGTAATACCACAAAATGCGCTAAATTGTGTATTTTGCAACACTAGCGAGTATATACCGTTCGCCAATGAAGATGCGAAATTTTTTGAAAAAGTTAGTGCAATAAACTAAAAAGTATAGTAAAAAGCGATAGTGAAAAAATGGCTTACAAAAAAAGAAAGAGAGGAACTAC
>Ga0116226_10001604_pt1 | contig 19666 bp, 22 predicted proteins | sample S1TSphfallax_FD_89692 | JGI IMG/M metagenome (GOLD analysis project Ga0116226, IMG submission 89692) | Host-associated microbial communities from peat moss isolated from Minnesota, USA - S1T2_Fa - Sphagnum fallax MG | ecosystem: Host-associated > Plants > Peat moss > Unclassified | place: USA... | reverse complement strand
TCGACCGGATGCCCATAGTCGTAGCGGTCATTCCGTCGTGGCACGAACTGCGGATGCAGGTAGGCAATATGGCCGTCCGCATCGGCATAAATCGTATTGTTCGAGGAATTTGCCTTGAGGTCCATGACTTTCATGTACTCGGCATAGGTGTGGGCCTTGGTCCGCAAGTACGACTGCGTGAGGGCCTCGACGGGCTTTTGCATGAGCGAGATGCTGATCCAGTGCCCGCCCTCTTGCGCAATCACGGGACCGTGCTGGGTACGAAAGACCCGGTACTTTCGCGCCGCGAGATCCCCCGCCGCATCCCGGTAGCGCAGCGAGATTGACGCTGCGGTGACCGGCCGCCATGTGCCGCCGAACCGATAGCGATAGCCCTGCCCGCGTCGCTGCACGGTTTCTGCGAAAAAATCCACGTTGTCGACGCCGCTCGAAGTGTGCATCCAGCCGACGCGCTCGTTGAATCCCTGATAGATGAAAAATTGCCCCCAGGTCACCGCGCCATAGGCGTTGAGCCCCGCGTCGCTCGTGACCTGTAGTTCCGAGCGGAAAAAGAACGAGGTATGCGGATTGATCAGCAGCAGCGCGTGATGATTCTCGCTGTTGGCCGGCGCAATCGCGATGCCGTTCGAACCGCCGGGTTCGCGCCGCCGCGGATCGTAAACCATGCGCGCAACCGCGGCGTCCGGGGCCCCATAGAACGCGGCGAGTGCGTCGAGATCGACCCGCTCGATGTCGCCGCCGATGCTGCCCTCGCTGAAGCTCAGCGCCATCCAGGGCTCGAAATGCCCGAGCACGCGCGGATGCACGTCGGGGTGGCTGTACAAATACAGGTTCAATCCATCGGCCCAGGCGACCATGAGCTGCTGCAACCAGGGTGCGCTCGCAAGATAACGGCGCTGCAGGTCCTCGGGGTCGATGAACAGTCGCTGGCGCAGATCCGACCAGAGCGCCTTCTCCCCCTCCGCTTCGGCGAGCCGACCCAAGGAATTCAAGTAGTTGGTCTCGACGCGGTTGAAATCATCCTCCGCTTGCGCGTAGCTCATGCCGAACACCGCGTCCGCGTCGCTGCGGCCGTGCACGTGGGCGATACCCCAATCGTCGCGCACGATACGCGTCGCGGCGCTCTCGGCGCGCCAGCGCGTCGCCTCGTCGGCAGCCGTGTCGCCGGCACGTGCAACGGGCAACGCAAGTACCGCGCAGACGCAGACTTCGAGCAAGCACCGGAGCAGAGGCTGGACGTTCATCGGTCGGACATTCTCACATCCGCAGCGCCGCAAAGTCCATGCCGCCGCGATCTAACCGTCGCCTCGTGCACGCGCCAAGATCGCGTTCGCCAGTTGCCGGCCCAGCCCCCGGGCACGGTAGGCCGGGCGCACCCAGAGCCGCTTCATCTCACAGATCCCCGGCTCCAAAGGCCGCATGGCGACGCAGCCCGCGGGCAGCGCATCGATATAAGCCAGCAGGACGGCGCCCGCCGGCGGCGCGTGCGCACCGTCGCGGTGCTGCCCGCCTCATGCCCGTCGACGATCACGAATGCAGCGGCAAATCCGACACGACGATGCCGTCCGGGTCGGCATAGAGCCATTGACCGCTGCGGAACATGACATTCGCGAAGCTCACGGGCCGGTCGCGATGACCGGTGTGCAGGCCCCTCTCCGAGCGCCGCGGATGTGTGCCCAAGGCCTTGATGCCGATCGCGACCGTCTGCAACTCCGCGGCATCGCGCACACAGCCGTTGACGACGATGCCGCGCCAGTCCTGATCGATCGCGAGTTGCGCGAGGTTGCCACCCACGAGGGCACAGCGCATCGAGCCACCGCCATCGATGACCAACACGCGACCATCGCCGGGCTCGCTCAACAGGGTGCGGATCAGCGCATTGTCCTCGAAGACCTTGAGCACGGTCAGCGGCCCGTAAAACGTGCTCACGCCGCCGTAATCGCGGAACACGGGCGCCGCAACCTGCGCCTCGGGGCTCAGATCGCACAGATCGGCAGTGGCAAATTTCATCACGTTCCTCGCGGACCGGCGCCGCCGACGACCGAATCTAGGCAAGCCCGGCGATAATAGTCAAGGACTAATGCCGCCCCGGGCGGGCATATGAACACGAGCCACCGATTACGAAGAGTGCAGCGCGGCGAACTCCCCGATGGGCTTGCCGCCTGCTATAAGTGTACTCTGGGATGGAGCGCCCTTACACTCCCGACCCAATCGAGAATCCGATGTATACCCATTTCAAGGACTTCGAAAAGGACCTGCGCGCGCAGGGCTTCGATGAAGTCGTCGAGGTCAGCTGGCCGCCGCTCACGAGCATCGAGATGCATCAGCATGCGTTTGCGGCCCGGGCGCTCGTCGTCAAGGGCGAGATGTGGCTCACGGTCGGGACGCATACGCGACACTTGACGCGCGGCTTCGAATTCCAGCTCGCAGCCAAGGAGCCGCATTCCGAACGCTACGGCGCCGAGGGCGCGACCTATTGGGTCGCGCGGCGCACAGAACCCTGAGGCAGAACGAAATCATCAGCCACTTTCCCTGCTTGCAGAGCGATGAACCCATCTCGGGACACCACCTGCCCCTGCTCTACAATATCGTCTATTGCAGCACCGCCACGGCCGGAGTCGATGCGGCTGCCGTCGATGACATCATCGCCTACGCGAGGCGACACAATCCCGCGCACGGGATTACCGGCCTGCTCGTGTTCGGCAGCGGCGTCTTCGTGCAGTGGCTCGAAGGGCCGAGGGACAACGTGCGACACCTGTTTGCCAGTCTGCACAAGGATCCGCGCCACGAATCGATCGTCCTGCTGAACGAGACCGAGGAAATTCGTGAACGCTTGTTCCCGCACTGGGACATGGAACTGGTCGAAGCGGCCGACATTCGCGACGTGCTCGAGGATGCGCTCGAGTCGGCGGAGGATGACGGCAATGCCACGTCGCTACGCCGCATGATCGATCAGCTCGAGGCGGGCGTCTTGCGCACGCTCGGACAGCCGTGAGCTTCGATCACCGTGGAGTCGGGTGATTCGCCGCCGCGCCGCAGCGCGTAGAAGCTGAAACCGAACGCGTTCACGAGGGCCGTCGTACCGAGAATCTTTGCGGCGAACAAACCCGGGCTCGCAACATCGACGAAGGGGTAGGCATTGAGCGCGCACACGAACAGGATCGCGACGACCCCGGCGGCGCAGACCCACGCCACCCAGCGCGGCAGCGCATTGCGCACCGACGCCGCGCCGCAAATCGGAATCAGAAACATGGCGAGATACGCGAGCGCATAGAATTCGTTGCTCGCGTCGTTGAGTATCGAAAACGCCTCGACCGCGCGCACGCCGGCGCTGCCGAAGAGCAGCAGAGCCGCAACGACCGTTGCGGACACGAAGATCGCATTGACGGGCGTACGATGCGTCGGGTGCAGGCGGGTGAACCATGCGGGGATCAAATGATCCCAGCCCGCCGCCATGGGGAGCCGGACCGCGCCCGCAAATAAGTTGTTCGCCACCCCGATGATGCGAATTTGCAACAAAAATATGGCCAATTTGGCGAGCACTGCCGCGAGGCCGCCGTTGAAGGCCAAGGTCAAGGTTTGCGGGATTGGCGCGACGAAATCGATCGCGACCGACGGATCTCGCTCATGAAAGCAGACGACCGAAGCCGTCCCGAGTACGAACATGGCCAGGATGATCGGCGTCGCCAAGATTACCGAGCGGCCGATGCCGGTGGCGGCTGAGTGGGTCTCACCGGCCATGATGGCGATGTATTCCAGTCCCGCCGCGGCGAACATGACCTGGCCGACCAGCGCCAAGGATTGCCAGTCGGCGCGCGGCAGCTCGAACACGAACGGAGCGTAATGCAGCGCCGGGCCGTGACGGGCGGCGAGCAGCGGCGCGACGATCAGCAGGCCGAACGTCGCCATGATCGCGAGCGAACTGATGTTGTTGATCCATTTGCCGAGACCCAAGCCACGGACCGTGGTCCAGGCCAGGCTCACGAGCAGCGCCGACAGCAAGCCGTAGACGAACAGATGGTTCTCCGGCAAGCCCGCGGCGCGCGGTCCGATCAGATAAGCGAGTTCGGTCGGAATCTGAAACAGCACGGTCGCGATACTCGTGAGTGCGTAGGCCCAGATGTTCCAGGCGGTCATGAACCCGACCAAGTCGCCATAGGACTCGCGCGCCCAGACGTACAGACCGCCCTCGAGCGGCATGTGCCGATTCAGGAAGTAAACCGCCACCGCCATCGGCGCATAGAAGAACGCAAAGGCGAGCAACCAGACCACCAATTGCGCCCGGCCGACACCGGCAGCGATGCCGACCCAGGAACTGCCGACGACGATGAGCACCTGCGCGAACACGAGATCGCGCAGGCGCAATTGCTTGCGCAGTCCATGCGCGAGTTCAACGGCCAAGCATGACAGCCGGGCGACCGAAGGAACTGCGGTGGTTCAACGGAAAATCCTTTGGCGACGACACCGAATTGCCGAGTCCCGTCCGTTATAGCATAGTGCGCCGCCTCGGACTCATCACGGCGACACTCCCCATGCTCGGATCCATCGAAAGCCGCATCGCGCAAGAACTCTCAGCTTCCGTGGCGCAAGTCGCGGCGGCGGTCGCATTGCTCGATGGCGGCGCAACCGTGCCCTTCGTCGCCCGTTACCGCAAGGAAGCCACGGGCGGGCTCGACGACACGCAATTGCGCAATCTTCAGGAGCGGTTGCTGTACTTGCGCGAACTGGAGGAGCGGCGCACGACGATCCTCGCGAGCATCGAGGAACAAGGCAAGCTCACCGCGGCCCTGCGCGCCACGATCGGCGCGGCCGACACCAAACAGCGGCTCGAGGACTTGTATCTGCCGTACAAGCTCAAGCGACGCACGAAGGCGCAAATCGCGCGCGAGGCGGGCTTGGGGGAGTTGGCGGCCGCCCTGCTCGCGGATCGCACGCTCGAGCCCGAAAGCGAAGCGTCTCGCTATTTGAAGCCGCCCTTCACGACCGCGCAGGGCGACAATCCCGGCGTCGCCGACGTCAAGGCGGCGCTCGACGGCGCGCGCCAGATCCTCATGGAACAATTTGCCGAAGACGCGGAATTGCTGGCGAGTCTGCGCGCCTACCTGCTCGAGCACGGCGTGCTGACCGCCGTCGTCGCCGCGGGCAAAGAGGATGCTGCCGCCAAGTTTCGCGACTACTTCGATTATCGGGAACCGCTCCTGAGCGTGCCGCCGCACCGTGCTCTCGCCTTGTTTCGCGGCCGCAAGGAGAACTTGCTGAAGCTCGCGCTGCGCCTGCCCGAAGATCTGCAGGAACCGGCAGCGGCGGCGGCGCGCATGAATGCGTGTGAACAGCGAGTCGCGGCACGCTTCGCGATCGGCGCAGGCAAACAGCCAGCCGATGCCTGGCTGCTGCAAACCGCTCACTGGACTTGGGCTGTCAAACTCGCCTCGGCGATCGAGACTGATTTGCTGACCGAATTGCGCGAGCGCGCCGAATCCGAGGCCATCCGTGTGTTCGCCGAGAATCTGCGCGATCTGCTGCTCGCGGCGCCCGCCGGTCCGCGCGTGACCATGGGGCTGGACCCGGGGCTGCGCACGGGCGTCAAAGTGGCGATCGTCGACCATACCGGCAAGCTGCTCGAGACGGCAACGGTCTATCCGCACGTGCCGCGCAACGACTGGTCGGGCTCGCTCAAGGCCTTAGGCTTGCTCGCCCGCAAGCATGCGGTGGACCTGCTCAGCATCGGCAACGGCACGGGCTCGCGCGAGACCGACAAACTCGCCGGCGAACTGATCAAGCTGCACGCCGACCTCAAATTGACCAAGGTCGTCGTCTCGGAAGCCGGGGCATCGGTCTACTCCGCGTCGCAATTGGCGGCGAACGAATTTCCGGCGCTGGACGTGAGTCTGCGCGGTGCGGTGTCGATCGCGCGGCGCTTGCAGGACCCGCTGGCGGAACTCGTGAAAATCGATCCCAAGTCGATCGGCGTGGGTCAATATCAGCATGACGTCGGGCAGTCGCGCCTCGCGCGCAGCCTCGACGCCGTGGTCGAGGACTGCGTGAACGCGGTCGGTGTCGACGTCAACACCGCGTCGTCCGCCCTGCTCGCGCGCATCTCGGGCTTGTCCCCGTCGCTGGCCGAGAGCATCGTCGCGCATCGCGACCAACAAGGTGCATTCGCATCCCGCGACGCGCTCAAGAAGGTTCCGCGTTTGGGGGCGAAGAGCTTCGAACAGTCGGCAGGTTTCTTGCGCGTGATGCAGGGCAAGAATCCACTCGATGCCTCGGCCGTCCACCCGGAAGCTTATCCGGTCGTGGAACGCATGCTCACGGCCCTCGGCCGCCCGGCGCAGTCCTTGATTGGCGACCTCGCGACGCTCGCCCGTATCGATCCCGCGCTGTTTACCGACGAGCAGTTCGGACTGCCGACGGTGCGCGACATTCTCGCCGAATTGGCCAAGCCCGGGCGCGATCCGCGCCCCGAATTCAAGACGGCGGAATTCAAGGAGGGTATCGAGGAGATCAAAGACTTGCGGCCCGGCATGGTCCTCGAAGGCACGGTGACCAACGTCACCAACTTCGGCGCTTTCGTCGACGTCGGCGTGCATCAGGACGGGCTCGTGCATATCTCCATGCTGGCGAGCAAATTCGTCAAGGATCCGCACGAGATCGTCAAGACCGGCCAGGTAGTCAGGGTCAAAGTCCTGGAAGTCGACACGGCACGCAAGCGCGTCGCTCTGACGATGCGCCTCGACGAGGCGGCGGCGCGACCGCGCGATGGCGCGCCGGCGCCGCGACAACGCGATGCCAGGGTCGCCGCACCGCCGCCCCGCAGCCCGGCCGTCGGCAGCGGCGCCATGGCCGATGCGCTCGCGCTCGCGTTCAAACGCAAGGGCTGACGTAGAATCGTCCGATGCAAGCACTACCGGCACCAGAACCCGCCGACGCGCCTGCGCCCGCACCTGCGCCCGCGCTTGCCGCTGACTGCACCCTATCGACGCCGACACAGGCCGACATCGACGCCTGCGTGCGCGTGCTGCGGGCGATCGATGCGGATCGCTCGCATCTGACCCGCCTCACGCAGGCGCAGCGCCGCGAACTGCTGACGCTTGCCGGGCTCGTGGCCAAGCCGGAACGCGGGGATCTCGTCAAGATGGCCAAGGCTTTTCGCCGCGCCGAGCGCGCGGCCGCCAAGCGCCAGGACCGGCTTGCGATCGAGGCGACCGGCCTGCGTCGCCAACGGCTCGCGCCCGCCTATGCCCCCTTGTGGCTCGAGCCGCCCGAACCCGCGGAACTCGCGGCGGGGCCCGATCTGCGGCAAGCGCAGCACTGTTACGTCTGCAAACAGCCGTTTTCGAAACTGCACCGCTACTACGATTCCTTGTGCGCAGCCTGCGGCGACTTCAACTATGCCAAGCGCATGCAGAGCGCCGATCTCGCCGGACATTACGCCCTGGTCACGGGCGCGCGCGTCAAGATCGGCTATCAGACCGCCCTCAAACTGCTGCGCGCCGGCGCGCACGTGGTCGCCACGACGCGCTTCCCCGTCGATGCGGTCGCCCGCTACGCCGCCGAGACCGATTTCCCGCAGTGGCGCGAACGATTGCAGATTCATGGTCTTGACCTACGCCATACGCCGAGCGTCGAGCTGTTCACGAGCTTCCTGCTGGAGCGCTTGCCGCGTCTCGACCATGTGATCAATAACGCCTGTCAGACCGTACGGCGCCCCGCGGGCTTCTTTCAGCATCTGCTCGCGCAGGAAAGATTGGCGCTCGCCGCTCTGCCGCCGTCGTGGCGCGGACCGCTGGCAAGCCATGCGGAGGTGCGCAGTTCGCTGGCGGGAGTCCGAACACTACGCGGCGGCATGCTCGCCGGCGGCGACGCGCCGCTGCCCGCCGAAGGACTGTTGCACAGTGCCGCCCTGTCGCAACGCCGCTATCTCGACGAGGATTTTCGCGACGGTCCGAGCTTGTTTCCTCGCGAAGCTTTCGACGCGGACGGGCAGCAGATCGACCTGCGCGAGCTCAACAGCTGGCGGCTGCGCCTACACGAGGTCGAAACGCCCGAACTGCTCGAAGTGCATTTCGTCAATGCGATCGCGCCGTTCATCTTGAATGCGCGCTTGAAGCCGCTGCTGATGCGCACGCCGGAACGGCACAAACACATCGTCAACGTGAGCGCGATCGAAGGTCAGTTCTACCGCACGACCAAGACCGACAAACACCCCCACACGAACATGGCCAAGGCTGCACTCAACATGATGACCCGGACGAGCGCACCGGACTTCGTCAAGGATGGCATTCACATGAACGCGGTCGACACGGGCTGGATCAGCGATGAGGATCCGGCCGCCCATGCCGCCCGCAAGGCCGAGCTCGGCTTCGCGCCGCCGCTCGACATCATCGACGGCGCCGCGCGCATCCTCGATCCGCTTTTCATGGGCCGCCGCGGCGGCACCCACGTCTGGGGGCAGTTCCTGAAGGATTACAAACCCGCGCCGTGGTGAGCGCGCAAGTCCGCGTGAGCCCGCGGATTCGCCGGGCGGGGGCTCAAGCCCGCAGTACTTCGGCGCAGACGCGCCGAAAATCTTCCTCGTTCAAGCCACAAACTCGTTCCCAGACACTCTCGATCATTTCGGCCTGATCGATCGTCACTGCGGCGATCGAGAAGCACATGACGCGGGTACCGTCACTCTCGACGAATCGAGCCGTCTGGGATTGGTCCTCGTAAGCTCGCGTTGAAATGGGTTTGTCGGCAGCGAGTACGGCCGCGAGATTCGCCCCGTTCGGAATCGCGGCGAGAAACGAGGCCAGCTCTGCCGGATCGGTCAATCGCGCCGTGGTCGTGACAATGGCGTACATCGCCGGATCGAGTCTGCGCCCGACGGTGGGCCAGCGTCAAAGTCCGGTCGATTCGTCCGGATCGTTGACGATGAGGCGCAGTCGCGGCCGTCGGGCCTTGAGCAGACCGACTTCCAGCGGCCGCGCACCGCCGATGCCCGGCAAATCGTAAGCCTTCTTGATTGCCGTGAACCGGCGCGTCACGCTGAGCCTGCCGTCGCCCAGAGTGGCACAGCGATAGGGACGCGCCAGGCGATCGCGCCCGCTGTCTTCGTGCTGCATGTCCTGCGCCATCTGCGGGTCGATCGCCCCCGCGGCCAACAAGGCCGCCGGCGTTCCGTCGTAGCGTACGTAGAGACTATCGCTGCCCACGGGTCCGACCTCGATGCGTACGCCATCGTGCGGCGCCGGCAAATAGCCGGCCAAGACGCCGAGACCATCGTTCAAATAGCTCATGCCCCCTCCTTCAAGCAGCATCGAATTCACGCAGCAGTTTGGCCGGCGCGACCAGCCGCCAGGCCCGTTCGAGCAGCTCCGGCAAGGCGCCCGGCCTCACGTGCGCAAAGCGGACCAGAACCCAGGGATGGTCGCGATAGTGATCGGTGATGAAGAACACGCGCGGATCGGCCTGAATCAGGATCTCCCGATCGAGCAATTCGGCGCGCAGCACGAAACAATCGCCGTCTTGATGCAAGCGCGCGAACAGTTTGCCGCGCACCTTCAAGGCCGCCGTCCCGTAGGACGTGGAGAGTTCGACACCCGGCAGTCGAGAAGCTGCCTGATGCACGGCAGCGAAGGTCACGGTTGCGGACTTCTTGGCCAGATCAATCCCGCTGCGTGTGACGGCGCAGCCAGCGCGCACGCGCCAGATGCCACACCCCGAGGATCGCGGATGGCACATAGAGAAACGCCGGCAGCGGCGTCGGAATCGCGGTCAAGAGGCCGATGATGCACCCCTTGATCAAGGCCGCATCGGCGTCGTCGCCGTACCAGCGACGCTGTGCTCGGTAGGTGATGAAACCGAGCACGCACCCGGCAGCGAACGCTACCGGCAGCAGCAAACCGCCGCTCGCGACGGTGCCGCCGAACAGCATGGCATCGACGATGAAGGTCAAGGCCGCGACACGCGGATCCAACCCGAACAGCTGCGCAATGCTTCGCGCCTGTAGTATCGCCTGGCCGGGGCCGATCGCCATTGCGTTCTCCTTGATGCTGCGGCCTAATCATAGCGCGTGAACCGGCAACACCACTATCGGATCGAGCTGTGCCGGACGGGTAACGACGGCAAGGGAAGCGGTCAGGTATGCGGGTGTTCCGCCTGCCACTTCGCGACCGCGGCCAAAGTGTTCTCCACGTGCTTGTCGGGATCGAGCGCCGAATACGAGTACAGGATCTTACCGTTCGGAGCGATCACATAAGAAGTCCTGTTCGAGTAATGGGTCAGGAAGATTTTCGCGTCATAGGCCTTGGAAATGCTGAGATCCGGATCTGACGCCACCGCGAACTTGTTGCGGCATTCGCTGACCGAAAATTTATTGAGCGTGTCGATCGTGTCATGGGAGACCCCGATCACGGTCGCGCCCAGTGCTTTGAAGCGTTCCGTCGCCTCGGCGAAGTCGTGCGCCTCGATCGTGCAGCCCTTCGTGAACGCCGCCGGATAGAAATACAGGACCACGGGACCTGCCTGCAGCGCGCTTGCGAGCGAAAACGTGAATGGTTGGCCCGCCAGTGTCGCCGCGGTGGTAAATGGCGGCGCCTGGTCCCCGGGTTGCAGTTCGGCGTAGAGCGGCCCGGCGAGGGCAATGCAAGCGGCGGTGACGATCAGCAGGCGTTTCATGGCGGCTCCGTGGAAATTGCAGGGCGTAGTTTACGCCCGGCGACCCATACGCGCGTGCCGCCCGCTTGCATCCACGCCCGACCAGCGGTGCAGGCACCACGAAGCCGGCCCCGACTCAGCTGGCGGGAGGGCCCGTCAGTGCCGAGTCGATCACCCGTTCTGCGGCGACCCAGTCCTCGAGTTCGTGTCCCGCCGTGAAGCCGCGCCGTTCCGCCCGGTAATAGGCTTCGGCAGCAACGAGGCTGTGCCGCGCGTCGCGATCGATCGAGCGAGGGTCTTCCGCTGTGCCCGCGGTCCGTTTGCCGCGCTTGGTTCCGTTCTTCTTCTTTTTTTCGTCGGCGGCCGTGGTTGCAGTAACTTCATTCTCTTGCGTCTTGACACGTTTCGTAGCCATCAATGAGCCTCCGAGAGTGCGTCTGGTTGGCGCCGCCCTACCAGCGCGGGATCCGCGCTACGCGGCGACCACGATATATAACTATCCTGAGGTGCCCCGCGCAAGGGGGGTGGCGCAATTCGCAGGGTGTTCGCCCGGCCCGCGATGCCCGTACCGGGATGCCGGGAACATCGCGAGCCCGGGTCCCGCGCCTGGGCTCGCGCGCCAGGCTTCAACTCCGTGGCGTTGCGCGCTCACGCAGGACTGACCGCTCAGTCAGGCCGGCCGGGGAGGCTGCGTGTTCGCCGCGCAGTGCCTCACCGTAAGTCTGCCCATGTGCCGTGTCCCGATCAAAGCCCGAACCGCTGTTCATGCGATCACCGTCGGGACGACGACTGGCGAGGCCCGGACCCGACATGCTGCTTGGACCGCGAAACGAGTAGGCGAGAATCAACAGTGCCACGAACGGACCGCCGATGATCCAGACGGGTATCAATGCGTCGCTCATAAATCCTCCTCGAGAGTGCTGGACAACGGCGACAGAATGAACCGCGCCGACGGGGCCCGCCCTCGGGAGCAGAACCCAGCCTCGCGTCAGCGTTTTGCCGCGAGCGCAGGTAGGTCAATGACGGCGCCATGGCGCCCGTGTAGGCGGCACACGCCGCGCTGTCGGTTGAATGACTACGAGGCTTGGCGAACCTCGGCAATTGTCGCTGCCCGTCCCACGCTCATACTCCCCAACCGTTACGACAGGGGGATTCATGATGCGTGCTAAAACGATGATTGGTGGTCTGCTACTGGGCGCCCTGGCGGGCGGCGGCTTCGGCGCCACTGTGCAGGCCGGGGACAACCAAGCGGGTGATCCCGCGGCGGCTCACGCGCTGGTGGCGCGTCGCGAAATCAACAAATGCATGCTCCAACACATGGTCGCAGACCGCATGCTTTCGTATAACGCCGCCAACAGCTTGTGCGTGGAGCTGCGCCGTGCGGCGGGTGCGAAGGTCGCCGATCAAACGCCGGGAACGATACGCAAGTCTCGCACTGCGCCATCGCCCAAGGCCGACAGCGCCGCCTGATAATCCGCACTGGCGTGCGCGGCGAGCGCCGCTTCGACCGAGTCGAATTCGATCACGACGGTCCGGCCCAGCACGCCGTCTTCCGAGGCATACACTGCCGTGCCCCGAACCACGAAACGGCCACCCGCGGCGGCGATGGCCGGTGCCGCAAGTTTCGCATACGCGGCAAGTTTGTCGGCATCGAGCACTTTACGGTAACTCGTGATCCAATAGGCTTTCGGCATCGAACAATCTCTCCGCATGGAACCTCAGCATTTGCCATGGTAGTGCAACGGGGGCCGCAGAGCGATAGGATCGCGCGCATGCTGCCCCGAATCCTGAAATTCCTCCATGAAATCGGCGCGGTCGGCGTCAGCGGCTCGCTCGCCGCCTGCATCGTGCTGGTCGCAACCGCACCGACGCACTCGCTGATCGGCTATGCCGCCGTCCGTCAGGGCATCGCCGCGGTGACGCAGTGGCTGCTCGTACCCTCGCTCGCCTTGGTTCTGGTCAGCGGCTTGTTGGCGCTCGCGATCACGCAGGCCTATCACAGCGCCGGTTGGGCTTGGGTCAAGGCATTGCTCGGCATCGGCATGTTCGAGGGAACACTGCTGACGATCGATGCGAGTGCGCGCAAGGCCGCGACGCTGTCGGCGCTGGCCGCGTCCGGCGGCGGCGATCCCGTCCTGCTCGCCCAGGTCATACGCACGGAGCGCGGCGGCCTCTGGCTGCTGCTCGCGCTGTCGGTCGCGAACATTGCACTTGCGGTCTGGCGCCCCCGCTTCGGCCGCCTTGCGACTGCCGCGACTGCCGCGTGAGCACCGGCTTGCTGCTCGCCCTGCTGGCCCTGGGCGTCTGGGTCTACCTTGCCGGCGCACACGGCCGTTTCTGGTCTTCGCGCCCGCAGCTCGCACCACGCGTGCCGACCGAGACACCCGCTGTCGACGTCATCGTCCCCGCACGCGACGAGGCCGCGACGATCGCGCCGGTGATCGCCTCGCTGCTCGCACAGGACTATCGCGGCGAATTCCGCGTGATCCTCGTCGATGACGGGTCGACCGACGGCACGGCGGCGCTCGCCGGCAGCGCATCGCGCCTTGCGATCCTGCGTGGCGAGGCGAAACCGGCCGGATGGTCGGGCAAACTCTGGGCTCTGAGCCAGGGCATCGGCGCGAGCGACGCGCCCTTGCTGCTCTTGACCGATGCCGACATCGTGCACGATCCGCGGCATCTTGCCGCACTCGTCGCGGGCCTGCAGGCGCAGCGGCTCGGCATGGTCAGCGAGATGGTGCATCTGAACTGCAGCAGTTTCGCGGAACGCGCGCTGATACCGGCCTTCGTTTACTTCTTTCAGATGCTCTATCCGTTCCGGCGCGTCAACGACGCCCGTTCGGCCGTCGCGGCCGCGGCCGGCGGCACGATACTCATACGCCGCGACGTCCTCGCTGCAGCCGGTGGCGTCGAGGCGATCAAGGGCGCGCTGATCGACGATGTCGCGCTCGCGCGCGTGATCAAGCCGCTGGCGCCGATTTACCTCGGGCACTCTGGTCTGGCCGCATCGATACGCCCGTATCCTCGCTTCGCCGACATCGGCAACATGATTTCCCGAACAGCTTTTACCCAGTTGCGCTATTCGGTCGCGGCGCTGTTTGCCACCGTCGTGGGTCTCTTCCTGGTGTGGATTCTGCCGATCGCGACCGCCATTCTAGGATCCGGCTGGGAGGCAGGAATCGGTCTCGCGGCCTACCTCCTTGCCATATCGACTTATCTGCCGACGCTGCTGCGCTACGGACGCAGCCCGCTCTGGGCTTTCAGCCTGCCGGTGATCGCGCTCTTCTATATTGCGGCGACCTGTGACTCGGCCTGGAACCACTGGCGTGGAGTCGGCGCACGCTGGAAAAACCGCGCGTACGAATCGGGAAACAGATAGCGACCGGCGCGTACAGACGCGCTTGCAACTGCTGCCATCGGCACCCATGCCATTTGGGCGTGGGCATTCCCGGCGGCACGCGGTAGGCACGCTGACCATCCCTGAGCGCACCGACGCTGCCGACGAAGAACTAGTCCGCGATCCCGGCATCGAGCGATGACAGCAGGCCGTCGAACGCGCCGGTCGCATAGAGGTAGGCGAACAGCACGAGCAGCACCAGCGACAGGACCGCGGAGACCCGCGCGAGCAGCGCGACCATGCGCGAGCGCGCGTTGTGCGCACACTGGTAGACGGCGACCGTCGCATAAACACTGTAGACAAAGCCACCGATCGTATACAGACGCTCGATACGCGTGCTGCCGGTAGCCACGAAAAAACCGAACGCGCTGTAGATCAGCGACCCGAGCAGTCCATAGCCCCAGACCGCCGCGCCCAGCGACGCGCGGCCGGCGAGCGGATCCTTGATCAGCGCCCAGAGGCGCGTGCCATAGCTCATCAACAAGCCGCTCCCTGCAAGCGCGCGAATCGCTGCCGTGTCAGTTGGCCGCGATCTTCTTGCCTTCGGCAACCGGCTCGGCGCCGAGCAAATAGGCATCGATGACTTTGCGCGCGATCGGCGCGGCAAATTCAGCGCCGAAACCGGCATTCTCGACGAGCACCGCGACCGCGATCGTCGGCGCGTCGACGGGCGCAAACGCAATCGTCCAGGCATGGTCGCGCCGGCGCTCATCGGCGATCTTGGCCTTGGTCGAGACGTTTTGTTTGATCGTGAATACTTGCGCGGTCCCGGTCTTGCCCGCCACCTTGTACTTGGCACTTGCGAACGCGGGGACCAGCGTGCCCCCGGGCCAGAGCGTGGCGCCGATCATGCCGTCGATGACCACCTGCCATTGTTCGCTGGTCGCGATGTTGATCGGCGGCTGTAGTTGCGGCGCCTTTTGCGTGACGACATTGGTCACCGGGTCGCGAAACGCCGCGACCAGCCGCGGCGTCGCGATGATCTGACCCCGCTCGGCGATCTCGGCGGCGAAATGCGCTTGCTGCAAGGGCGTCACGGTGATCGGTCCCTGGCCGATCCCCATGCTGATGGTCTCGCCCGGGAACCAGACCTGATCGGCCGGTCGCTTGAAGGCCTGTCGCTTCCATTCCGGCGACGCCATCAGACCGGGCTTCTCGCCGGGGATGTCGATGCCGGTCAGCGAGCCGTAGCCGAAGGCTTTCATGAACGAGGACATGCGCTCGATGCCCATGCGCTCGGCGAGCCGGAAAAAATACACGTCGCAGGACAAGGCGATCGCATGGCGCATGTCGAGGTAGCCGTGCTTCTTGTCGTCCCGGTACTGGTGACTGCTGCCCGGCAGCGTAAAAAAGCCGCCGCAGAACTCGGGCTGCTCCGGCGTCAGCAGATTGAATTTTTGCGCCGCCAGGGCATAGAGCGGTTTGACCGTGGAGCCCGGCGGATAGGCGCCGCGCAAGGCGCGGTTCAACAAGGGCTTGTCGATATCGTTCTGCAGGCTGTCGTATTGCGCGACCGAGAGGCCGCGCACGAAGTCGTTCGGATCGAAACCCGGCGTGCTCGCCATGACGATCACGTCGCCCGAGCGCGGATCGAGCGCGACCACGGCTCCGCGCTTGCCGGCGAGCGCCTCCTCGGCGACCTGTTGAATGCGTATGTCGAGCCCGAGGATCAAATCCTTGCCGGATATTGGCGCCTTGACCGCCAGCTGCGGCGTGAAGTCCCCCTGCTTGTCGACGGGGCGACCGCCTGCATTGACGAGAATCTCGCGGAATCCAGGTTTGCCGTGCAATTCCTGCTCGTAGGCGCCCTCGACACCCAGTTTGCCGATCAGACTCGTGCCGGCATAGTCGGCGCTGTCGATCTGTTTGAGGTCCGCCTCGTTGATCGCGCTGACATAGCCGATCGCGTGCACCGCGGTCTCCCCGAGCGGATAGTGGCGCGCGAGGCGCGCGCGGATGTCGACACCGGTGAATTGATAGCGATGCACGGCGAAGATCGCCATCTCCTCGTCCGTGAGCGCGAATTTGATCGGCACGCTCTCGTACACCTTGTGCGCCATGACGATCCGATGGATGTTCGCCAGTTCGTCGGCGCGGAGCAGTCCGATGTCGGCGAGCGAGGCCAGCGTCGCATCGAGCGCTTTGGCATCGCCGACCTGCTCACGGACGAGTTCGACCTGGAAGGACGGTTGATTTTCGGCAAGCACGACGCCGTGCCGGTCCAGGATCAAGCCGCGGCTCGGCGGGATCGGGTCGGTGCGAATGCTGTTGCCCAGGGACAAGTTCGCATAGTAATCGTGCCGCAGCACCTGTAGATAGAAGAGCCGACCGGCCACGACGAACAAAAGCACACCGGCGATGACCCCGGCGACGATGCTGCGAATCGCGAACAGGCGGTTTTCCGCCCAGTAATTCTTGATTCGATCGCGGCTCATTCGCACCATAGGTGCCGCAATATAGCGGTTTAGCCCAGCCGGTGTCGCGGCATCGTCTGGCGCTATGCGGTCGGCGGCGCGTCAGTCCGCGTGGATCAAGCCCGCGGCGGGCGCGGTCGCCGCGACGGTGTACGCCGCCCGAGTTGGTCAATGCTGGCGCGGCGGCGGCGGCGGGACCTCGAAGGACTCGAATTTCACGCTGAAGCTCGAGCCCGCCACCTGATGCGGAATGCAGGTCGTATGGTTCTCGACATTGCGTACCGCCAGCAAGGGCAGCACCTTGCTGACGAATTCATCGACGAGTTCGCAATCGCCAAGCTCGAGTTCGCGCGGCGTACGCGGCGCCAGTTCGACGGGCTGCCAAAAGCCATTGGCAGCCTGCCCTGCAGCCGCCGTGCCCGAGGGATCCGGGACGAGCGAGTAAAACGTAAGGTCCGCACGCGCCAACTTGTCGGGCCGACCGAACGCAGATGCACAGGGACCGGATGTCGCTTTCGCGTCTTTGCGCGCACCAGCGGCAATCAACAGGCGTCTCAATTTGTCGGCGAGGCCATCGCAGGAATACGTCGAGGTGAACCCGAAATAGTCGAATGAATATTGATGCTTCTGCCACACGCCGGGACTCGTCACCGCATCGTCGGCGCGAACGGTGACCGCGCCCCAGAGCGCACCGAGCAAACCCAGACCGGCGCAGATCGCCCAATGTCGATTCGTCCGCATGGCGGTGTCCCCCTCAAAATAGAATCTTCATGCAACTCCGGGTAAATCATAGCAATTCTACGGCCGCCGGGCATCTCGTGTGGGACGGCGCCGCCACGCACTGGTCCCGAATGCTGACAGACGACGGATCGCAGTGCGAGGATGCTGCGCACTCGAACTTGCGCCTTTGTGCGCGTCATTCGGAAGTGTCGAAAACCGGCGCAACCGCAAGGAGAGTTTTATGTCGACGAAGAAACTGGTATTCGGGATTTCTGCGGTCCTTGGTCTCGCCGCGGCGGGCGCGGCACAGGCCGCGAACTATCATCAAACGCTCCAATTGTTCGAAAATGCCGGCCAGAGCGCGGCTTATTTCCAGAACAGCTACGGCTACGCGGTGTTCCCGACGATCGGCGAGGGCGGTTTCGTCGTCGGCGCCGCGCATGGCAACGGCCGTGTCTATGCGCATCACAAGCTGCTCGGCAAGGCTTCGATGACCCAGGTCAGTGTCGGCTTCCAGGCGGGCGGCCAAGCGTACAGCGAAATCGTGTTCTTCGAGAACCAGCAAGCGCTCGATGCGTTCGAATCGGGCAACTTCCAGTTCAGTGCGGACGCGGGTGCGGTCGCCATCACGGCGGCAGCCTCGGCCAGTGCGGGCACTGCGGGCGGCGGGCAAGCCGGCGCGAGCGGCGGAGACAAGAATGCCATTGCGAATGGGTCGTACCACAACGGCGTTGCGATCTTCACGATTGCGAAGGGCGGCCTGATGTACGACGCGGTCGTCGCGGGTCAGAAGTTCTCGTTCACGCCGGCCTCCGGCGCCTGAACGCAGCCGCATCGCAACCCGCAGCGGCGGGCGATGCTCCAGGGCGCGGAAGTTCCGCGCCCTTTTTTTGGGAGTTCCGCTTTGACTGCGGTTCCAATGCGCGGGCGACCTGCAGGAACCGAATTCCCCCGTCGGATGTCGCCAAATGCCGACGTCGGTACCCCGAGACGAGACGCGGATCACAGTTTCCCGCCCCCCGCTTCGCCAAGATCGGCAATATGTTCAGCAGGTATTCGTGGGGTGAGCGCATGGCGGAACACGCAACGTTGAGCCTCGAGGGCACGCAGTCGATCCGGGCCCTCACACCCGTGGAACTCGCCGCAGAGGTTCATGCCGGGTGCTACGTCATTCAGTTGTCCGTGGCCGCGCAGGCCTTCGATCCGGACGAATTGCCGAGCCTCGACATCTTTGGCTGCTACCGCCTGTACTCGGTCGCGGGCGAGTCGCAGGGTCGGGTCTCCCATGCCTTGCGGCTCGGCTTCTTCAGTACCGAAATCGCGGCGCGCGCGGTACAGGGTTACATCGCGACCCACTACCCATCGGCGGAGGTCGCATGCGTCGGCCGTGCGGAGCGGGAACGCTTCGACGAGCAGCAGCGCATCGAGGCGCGCAAAGACGTCGGCGCGACCGGCGTGCACGCGGTCATCGAGATCACGAGCGAGCGTCACATACGTCCTCGCTTCGCGACGGCTCCGTAAACGCGCGCCGGACGAGCTCACCGAACGACGCGATTTGCTTCTCGGTGACGTGCTCGTGCCCCTGCGGCATGAACGCACACGGATGGTGCTGCGTGCGGCCTGGGTCGCACCGGCTCAGTGCGCGCCCCCGCCCCGTCGCGCGCCGAACGGTGGCCGCGCGAGCCAGATGAAAGGAATCAGCAGAAAGTACAGGCAGCCGAGCGCGAAGAACACGTCGTTGACGCCCATCGTCAGTGCCTGCTGCGTGATCAGCGCGTCGACGTGATCGAACGCGTTCTGACCCTGGATGCCGAGCGCGGCAAGCTGCGCGCGATACGCCAGCCAGCCCGACGCGGCATCGCGCACGTGCTCGCTGAGCACGGCGTGATGGTATTCGGTACGGCGATTCCAGACCCAGACCGTGATGGCCGTGGCGAAGCTGCCCGACATCGTGCGGATGAAATTGCTGAGGCCCGAGGCGGTTGCCAGTTCGTCGGGACGCAGACCCGAGAGCAGGATTTGATTCAGGGGCAGGAAGAAGAACGCGAGACCGAGGCCCTGGAAGAATCGCGGCAGCGCGAACTGACCGAAACTCGCCTGATCGGTGAGTGTTGCGCACCAGAAGATCGCGGTACCGAACACGCAGAACGCGAAGGTCACGGCGAGGCGCAGATTCATCCGGCCCATGTTGCGCCCGACCAGAGGCGAGGCGACGAGCGCCAGCAGGCCGACGGGTGCGACGGCGAGGCCGGCCCAGGTGGCCGTGTAGCCGACCGTGGTCTGCAGCCACAAGGGGTAGATGATGTTGACGCCGGACAGGCCGAAATAAGCGACCCCGATCACCAGGGTACCGACGCGAAAGTTACGCTGCCGGAACAACTGCAGATCGACCATCGGATGCGCGTCGGTGAGTTCCCAGGGAATCAGGAACACGAAGCTCACGACCGCGGCGACCGCGGCGGCGACGATCACCGGCGAGCCGAACCAGTCCTTGTCG
>Ga0116226_10001603_pt1 | contig 19666 bp, 13 predicted proteins | sample S1TSphfallax_FD_89692 | JGI IMG/M metagenome (GOLD analysis project Ga0116226, IMG submission 89692) | Host-associated microbial communities from peat moss isolated from Minnesota, USA - S1T2_Fa - Sphagnum fallax MG | ecosystem: Host-associated > Plants > Peat moss > Unclassified | place: USA... | reverse complement strand
TTTTTATAAGTGTAAATTTTTTTTTTTTTTTCAGGCTTGGTTAAGGCTTACTTTTTTTTCATATATAAACTAACTATATATGTCAAACCCTACCCTTTTAAGGTCTAAATAGTTTTTCCCCCCCCCCCCCCTAAAAACTTAGGTTCTACTATACAGTTGTGTATAGTATTAGTAAATATCAATGATATTGATACTGAGGTAAATTTGTTTTTTTTTTATACAAAGAATGTTACTTATACTTTTATTATTAATACCTATGTTAGGTATTTTTAGCATATCAACAGCCATGTCTTATGATTTATCGTGTTTAAATGTTAAGCGTATTAAAACCATAGCGTTAAGTACATCCATTGTTAACCTTTTCGTTTCTTTAATTGTATTTATTATGTTTGATTTTAGTAACAATCAGTTTCAATTTGTACAAGAATATCATGAGGTTAGTTCATTTGATTTTTATTTAGGTTTAGATGGTTTATCAATATATTTTGTTATGTTGACAACTATAATAACACCTATTGCACTATTAAGTAATTGAAATTCGATTAACGATAATGTAAGATCATATGTTATAATTATTTTATTATTAGAAAGTTTGTTATTGGCTGTTTTTTTAGTGCTAGATATATTACTTTTTTACATATTTTTTGAAAGTATATTGCCTCCCTTATTTATATTAATAGGTTTGTTTGGATCAAGTAATAAAGTGAGAGCGAGTTTTTATTTATTCTTGTATACATTATTTGGATCATTATTTTTATTGCTATCGATATTAGCTATGTCTTCTATAATGGGAACAACAGACTTTGATGCACTTTACAAAACCAATTTTAATTATTCTACACAATTATTTTTATTTTATGGTATATTTATAGCATTTGCAGTTAAAACTCCGACTATCTTCTTAAACACTTGATTATTAAAAGCTCACGTTGAGTCTCCTCTAAGTGGTAGTATAATTTTGGCAGCCATTGTATTAAAATTAAGCTTATATGGTATTTTTAGACTTATATTACCTTTATTACCCAAAGCTTCTTTAGATTATACTTATATTATATATCTTATAGGTGTTATAACTATTATATACGCTAGTTTTAGTACTTTAAGAACAATAGATATTAAAGAACTAATAGCTTATAGTTCAGTATCACACGCAGCTGTATATCTTATTGGTGTATTTAGTAATAGCATACAAGGAATAGAAGGTGGTATAGCTCTAGGATTAGCACACGGTTTTGTTTCAAGTGGTTTATTTATTTGTGCTGGAGGTGTACTATATGATAGGTCTGGTACTAGATTAATTAGTTTTTATAGAGGTATTGCTCAAGTAATGCCTTTATTCTCTATTTTATTTTTTATACTATCTTTAGGTAATGCTGGTACACCACTTACTTTAAACTTTGTAGGTGAATTTATGTGTCTATATGGTACATTTGAAAGATTACCCTTATTAGGTGCTTTAGCTAGCTCTTCTATAGTATTTTCTGCCGCATATACTATATATATGTTTAATAGAATAGCTTTTGGAGGATCATTTAGTAGATTCTTTGAAGTTAACATAAGTGATGTGAATAAACGTGAGGGCTTTATCTTACTAACACTGGTAGTGTTTACCGTTATATTAGGTATATATCCGGCTCCTGTTTTAGACGGTTTACATTACTCTGTTTCTTCTTTAATATATTCTTTTTCCGCTTATGTAGCCTAACAAAGAAAATATATTTAAATGTACCTATAAACCCTAGTATTAGTTATACCGCGGATAATAGTTTATTTTTTTCATCATAGACATAAAATAATCTTGTACACTCAATTTGTTGTGGCTACTTTATTTAAATTATTACCTTTATAGTTTATAAAGTTTAGGTTAGTTGATATATATTATTAAGTATGTAAGTACTATATATTAATAATATATATAAGGTTTATTGTAGCAGATGGTTTTGCGTTTTGATTGCAGATCAAATATAAAAGGTTCGATTCCTCCATAACCCTAAAAGATTTTGGTTAAGGATAAACCATACACTACTCTTTGAGATTATAATTTTTCAAGGAGTAATCGCATATTTGTATTTTGGGCGAAGCATATATTAATATATACTATATTTTTGGCGTAGCAAATATTAATATAAGTATGGATGGTTTATACTGTAGTTTATGAAAGGGAGAAGTATAGAGTTTAAAGCCTATTTCATAAGCTACAAAAAACACTATAATTAAATAAAAAAAAATATACAATGAATTTATCCTTAATACTTTTTTTAATCGGAATTTTAGGTTTCGTTTTAAATAGAAAAAATATAATATTAATGCTTATTTCAATTGAAATAATGTTATTAGCTATTACATTCTTAATATTGATAAGTTCACTTAGCTTTGATGATATATTAGGCCAAACATTTGCTATATATATAATAGCAATAGCTGGTGCAGAATCAGCCATTGGTTTAGGTATTTTAGTTGCTTTTTATCGATTAAGAGGAAGCATTGCAATAGAATATAAATAATGTATTTAGCTATAATTACTTTACCTTTATTAGGATCAATAGTTTCCGGCTTTTTTGGTAGAAAAGTCGGTGTTAGCGGAGCCCAATTAATTACATGTACAAGTGTAATTGTAACAACTTTATTAGCCATCGTGGCTTTTTTTGAAGTAGGTTTAAATAGCATACCAGTATCAATAAGTCTATTTAGATGAATAGATAGTGAATCTCTTAACGTTTTGTGAGGTTTTCACTTTGATAGTTTAACAGTATCTATGTTGATACCTGTTTTAATCGTTAGTTCTTTAGTTCATATATATTCTATAGGGTATATGAGCCATGATCCTCATAATCAGCGATTTTTTAGTTATTTAAGTTTATTCACCTTTATGATGATTATACTTGTTACAGCTAATAACTTTTTATTGATGTTTGTTGGATGAGAAGGTGTGGGAGTTTGTTCATATCTTTTAGTAAGTTTCTGATTTACTAGAATCGCGGCAAATCAAAGTTCTATGTCTGCTTTCTTGACTAACAGAGTGGGTGACTGTTTCTTAACTATTGGTATGTTTGCTATACTATGATCGTTTGGTAACATCGATTATAGTACTGTTTTCTCACTAGCGCCTTTTGTTAATGAAAATATTGTTACAATTATAGGTATATGTTTGTTAATAGGTGCTATGGCTAAAAGTTCTCAAGTTGGGTTACATGTTTGATTACCTATGGCTATGGAGGGTCCTACACCTGTTAGTGCTTTAATACACGCGGCTACTATGGTAACTGCGGGTGTTTATTTATTAATGCGTACAAGTCCTTTAATAGAATATAGTTCAACTGTATTAATAATATGTTTATGACTAGGGGCAATCACTACTGTTTTTAGTAGTCTTATTGGTTTATTCCAACAAGATATTAAAAAAGTTATCGCCTACTCTACTATGAGTCAATTAGGAATGATGGTGATAGCAGTAGGTTTGTCTTCATATAACATAGCTTTATTCCATTTAGTAAATCATGCCTTTTATAAAGGGCTATTATTCTTAGGTGCAGGTGCTGTAATTCATGCAGTAGCTGATAATCAAGATTTTAGAAAATATGGTGGATTAAGACCATTTTTACCTTTAACATATTCTGTAATGTTAATAGCTAGTCTTAGTTTAGTTGCTTTCCCATTTATGACAGGTTTCTATAGTAAAGATTTGATTTTAGAATCTGCTTATGGGCAATTTTACTTTAGCGGTACAGTTGTTTACTTTATAGCTACTATTGGTGCTATGTTCACTACTTTATATTCTGTTAAAGTATTATATTTAACTTTCTTAACTAACCCTAACGGACCAGTTGTTAATTATAAACATGCCCACGAAGGTGATATATTTATGAGTTCACCGTTAATTATACTAGCGGTATTCTCTATATTCTTTGGTTATATAACCAAAGATATATTTATAGGATTAGGGTCAGGTTTCTTTTCGGATAATAGTTTATTTATCCATCCTACACATGAAATAATGTTGGATACTGAATTCGCTGTGCCTACTTTATTTAAATTATTACCTTTAGTATTCACTATATCTTTTAGCGTGTTAGCTATAATTCTTTCAGAATTTTTAAGTAAAATTCTTATTACTTTTAAATTTACTAGATTAGGTTATAATATTTTTGGATTCTTTAACCAACGTTTCTTGATTGAATTATTTTATAATAAGTATATCACTGGTATAGTATTAAAATTAGGTGGTCAAACTACTAAGGTTATAGATAAAGGTGGTGTAGAACTATTAGGACCTTATGGCTTAGAAAAAGGTTTAATTAATTTAAGTAGAAATATAGCCAGCTTAGATACAGGAGTAATTACAAGTTATGCTTTATATATTTTAATTGGTCTTATTTTCTATATCTTAATTCCTTATTTATCTTTAGCTGATAATAGTTTACTTTTATTAATATTATTATCTTTATTTAGTATTATTAATTCTAAGTATATATCCCACATACACTAATTGCTTCACAGCAAGCCCGTTTTTTTTAATGTAAATGGATGTATATATTATTCGCAACAAATAAGTAATAGGCCTTTATAACGTGTTTTAGTTTATTTAAGAGATATAATGGCTGGATATTTTAAGTTAAAAGATCAAATGACAAAAGGGTAGATCAATTAATGTATAAAGTACACTAATACATATGAACCTAATGAAGGATATAGTTATACTGGACTATCAAATATAGAAAGAAATAGGCAAAATATTGTTGCAGCCGCCAATTTTAAGATTAAACTAAAAATGAAATGCCTAGTACTCATATAACACCTCCAAATAGTGAAGATAATGGTGGTAAATAAAAAGCGCTGTCAATAGGGTTATGCTTTTATTCAATATAATATTTGAATTTATTTCCTATTACTTTATAATCAATAGTTGCCGGTTTTTGGGTAGTATAGAATTATTAGGACCTTTTTGTTTAGAAAAGGTTTAATTAAATTATAAACATAACTAGCTTATATACTGGAGTAATTACAAATTATGTTTTATATTAATAGGGCTTATATTTTATATATTAATACCTTATTTATTCTTGGTAAACCATAGTTTACTTTTATTAATATTATTCTAATTATTTAGTATTGTACATGTGTATAGTTATAGCTTTACTAATATTATTTTATATTCTAATATATACAGTATATTAAGTTATATAATAATACTTAATTCTATATAATTTTACAACTAAAGGGGGCATAGGTTAATGGTAGACCTTTCGTTTTCCAAACGATTTGTCTTGGGTATATTTAATCTAGATAGGTAGCTTTATATCTTAGATATAAAGTGAGGATGTGGTGTATTTGCCCTCTAACCTTTGAGGGTGAAAGGTAATATAGATTAGATATATAATATACTGTTAGCCTTTATTTCACCATTTAATATTTAAAAATATATAATTAAAAATCTAGACTTTAATTAAAAATATCTCTAATTTTTTTTACCTTTTTTTATAATAAAAAGGGTTTTCACCTTACTCTTTTTTATAATTTTTATGAATTAGTAATGGTATAGTAAAGTTACGCATATCTTTTTTTTAGGGTATATATTTACTATACCAGAGTCTTCTAATCTTTTAAGTTGACGAAGACTAGGGGAGTCGAAGGTGAAACAAAGTGTAGAAGAGTTTTATAGACTATTTTAACTGTAGTTATATTGTAGACTTAACTAGGAGCTACTGGCGTTAATTACCCACGATAATGGTATATAGTTAGGAAGTAACTATAAAAATACAAGAAAACAAAAATCATGATAATAAAAAATATATTTAAAAAAAGATTAAAAATTGCGGGAGGCGCATTGACACTAGCAAAATTTTTAAGTGCAATGTCTACAATTTTAATCGTAGCCTATGTGAAATATACTATCTCAGGTAGTTTTCATATAGAATATAGTGATTTTTGACAAAATGTTGGTATAGGATGCTTAGGTTGAACTGTAAATACTGGCTTATTTGGTATACTAACTGAACACTTCGGACTGAAAGGTATAAATTGAAATTTATACCAACTTTTATTTGGTTTAGACAGTATGAAAATGAACGGGGTATTTTTACCGGAAATAAATAAACCTAGCCCTAAGTTATATAACGCGATGGAATCTGAGGATATATTAGATGGAAATAGACCATTGGATAAAGGTAAAAATATTGATAGGGAAGTGCATCCAAACTATGAGGGGGGTAGAGGCCCGGGTAATGGAGTTTTAGAGGGTAATACCCAACCACAGGATAAAGGTAAACAAGTAGCACCTGCTAGTGAACCACCTTTCTCTACATGGTCTAGAATTTTTCCTGGTTTAGATCCATCTTCAGTATTCTTTCCCAAGAAAATAAACCCAGGGTCAGGTTTTAACGTTCCCGGAGGTGAAGTACCAATACAAGATGGAATATGCCAACATATTGACTATAACAGTCATATTTTAAATCAATTCAAAAATATGGATTTAGAAACAGCAATAACACAAAGAAATAATTATTTAGCCAAAATACGTATGTTAGATGAGAAACTTATTTATGCTAAAGAAGCTTTAGCCAAAGTCCCTGCTATACCTACAACGGAGTATGAATTTAAAATAAAAAACCATATAATAGAAGATTTAAATAGAATAAGTAAAGATAAAATTCGGTCAGAAGCCAGAGTTACTCTACTTAATTCTAGAATACAATTTATAGAAATTCAAATTAATAATAACCCAAATTAGTAGGGATAATTCTTTAAAGAATTATATATTGTATAGTTTATAAAGTTTAGGTTAGCTGATATATATTATTAAGTATGGAAGTATTATATTAATAATATATAAGGTTTATTGTAGCAGATGGTTCTGCGTTTTGATTGCAAATCGGAAATAAGGGGTTCAATTCCCTCGTAAACCTTTCACAGTTTCCTTTTTTTTACTATTAATCTAGAGCAATTTGCCAACTATTCGGCGATAATGTTTATAAGCAACTATTATAACATTAAAAAATATTATATTTATATATGCCACAATTAGTACCTTTTTATTTTATAAACCAAATAACTTTTGCTTTTATCTTGCTTATAATTATGATATATGTTTTTTCAAAAAACATACTGCCTTTATATGTTCGTCTGTTCATCACAAGAATATTTATTAGTAAATTATAACTAGACATTAATCCTATTAGCTAAAAGGTGAAGTAGTATATTACTACATCCATAAACAAGTTGGAATCTTGTATAATATAACTTTAATCATCTAAGTTTCATTTATATAATATGAAACTAAAAACATAGACTATTTGTACTTTGTTTTTTTATTTAAGTCATGAAAAAATAAATGTAATTATTACTTATTCTTTTATGACTGCTTTTATTTACCATGTAATATGTATTAATCCGAACATTTTAGATGGTATAAGAGATTACTAATTTTTTATACACATCTATTTCAAGTCCTTTAGATCAGTTTGAAGTAAGGGATTTATTAAGTATAAATGCGCCTATGCTGGCTAATTTACATATATCTTTAACAAATATTGGATTATATTTAACCATAGCTGCTTTTTGCGTGTTAAGCCTTAATGTATTGGCAAGTAATTATAATAAAGTTGTAAGCAACAGCTGATCTATAAGCCAAGAGACCTTGTATGCTACTATTCATAGTATAGTAACAAACCAAATAAACCCTACAAAAGGGCAAATATATTTCCCATTTATTTATACTCTATTTATCTTTATTTTAGTTAATAATTTAATAGGTATGGTTCCATATAGTTTTGCGTCAACAAGTCATTTTATTTTAACATTTTCATTAAGTTTTACAGTAGTTTTAGGTGCAACAATATTAGGATTTCAAAAACATGGCTTAGAGTTCTTTTCTTTATTAGTACCTGCAGGTTGTCCTTTGGCTTTATTACCATTACTAGTTTTAATAGAATTTATATCATACTTATCTAGAAATGTATCATTGGGTCTTAGGTTAGGTGCCAATATCTTAAGTGGTCATATGTTATTAAATATTTTAGCAGGATTTACTTATAATATTATGACATCAGGTTTTGTATTCTTTTTCCTTGGTTTAATACCTTTAGCTTTTATAATTGCATTTTCTGGTTTAGAATTAGGTATAGCTTTTATACAAGCTCAAGTTTTTGTTGTATTAACAAGCAGTTATATTAAAGATGCCTTAGACTTACATTAATAAAAATTTTGGTACTAAAAAAAAGTATTTATTTCCTTTAAATGCTCTGTTAAAAGACGGTTTTAATATACCGAAAATTTTAAAGTATTTAACCGCCCTGCATCAACACTTCTATACTCTGGATAGATTTGTAAAATGTTTATCTTTAAGTAATAAAATAAAATTACTTAGTGTAGAGGCTTCCTTCAAATAATATACTTATACCTAACTTTATCAATACAAGGGTATATGCAAAACTGGTTAAAGGAAGCCTCTCGTCTAAGACTTTATAATACGTCTTTCTTACAAATTAGTAGCTATGAACCTAAAGTCTAAGTAGATAAACTTTAACCTCTAATTACCCACTAAAAAGTATCTTATTTAAATATTTTACTTCCATATAAAGTAATAAACTATATTACTAAAAAAAGTAACAAAGAAAAAAATATTTAAAGTTCTTATTAGTTTAATGGTAGAACAAGATTTTCCTAAAATCTTTGTCCAAGTTCAAGTCTTGGGTAAGAATTACGAACTTTAGATAAAAAAAATTAAAATATATTTTTAATAATACAACACCTATTACACAGGTTATTTTGCGATACTAATAGAAAATTGCTATACTAATATATAGTACAGGAAAGTCTGGCGCTTATTATATATCAACATATAAAAAATGTATGTTAAGTAAAAACTTGAGTATTATACAGAAAATAATTATTATTCTTTTGTTATTTACAAAGCTAAATGTATAGTATAAGCTTTTTATACATACAGTAAAGATAAAAAATTAATGAAATCGCAAGCTCGATGTTAAGCCTTATTATAGATTAATAACTAATACAGGACCCGGCTTAAAGGTATCCAAAGTAAACCATTTAATAATTAAAAATATAATTAAAAAGTCTCCAATTTTTTTTAACCTTTTTATAATAAAAAAGGTTTTTACCTTACCTTTTTTTTATACTTTACATTAAATAGTAATATATAATCTTATATAATTATTATCCTTTTTCTTAATAAAAACAATATTTATTATACCATATATTTTAATAACATAGTATAGAAAATAATTAGCTTTATTTATACCCATATTACTATATGATAAGGGTTGAAATGGCCATCTAGAACAGATGGGGGACATAGTTTAATTGGTAAAACTGCGATTTTGCATATCGTTATTTCAGGATCGAGTCCTGATGTCTCCAGATATATTTACTTTAACATATACAATAAAAATTAGAATATTATATTATTAAGCTCGAGAAGCTCAATTGGTTGAGCGGGGTCTTGAAGCGACCTAGGTTGTAAGTTCAAATCTTATTTCGAGCAACTATAATTATTTTACATAGACTAATTTTTAATCCTAATTTTGTTAATATTTCTATACATATAATTAGATTTTTTTAAGAATCTAAAGAAGAAAACCCTCATTTTATGAAATTGTCTTTATTAAGACAGTTATATATAATTAATTATATATCCATTATTTAAATAAAAAAAAAATTATTACAAAAACTAATAATTAAATATTAAAACAATAAAAATTATACTTAGTAAAGTTCTACAGACAAACATATTTACAATACTATGTAACAGGGAATTAGCTCAATGGTAGAGCGACCGTTTTACACACGGTAGGTTAGGTGTTCAAATCACCTATTCCTTAAACAACTTTTTTAATAAATTAGTGTGAAATTAACCATAATATAGTACATGGCTATTTAAAGTGAGTTTATCTCCTAATCCTTTGTTTATAAAAGTATTTCTCTATTGTTAATTCATAATAAAACATAGCTAATATGTCAAAGGATTTATTTAACTATATTTTTATAGATATACTTAAGGTATGCCAAAGGATAATAGCTTTTTATTATTTTATACACTAAAAAAATAATTATTTTCAAAATTATAACATTATTAATTATGTTCTTGCTAGCCACATTTAAATATACTCTCTAGAATTTTATAAAAAAAAATTATATAGTTATATTATTAGTAGTCTTAGGTTAGCTTCCATTTAAAACTATTCAAATATAACACTGATAAAGTATTACCTATATTTGGTTTGTGATTAGTCTAAAAATATATTTTTATTACCTTTTCATTTGGAGTTATTGGATATACAAGGGGTTTTTAGTAAATATGGTTTGTTTACAAACCACATCCTAGTATATGGACATAATGTCTAAATATTTATTAGCTTATCTATTAATACATATACGGTCATTGTTAACGGTATTGCATATAATATAGGATTAACTTTAGTTAATTATAAGAGGTGTGTAAGACTAATTTAAATATAAGTAGCTCATACTATTAGTTTAATAACATTATAAAAGTATTCACAAATAGTGCATTATTCCTACTATATATAGGTGAGCTTAATTACTTTAATAATTAAATTATTTAAAGGTTAAAAGTATACTAACTTATCTATCGCTTGTGCAGGAAAATATCTATATATTATCACAATAAACTATAAAAAGGTAGTGATGGAATTGGTAGACATGAATAGCTTAGGCCTATTTAATTTTTTTTAATTTTATCCGTTCAAGTCGGATTTACCTTATATTTTTATAGTTAATTGTTTTAATAAAATTATTCGAGATATACATATGTTGTCGACTAATCGGTAAGTCATAAATTTTTGGTATTTACTATTGGGTGTTCGAATCACCCCAACATAATTATATAGTATTGTATAAGTTTAATATGTATTATTTATACTATTTTTGTGGATATAGTTCAATGGTAGAACAATTGTATGTGGCACAATATGTTCCCTGTTCAATTCAGGGTATTCACCTTTAAAAGCCAAGATAGTTCAATTGGTTAGAACATTAATTTCATGCATTAAGAATGAGAATTCAATTTTCTCTCTTGGTAATCTTTGTATCATCTCTTATTTTTAGTAAATATTTGTAATTACATATTGACAGAACCTTGTGTCCAATTATATTGCATTTTACCACTATAAACCCCGAAATTTACTGTCCATTTTAAAGCCCTCCTACAAAAGTTTGAGAGGAGATACACGCAATTTACATACTAGTAAGATGGCTGCCGCTCAAACGTTTGAGAGTCCTATCGGAAAGGAGGTTGATAACAATATTAATAATCAAACTATTAATAATATTAAATTTACGGATATTTATTTCGCACCTAGAGGTTTTTATAACAAAACACCATATAATTTTTAGTCAATTAGTGGTATAATATACCATTTCCCAAAATAATAATAAAAACACAGATATTTTTATACGGCTTTAGTGTTTTGCCAAACAATAAAAAAAAAATAGATATTCGTATACGACTTTACTTCATTTACTAACTTAATGCTTACATTTACTAATACCTTACCATTAAAAATGTGTAAGCTTAAACTATTTTTTTCTAGTATTAAATAATTCGCGTTTTTATTCCTTTTTAACATCTAGAAAACAAAATAATCCAAAAATTAACTTTAATTATGAGAATATTCAAAAGTCACCCTTTATTAAAATTGGTTAATTCATATGTAATCGATTCACCACAACCAAGTAACTTAAGTTATTTATGAAATTTTGGTTCTTTATTAGCTGTTTGTTTAATTATACAAATAATCACAGGAGTATTTTTAGCTATGCACTACAACCCAAGCGTATTAGAAGCATTCAATTCTATAGAACATATTATGCGTGACGTAAATAACGGGTGATTAATACGTTATTTACACAGTAACACAGCTTCAGCCTTTTTCTTTTTAGTATATCTACACATAGGTAGAGGTATATATTATGGATCATACAGAGCACCTAGAACATTAGTATGAACTCTAGGTACAGTAATATTTCTAGTAATGATAGTTACAGCTTTCCTGGGTTTATTACATAGCCCAAAATGATTTAAATTTTATAAACATAACAATAATAACAATAACAAAAATAATAATAATAATAATAATAATAATAATAATAATAATAATAATAATAATAATAATAATAATAATAATAATAATAATAAACCTATGAATAAGATAATTTTACCAAAAGGTAAAGGTATAACTTATATAGGTAAACCTATAATCTATAATAAATGAAAAAGAAGTTTTTCTACCTTAAATGAAAAAGCTACTCATAATTCAACTCTTACTTTATATAATAACGAAGAAATTCAACAATTTCTTGTAAACAAAAATATTAAGCCTATTTTTATATACGATAATATATCAAATACTATTATTAAAACTAGAGTTTTAAATGAGACAGGTAATCTTAGTGGTATTTACTTAATATTAAATAAGTATACAAAAGATTATTATATAGGATCGGCTTCTACAGGCAAATTCTACGCTAAATTTACTAATCATTTGTTTAACTTTAAGGGTAATAAGGTAATTAAAAATGCAGTTAAAAAATATGGTATATCTTCATTTGCATTTATAATTTTAGAATTGTTTCCTGATATAGTTACAAAGGTAAATAATAAAAAATTATTAGATTTGGAAGACTTTTATTTAAAATCTTTATTACCCAACTATAATATTTTAACTGAAGCTGGTTCAAGTTTTGGTTATAAACATAGTGAAATTACTAGAATAGACATGAAGGTTAATTATAGTGAAGAGCGTCGTATTACCATAGGTAATTTAAATAGAAGTAAAAACTTATTTCCTAGTACTATTGAAATAATGAGACAAGAAGCTTTAACTCGAATAAAACCCATATACTCCCAGGAAGCTATTAGAAGGCTGAAAAATAGGTCTAAAGCTATACTTGTTTATAATTTTGATTACACAGTATACGGAGAATTTCCTAGTATAGTGGATGCGGCTAAATCTCTAGGCTGCGATCAAAAGACCATTCGTAGGGCTTTACAAACACCCAAAAAGATATTGAGAAGACGTTGAATAGTTAAGTATGCTTAAACACATAAGTTTAAATACACTTATGTGTTTAAGCATAAATTGTTATGTGTGTTTAAATACTAGTTATTATTTATTTAAACACTTAAATTTAAATTATAGTCCCACAAGTAAAATTTTTAAGCAATCTATGAAGAAAAATAAAAAGTAAAGTGGAATAGCCCGACAGGGCTATTGAAGAAACATATGTTTCTTTGGCAATGTTAGTGATATAAGATAGGATCAAAGAACTTTTATTCTTTGATCTAACGATCAAAGAACTTTTATTTTATCTTATCTAGAAAAAAGATAAAATATGTTAGAGATCGTCGGTTATTCATATAATCGCGACAGACTGGGTCACTGATGGGTGTCTGAAATGATGCTTAATGTACAGTCGAAACTTTTAGTTAAATATTTAACTAATAGAATATACGAAATCAAAGTTGTTCTAGCTTTTTATGAATGACCTTTCATTTATAGAGTAAGTTTGTATGTTTTACCTTATGGTCAAATGAGTCTATGAGGTGCAACTGTTATTACTAACCTTATGAGTGCTATACCATGAATTGGACAAGATGTAGTTGAGTTTTTATGAGGTGGCTTTTCAGTTAATAATGCTACATTAAATAGATTTTTCGCTTTACATTTTTTATTACCTTTCGTATTAGCTGCTTTAGTGTTAATGCATTTAATTGCATTACATGATAGTGCAGGATCAGGTAATCCTTTAGGTGTTTCAGGTAACTATGATAGATTACCTTTTGCTCCATATTTTTTATTTAAAGACTTAGTTACTATATTCCTTTTTATAATAATATTGAGTGTATTGGTATTTTTCATGCCTAACTTATTAGGAGATAGTGATAACTATGTTATGGCTAATCCAATGCAAACACCCCCTGCTATAGTGCCGGAGTGATATCTTTTACCTTTCTATGCTATATTAAGAAGTATACCTAATAAATTATTAGGTGTTATAGCTATGCTTAGTGCAATCTTAATATTAATGGCTATGCCGTACACAGATTTAAGTAGAAGTAGAGGTATACAATTTAGACCTTTAAGTAAAATTGCTTTTTATATTTTTGTGGCTAATTTTTTAATCTTAATGGTGTTAGGTGCTAAACATGTGGAATCACCATTTATAGAATTAGGACAAATAAGTACAGTGATATATTTTTCTCACTTTTTAATTATAGTACCTTTAGTAAGTTTAATTGAAAACAGTTTAATAGAAATAAATAAACCTAATGCCCCAAAGCACTAAAAAATATACCTCACGCTTTTGTAAATTTACCTTTACAAAGTTCTTCAAATAGTAATTAGCTATATTACGTTTTAGCTATAATCTTGCTATTTTTATTAATAACTACAGGCCTATATTTTAGTATGTTTACTTTATTATAGTACCATCATCGATCAACCAGAAGGTCCTCTTACCGGAGAGCCAGAGTAGCCGATAATAATATGTAGTTACCCTACATATGTTAGTAAGGGCAGTTAAGTTTGGGTAATGCCCTAGCGCGTCTGCGCCTACTATGGTACTCATTGCTCATATTAATAAATATTATCCCGGTTTTATTTTATGTTTTAGCTTTATGGCTATTTTCAAGCCTTATTTAAATAAATAAGGCTTAATCTTATTAGCTTAATGGTAGAGCAGGAGCATAATACTAATATATCCGGTCTAAGTTCAAGTCTTGGATAAGAATCCCCTCTTTGAGGATAAATGTAATCTTCAAAGTAAATATTTTTTACTTTAATATATTATAAATTTCCCAATATTTTGTGGATAATAACGAAGGCTTCCTTTGTAGAACTATCCTGTAAAAAAAAAATATGATCCAAGCAGCTAAAATAATTGGTACAGGGCTAGCAACAACAGGTTTAATCGGTGCAGGTGTAGGAATAGGTGTAGTTTTCGGAGCATTAATACTAGGTGTAGCTAGAAATCCTTCTTTAAGAGGTCAATTATTTGCATATGCCATATTAGGTTTTGCTTTTGCAGAAGCAACAGGTTTATTTGCTTTAATGATGGCTTTTTTGCTTTTGTATGTTGCTTAAACATAGTATATTGTATTCCTAAGATATATATCTTAAGATTTGTTAAACTATTTGTTTTAATGATGGCTTTTTTCTTAATTTATATTTAGTGAGACTCTTAAGTATATTGCAGAATAGGAAAGTCTTATATCCATTTATATAGGTGTGCCGGCTAACAATTGTGAAGATCCAGTAAGTGAAACTGCTTCAAATAAAACCTCAGGTTCTGGTTTTGACCCTAGGTCAAACTTAGGACCTTTTGAAGAGTAACTTATTTTTATAGCCTTTTATTTTTTATTTAGCCTCCCTTTATACACTATAGGGTGAAAGCCTAAATTATTTGTATACTTAGGTATACAAATAATACTCTTATTAGCTTAATGGTAGAGCAGGATACTTCTAATATCTGGGTCCAAGTTCAAGTCTTGGATAAGAATTATATCTAGTTTTTAATTAAAATCCTAGGCCGCACCCTGAAATAAGGGTTAGGTTTAAATGGAAAGGTAGATAAATAGAGGTTAGAAAAAATTAAATATTTAGTTTATAGAATAGAGAATCTATTAAATTTCATATTTTGGTAAAAAAAAAGTAGCTTTAAATAATTATCGTACCTACTACTACTGCAAGAGATTATTGCTAAATAGTGTAGCGTGTACGGCTTAATGCTTGCCTGCTCCCCATCTCCAAGCCGACTATGTTTCCCTTATGGGAAATAAATTAGGTCAACAACCTAATGAGGTTAATTTATCTGAGATTTCTGTCTCAAAGACTAGCATATCTTTATGAACAGAACGATGATTTTTGTCTTCAAATGCTAAAGATATAGGTACACTATATCTAATATTTGCTTTATTTTCTGGATTATTAGGTACTGCTTTTTCTGTTTTAATCAGATTAGAGTTAAGTGGACCTGGTGTTCAATATATTGCAGATAATCAACTATATAATAGTATCATTACAGCTCATGCTATATTAATGATATTCTTTATGGTCATGCCTGCATTAATCGGAGGTTTTGGTAATTTTTTATTACCATTATTAGTAGGGGGTCCAGATATGGCATTCCCTAGACTTAATAATATAAGTTTCTGATTATTACCCCCTAGTCTATTGTTATTTTTATTTGCAAGTGGTATAGAAAACGGTGTAGGTGCTGGTTGAACTCTTTATCCTCCTTTAAGTGGAATACAGAGTCACAGTGGACCTAGTGTTGATTTAGCTATATTCGGACTACATTTAGCAGGTATAAGTAGTTTATTGGGTGCTATAAACTTCATAACTACTATTCTTAATATGAGAAGTCCGGGTATTAGGTTACATAAACTGGCTTTATTCGGATGAGCTGTAGTAGTTACAGCAGTATTATTATTATTATCATTACCAGTACTTGCTGGAGGAATTACAATGGTTTTAACGGATAGAAATTTTAATACATCATTCTTTGAAGCTGCAGGAGGTGGTGATCCAATTTTATATCAACATTTATTCTGGTTTTTCGGTCATCCAGAAGTTTATATATTAGTTATACCTGGATTCGGTATAATAAGTACTACAGTATCTGCTAACTCTAACAAGAGCGTATTCGGATATTTAGGTATGGTATATGCCATGATGTCAATAGGTGTATTAGGATTCGTTGTTTGAAGTCATCACATGTATACAGTGGGATTAGATGTGGATACAAGAGCCTATTTCACAGCCGCAACATTAATTATAGCTGTTCCAACAGGTATTAAAATATTCTCTTGATTAGCAACATGTTACGGTGGATCTTTACATTTAACACCTTCAATGTTATTTGCTTTAGGTTTTATATTTATGTTCACAATTGGAGGGTTAAGTGGTGTCGTTTTAGCTAACGCTTCACTTGATATTGCATTCCACGATACTTATTATGTCGTGGCCCATTTTCATTATGTATTAAGTATGGGAGCAGTTTTTGCACTATATAGTGCATGATACTTCTGAATTCCTAAAATATTAGGATTATCTTACAACACTATGATAGGTAAAGTACACTTCTGATTATTATTTATAGGGGTTAATGTAACATTTTTCCCTCAACACTTCCTAGGTCTGCAAGGAATGCCAAGAAGAATTAGTGATTATCCTGACGCCTTTGCAGGTTGAAATCTAATCAGTAGTTTTGGTAGTATAATTAGTATGGTGGCTACTGGATTATTCTTATACTTAGTTTACCTACAATTAGTTGATGGTAAAGCTACAAGTAGATACCCTTGATTAACTCCTCAATTCTATAGTGACACTTTACAAACCTTATTGAATAGAAGTTATAATAGTTTAGAGTGAGCATTAACTAGTCCACCAAAACCTCATGCATTTGTAAGTTTACCGTTACAAAGTTTAACAGCCAGAGTTTATAACGTCACTTTGTAATATAATGTCTGACCCTGCTACATATGTAAGCGTAATGTCTATTATTGATAGAATAGTAGAAAATACTTATAAGGCTCATAAGCTAATCGTACGGTATAATGTTTTAAATGATGCACATTCTGTGGCACAGAACCCTGAAAATGGTAACTTATTTGTTGAAGCTAATCGCCCGGTTAGTTCGTCATAGTCGTATACTTTAGGCATTAGCTTCAGCTAATCCTTACGTATGCTTTATCAGGGGTTATCCTCTAAATGCGGATGTACCTAATGTATTAATCAAAGGTGTTTGACAGCAACGGCCACGCTAGTTTTAAACAAACAAGGTCGTTTCTGTCTACAGGTTTATAATCTGTTTAATATATATTGTTTGTATACCTAGGTATACAAACAATAATTTTATTAGCTTAACGGTAGAGCAGGGTATTAATAATATCCGGGTCCAAGTTCAAATCTTGGATAAGAATTTTATCATCTCTTAATATAGGAAATATCTTATATTTTAAGTCATTATCTACAATACTTTCATTATAATAATATTTTATTTTCAATATAAATACTACATCATATCCACCTAAATTATTACAGTAAAAAGTAATATCACTATATTTAGGCCTAAGTAATTCGTTAATCATCTTTAAGACTAATGCATTGGAATCGAAAGAATCGTCAATATAATATACTACAGGTTCACTAGCTAAGTTGGTTTTAAATCCTAAAGCAAATATTTCATGTACATTATGGTTATTTAAAAAAGTTTCAACATCAATAACACCAATATTTGTGTTAGGTATTCAATATTTGTCTTTGATTTTATATTTATTAATAGCTTTTAGGCTTATTAAACTTGACAGTTTAAGAACATTATTAGTGTTATAGTTGTTGACCCTCTACTTAGAACCAATTTATCACCATGAGTAACATCAGTAATTCTATTTAGTAAAACTCCTGAAAGAGAGTACTTTAATTTTTCAACTTTATTATCATCCAAGTGATTAACAACTAATATATAATCAATAGAACTTTATAAAATTTATAAGACATATCAAATTCTGTTATAATATCTTTATGATTAGCTCTAATATACTTGGCTTTTTCTCTAATAATATCTATAAAGTTATATATATTTCCATTAATAATAATATTTATATATTTTATTTTTTTTTATTATCAGAGTCTAAATTTGCATGTAAATGTTTACCTAAATCTTTCTCGTCTGTAGTTGTAGGTATAGAAATAATATTAAGTGTATTCCTAGCTGTACTAGGAGGTATGTTAGTTAATTTAGATCTATCTAATACTAAATTACTATATAACAATAAATCAAGTTTTCTAAAAGAAACTTGTACATAGACGATTTCATCATCTGACAAATTATAATAACCAAAATAATCCTCCAATCTAACTTTGATAACATCAAATAATTCCTTTAAATCATCAATTTTTTTTAATGGTTACCTAGTCAATGACAGGCATTTTTAAGGTTACATAAATGATGGTCTCCCCTACCACAAATATTGGCGTATTAGCCAGCTGACCACTTTACCGGGATAAATGACTCATAACTATTGGCGGTTTTTATCTTATGGCTTTTCATCTTACCTTTTTATTTTCTTCACATAAATTAGTAATGGTATAGTAATGTTGCGCAATTCTTCTTTTTTAATATAATATTTATTATACCATATCACAATCCGCAAGTTGAGTTTGATGATGGCTCTGAATGAACGCTGTCCAAGTGCTTGACACATGCTAATCGAACGTCTAATTTAATATATGTTACCATATATTTCATTACAAGTGGTGTACAGGTGAGTATATAATGTTTTGGCCGCCTTAAAGTAAGGTTAATAAATGCCTTATAATTTCTAGAGAACTAAAATTCTCTTAAATTTATTTGCATTTAGTTATTTGTCGGATACGGTCTGCTTATAACTAATTGTTTAGTTAGATATTAAAAAAAATAGAAAAAAAGGAAGTGAGCTTCCGCTTTAAGAGGATAATAAATGTTTCGGATAGGTAGTAGTTAAAGTAATGGTTTAACTAGCCTTAAATTCCGTAGTCGAGGCTGAGAGGTCGATCGATCACATTGGGTCTGAAAAAACCCCAATACGTATAGTACAGCAGTGGGGAATATTGGTCAATAGCCTAACGGCTGAACCAGCAACTTGGGG
>Ga0116226_10001602_pt1 | contig 19667 bp, 13 predicted proteins | sample S1TSphfallax_FD_89692 | JGI IMG/M metagenome (GOLD analysis project Ga0116226, IMG submission 89692) | Host-associated microbial communities from peat moss isolated from Minnesota, USA - S1T2_Fa - Sphagnum fallax MG | ecosystem: Host-associated > Plants > Peat moss > Unclassified | place: USA... | reverse complement strand
TTGCAGCAGGTGCTGGCGCCGCATGCCGCGGTATTGACGGCATTGGCGCAGGCTTATCGCCCTGCCTGAGCATGGGTCGAAATAGCTGACCCGGCGCCGCACGCCACGCGGCCTTCAGAGTCAGGCGACGTGCAACGCGGGGGCGTCCCCGTCTTCGCCGTCTGCCGGTCTATCGCCCGCGCCGCTCAACGGCGCCGCCGCTTCCGCCGCCGCCATGTCTTCGGCGCTCCACTTCACGGCTAGCACGTTCAAGCCCTCCAGCACGTTTTGCAAATCCTGCCCTTTCTCGGTCAGCGAGTAACTGACTTGCGGTGGAATGCTGGGGACATAGTCGCGATGAACCAGCTTGGCCTGCTCCAGCATGCGCAGCCTTTCGGTCAGGACCTTGGCCGAGACGTCCGGCATGAAGCGCTTCAACTGTCCAAACCGTAACACGCCATTGGAGTAGAGTAACCAGAGGATATAGGTGGTCCACGGTCCCATCAACAGGCGCAACAGCGCATCCATCGGACAGGCAGGGGAGGTAGATTCGCGGCGCATGGCGGCAACATACTCGATAAGAAACGGAATCGATGGGACCCGCACCCTCTCAGGGAAATGGGTGTGGCCCAGGCTCAAGGTGGTTACTTTATGGTAACTACTTTTTAAAAGTAACTCTAGCGATTATAGTACGGATTCTTCGTCAACCCGACAACTTCGTTTAGAGAGACCCAGCATGATTTCTGTTGCAATTGTGTATCACAGCGGCTACGGCCACACCAAAGTGATCGCTGAAAGTGTGGCGCGCGGCGTCACCCTGGCCGGCGATAGCACCGTCAAGTTGATTCCGGTCGAAGAGGCCGATAGCCACTGGGACAGCCTGCAGGCTGCCGACGCCATCATCTTTGGCGCGCCGACCTACATGGGCAGCGCATCGGCCCAGTTCAAGGGCTTTATGGACGCTTCGTCCAAGCAATGGGGCAAATGGCGCGACAAGATCGCCGCCGGCTTTACCAACTCGGCTTCGCAAAGCGGCGACAAGCTCGGCACGCTGACCCAGCTCGCCATCTTTGCGGCGCAACATCAAATGATCTGGACCAGCCTGGGCTTGATGCCGGGCAACAACAGCAGCACTGGTACGCTGGAAGACCTGAATCGCCTCGGTTCCTTCCTGGGCGTGATGGCGCAGTCGAATGCGGATCAAGGCGCCGACGTGGCACCGCCTGCGGCTGACCAACGCACAGCCGAAGTGCTGGGCCAACGTGTGGCCGAGGTCGCAAAACGCTGGAAGCGCGGCCAGGCTTGACATTCCCACTTTGATACGGGCACGAGGCACTCTATGAGCGAAGCACAGACGTTCAAACGCAGCGAACGATATACCGGTACGGCGATCGCGTTGCACTGGCTGATCGCCGTTCTGATCATCGGCGGGTTCTGGCTGGGCTGGGTCATGACCGACATCCACGGCTTCACCCCCACCAAGCTGCGTTACTACTCCTGGCATAAGTGGATAGGCGTCACCGTGTTCGCCCTGGCCTGGTTGCGCGTGATCTGGCGGCTGACGCATCGCCCGCCGGCATTGCCGGCGGGTATGCCGGCGTGGCAGCGCATCGCATCCGAATCGGTGCATGGCTTGCTGTACCTGCTGATGATCGTGATTCCTGCGTCCGGCTATCTGTATAGCTCGGCAGCAGGGATCCAGGTGGTCTACCTTGGGCTGTTCCCGTTGCCCACCTTGATCGCGCCGGATCAGCAATGGCGAGTCGTCCTGCGACTGGTGCATATCTGGCTGAACTACTCGCTGCTCGGGCTGTTCGGTCTGCATATTCTGGGCGCGATCAAGCACACGGTGATCGACCGCGATGGCTTGCTGGCGCGCATGATTCCGTTCCTGAAATCTTAATCAAGCAGCCGCGCGCTCCGGTTGGAGTGCGGCTTTCCCCACCCACTTAAAGGTCGACTATGTCCCTGTTCACTTCGACTAACCTGACGTCCAAGGCGGTTCTGCCCAAGCTGGGCAGTGTATGCGTCGGCGCAGCCATGCTGCTGGGCCTGGCTCAGGCCGCGCAAGCCCAGGTCGATCCCGCCAAAAGCGTGATCACCGCGATTTCCAAGCAGATGAATGTGCCGGTGACCGGTACCTTCAAGAAATTCAGTGCCGAGATTCAGTTCGATCCCGCCAAGCCCGCTGCCGGGCATGCCCAGTTCAGCGTGGATACGGCGTCCTATGACCTGGGTGCCGAGGATTACAACGAGCAAGTGCGTGGCAAGGATTGGTTCGATGCCGCCCACTTTCCCAGCGCAACCTTCACCTCCACCGCCATCACGGCGGCGGGAGCGGGCACTTATAGCGTCAGCGGCAAACTGACCATCAAGGGCAAGAGCGTGGACGTCGTGGTGCCCGTGACGTTCAAGCAGCAAGGCACGACGCAGACGTTTGACGGCGTGGTGCCGGTCAAGCGCCTGCAGTTCGGAATCGGTGATGGCGAGTGGAAGGATACGTCGGTGGTTGCCGACGAAGTCCAGATCAAATTCCATATCGTCAACACAGCCAAATAATACATTTTCTCTTTACTCCAGGAGTTCACATGCAAGCACGTTTTATCGCCGCAGCTGCGGCAGCGCTGGTTGGCGCTTCGGTATCCCTGTCGGCCGTGGCCGCGCCCGTCACGTACACGCTCGATCCGACCCATACCTATCCGAGCTTTGAAGCGGATCACTTCGGCGGTCTGTCGGTGTGGCGCGGCAAGTTCACCAAGGTGACCTGTACGGTGGTGCTGGATCGCGAAGCCAAGACCGGCTCGGTCGACGTCAAGATCGATCCGGCTTCGATCGACACCGGCAATGCTTTGCTCGATACGCACGTGAAGAGCGATGAATTCTTTGACGTAGCCAAGTACCCTGACGCAAGCTACAAGAGCACCAAGATCGTGTTCAACGGCGACGCGCCGGCTGAAGTGGTCGGTGATCTGACCTTGCACGGCGTGACCAAGCCGGTCACGCTGAAAATCCGCACCTTCAAGTGCATCATGCACCCGATGTACAAGCGTGAAGTCTGCGGCGCCGACGCCGAAGCCACCTTCGACCGTGCCGACTTCGGCATCGGCTGGGGCAAGAGCTATGGCTTCAGCACGGTGACCAAGCTGCAGATCCAAGTTGAAGGCATCAAGTCGGAATAAGGTGTTGTGACGACGGCCGGCGCTCTGCGGGGCGCCGGCCGTTAGTTACCCGGTTTGTTTCTGCGTCAGCTTTTCAGCTAGCCTCATCTCAGGATTCACCATGTCGTCAGCCGCGCCAACCCGTCAACCCACCTTGTATATCCCGCACGGCGGTGGCCCGTGTTTCTTCATGGATACGCCGCCGGGTTTCCCGCCTGATCTGTGGCTGCGGATGGAAACGTATCTGCGCGGCATCGCTGATGGCTTGCCGGCCCGGCCCAGCGCGATACTGGTCATATCCGGTCACTGGGAGACGCCCAGCGCCACGGTGAATGCGGCGGCGCACCCGGATTTGCTGTTCGATTACTACGGTTTTCCGGAGTCGACCTATCAATTGACTTACCCGGCCCCTGGCTCACCGGCGTTGGCGGCGCGCGTGCGCGCGCTGTTCGATGCCGCCGGCATCCCCAACGCGCAAGACACGCAACGCGGGCTCGATCACGGTGTGTTTATCCCGTTCAAATTGATTTATCCGGACGCCACCGTGCCGGTGGTGCAGTTGTCCCTGCTGCAAGGCCTGGACCCGGCGGCGCATCTGGCCATGGGCCGGGCGCTGGCGCCCTTGCGCGATGAAGGCGTGTTGATCGTCGGCAGCGGGATGAGCTATCACAATCTGCGCGAGTTCTTCCGCAACGAACCGCACAGTAACGCGCAAGCGGCAGACTTCGATGCCTGGCTGGTCGATGCCGTAACCGATGCCGATACGGAACGACGCACGCAACAACTGCTCAACTGGGCGGCTGCGCCCGGCGCGCGCGCCAGTCATCCGCGCGCCGAACATTTGTTGCCCTTGATGGTGGCGGCGGGTGCCGCCGGCAGCGATGGGGCTCGCCATACCTACGGCGAGCGCGTGTTGGGTAAGGCGATATCGGGGTTTCAGTTTGGGTGAACGGGGTTCAGTCGCGCCGCCGTGGTTCGGCCCCTCAAACCGTGATCAGCCCTTGCTCGACCTCACGCATCAAGGTCCCAACCCAATGCCGCAAAGCCCGGTTGGATCCCACCAGCAGCACCGATTTGCCCATGATGCGATAGACCTTGCCGCGGGTGACTTTGGAGGGCTGCGCCGGATCCAGCCAAGCAGGGTTGCGCACCAGCAACACCAGGGTTTCCAGACCAATCAGCAAGGGCCACAGACAGGCCAGCCGTAGTCGCATCGCACCCGGCGGTATGGTCAGAGTGTAAGTCAGCGCTTCCTTAAAATGCGCGAGCGCATCTCGCACCAGACTTTGCATCAGCGGGCGCGCCGCCGCCGAGGCATGCGGCGTCAGCAGATCGGCAGGCGTCAGGCCTGCCGGGGCCAATAGTTCGGCGGGCAGATAGCAGCGGCCGATGCGTAAATCCTTGCCGCAATCGCGCAACACATTCACCAACTGCAAGGCCTTGCCAAAGCGGATACCGCGCTGCGCCATCTCGGTCGGATCGGTGCTCAATACGCCGGGCTGATGGGCAAAGGTCATGCGGGTCCAGAATTCGCCGACGCACCCGGCTACCAGATAGGTGTACTGATCCAGATCGGCCAGGCTGGCCAGCGCATCGATCTGACCGGCACGCTCGTCGGGGAAATGGCGCAGATCGAACTCCATACCGCGCGTCAGCGTTGTGACGATCTCGCGTACGGCGGCGCGATCCGCCTCGTCAAGCTGATCCAGAATCGCCAGGGCAGGGCTTAGCGACTCAAGCAGGACCTTCTCGTCGGACACGCTCTGTTCGCGCGCCACTTCGACCGCGATGTCGTGCAGCGCCACAGGGTCTGGCTGTCCGTTGACCTGTTCACGTAGCGACAGCAATAGCGTCAGGCGCCGCTCGGGCGCAATCAAGGCGGTGTCGGCGATGGTATCGGCGGCCCGCGCCAGCAGATAGGCCAGGCCGATAGGGTCGCGCATGCCTGGCGGCAAGATGCGCAGGGTCAGGTAGAACGAACGGGACACGCTTTTGAGGAGCGGCCCCAGCAAGAACGCCCGGTTCGAATTTGGCATGAGGAAATCTGGGTGGACGGGCCGAAATCTGGCAAACCCGAATTGTATATGGCTATGCCGATCCCGCATCGTAAACCCGAATCTTGTCCCGGGACCGCGCCGCAGGCCCGCCGCATAAGGGTTGACCACAGCAACGCCCGGCGCGGGAAATCCGCGCAGGGGTTAATGATCGTAGTATGATTTTCACCAGTAGCTACTGGTGGCCTACGAGCCGTCAGGCGGATAGACGCACATGCGCTGGGTATGGAGAGCGTCGGTCATGATAAAAAAGATACCAGTCAGCAGCTTGAGGCCGGGGATGTATCTGCATGAATTGGTGGCGGACTGGATGTCCCACCCGTTTCTGCGCAACCGTTTCCTGATCCACGATCAGCACACGATAGATAAAATCGTGGCGTCCGGCATACGCGACGTGTATATCGATTCGTCGCGCGGCATCGACGTGCCCGACGCGCCGACCCAAGCCGAAGTGCACGAGCAGATCGAAGCCGAAATGCAGGCGGCGTTGACTGAAGAGCGGGTGCAAACCAAAGCCAGTCTTGCCGATGAACTGACGCGCGCGCGCCGCATCCATAGCCAGGCCAGCCGCGTGATCCATAAGGTCATGCATGATGCACGCCTCGGTCAGGCGCTGGATATGACGGAAGTCGAACCCCTGGTCGAAGATATCACCAACAGCATTGCGCGCAATCAGAGCGCTTTATTGTCCCTGGTGCGATTGAAGACGCACGACGACTACACCTTTTTGCATTCTGTCGCGGTCTGCGCCTTGATGGTTACCTTCTGCAAGGCGCTCAAGCTGGATCCCGATCTCACACGGCAGGCTGGACTGGGTGCCCTGTTGCACGACACCGGCAAGATGCGTGTGCCGGATGCCATTCTGAATAAGCCTGGCCGGTTTACCGACGAAGAATTCGATGTGATGAAACGTCATCCGCGCGATGGCTATGACATCCTGCGCGCGACCCCGGGCCTGGGCGAGGTGCCGCTCGATATCGCCTTGCATCACCACGAACGGATGGACGGTACCGGTTACCCCGATCGTCTGCCGGGGGATCAGATCTCCTTGGTGGCCAAGATGGCGGCGATCGTCGATGTATACGATGCGATCACCTCCGACCGCTGTTATCACAGTGGCATTCCGCCCGCCGAAGCGCTCAAGAAGATGTGGGAGTGGAGCAAGTATGACTTCGACCAGACCTTGATGCGGGCCTTTATCAGCACGATAGGCATTTATCCGGTCGGCACCATGGTGCGGCTGGAGAGCGGCCGGCTCGGCGTGGTGACGGAGCTGCATATGAGCGAGATTCTCAAGCCCACCGTGCGCGTGTTTTTCTCGACCCGTTCCAACGTGCATATCACGCCGCAATTGATAGACCTGTCGCGTCCGTTTGGCGCCGGCGGTGCCGACAAGATCGTATGCCACGAAGACCCGCTGAAGTGGGGCGTCGATCCGCTACTCTATCTGATGGGCAGCCCGGCTTAGTGGCGGTTGAATCACCCTGACTTCGATCAGACGGCACCGCAGCGGCCCGCCAGCATCGCCTCGAATGCATCGAAAATGGCTTGCACATGGGTGTTCTTGAAGCGCAGCACTGGCTCGGTCTCGCGATGGGCGAGCATGGTGGCGTTGGCTTCAAACACCAGCACGCTGCCGTTGGGCAAGATGGAAAAATCCACGCCCGCGTAATCGAGATCGAGGCGCGCACCGATGGCGCGCAGCGCTGCCATGCCGCGCGTGCCCAAGGCGATATCGGGTTGTTCCAGAAAGCGTCGTTCTTCTTCTAGCTTCCAACGGTACTCGGTCATTTGCGCGGTCGCGTAGTGCACCATCCAGTGCGTGCCTATCGCCAGATGATAGGGGTAGGGCTGGCGGTCGACAAAAATGGCCCGGTATTTGCGGAAATAGCCGTCGGCGCTACGGTAGTCGTGGAATGCACTCAGATACAGGTCGGCATCGCCCTGGATCGCGAGCCTGGCCAGTTCGGCGGGATCGTCGGCGCGCGCCACGCCCTCGCCGCCATGGGAGCCGGGCGGACGCAACAGGATGGGATACGGCAAGTCCGGCGCACGTTGCCAATCTCCGCCGCGTTTGACCCGGCGCGTCGCCGCGACCTGGACGTCGGCAAGCCCGGCGAGCAAAGCCGCAAGACGATCCCGCGCCGTCGCCGCGACGGCGACCGGGCGGTTCAGCAGGGGCTTGCCGCAGTGGTCGGTAAATTCAATCAGCAGCGGTGCCGTCGCGGCATCGGCATCGGCGTCGCCGATGGCATTGAAGACCAGATCGTAGGGCGGCAAGCGGTCGATCTGCGCGGTGTCGCCATAGCCGATCACCCATTTGATGATGCGATTGCGCTGCGGATCCAGCAGCGATGGGTAAGGCAGATTGCCGCTGCGCGCATCGAGTAGCAAGAGTATGGTGCGCACCGCACCGGGTGCCTCGTCGATAAAAACATTCTGGGCGCGGTAAGCGATATCACGATGATGTTGCGCCGACTCGCGCGCGCCGCTGTGTTCCAGCAATTCGGCCAGATTGATATGGGCCGCGACCATCGAAGGATCGGCCTGCAATGCCTGCTCGTAGGCCGCGCGCGCAGCTTCAGGGCGCTGCGCGTCGGCGTGCAACAGTCCCAGGTTGAACAGCGTGGCGGCATGAGCCGGCGCGTAGCGCAAGGCATTCTGATAGCAAGTCAGTGCCGCGTCGGGCTGATCCAAAGCCTTGAGCACGGCGCCCAGATTGCAGTGAGCGGCGACATAGTCGGGCTGCAGGGCCAGTGCTTCACGATAGCTGTGTTGAGCGGCGTCCCACCGGCCTTGGGCCGCGTAGGCGACGCCGAGATTGAAGTGGGCGTCGGCCGAAGCGGGCTGATGCGCCAGGGCATCGCGCAGACACAGTACCGCAGCCTCGAGGTGGCCGCTCTGTTGGTAGGCGATGCCCAACTGGGTCGCGAGGGTGGCGCTGAATGTCGCACTGAGCGCGGCACCCTGGGCCTGATCCAAGGTGTTTGCCGCCGCGGACGCTGACTGTATCGCTGGGTCCAATTCCGTTAAAGGCGCCGTCGCGCCCATGGCGACCAAAGCTTGGTAGAGCGGCGCGACTGCAGCGACTCTGGCCAACGCAGCCAGATAGTGGGCGATGGCGCGGGTCCAAAGCTGTTGATCGCGCAGCAGGTGCGCCATACTGGCGTGATAGAACACCGCATCCGGCCTCAAGCACAGGGCTCGCCTCAGGTAGTGTTCGGCTAACGCGAACTGGCCGCCGTGCCTGGCGATTTCTCCCGATAAATAGAGGGCATCTGGCTGGTCGGGCTGTTCAGCCAGCACGCTGGCACAGCGTTGCGCGGCATCGGCCAGGCGCCCCGCCGCAAAGAGTTGGAACGCCTGCTGCAAGGGCGAGCTGGAAGACGTGTCGGCGGTCGTCATGACATGGGTATGAACAAGATTCAAGCAGTGGCTGTGCCCATGGAGGCAGCATCGAGACGCCCGATAGTCGCATTGGCGCGCCAGCGGCGCAAGCATCGGGCGCTGGCCGTGATGGGCAGCGTGCGCCGCGCTTGCAGTATAGTGGGGGACGACCGTTTGCGCCGCACTTCGATCTGACAGGCAGGCGCTGCCGGCGGTATTCCCCGTAGACGAGAACCTTGCCACATGATTCGCGATCAAGAAACCCTGACCCTGCTGCTGGACAGCATTGCGCGTTTTGTGCGCGAACGCCTGATACCGAACGAACAGGAGGTGGCCGACACCGACCGCATCCCCGCGCAACTGGTCGCGGAGATGCGCGACCTGGGCCTGTTCGGACTTTCCATTCCCGAAGCCTACGGCGGCCTCGCGCTCACGATGGAAGAAGAGGTCCATGTCGCGTTCGAGTTAGCCCATGCTTCGCCCGCTTTTCGCTCCCTGATCGGTACCAATAATGGCATCGGCTCGCAGGGCATCGTGATCGATGGTACCGAAGCGCAAAAGCGGCACTACCTGCCCAAACTGGCCGCCGGTCAGATGATAGGCGCATTTGCCCTGACCGAGCCGGGCTCGGGGTCCGACGCCGGATCGCTGAAGACCACCGCCCTGCTCGATGGCGACGCTTACGTGCTGAACGGCAGCAAGCGGTATATCACCAATGCGCCTGAGGCCGATATCTTTACCGTGATGGCGCGCACCGATCCAGTCCTGACCGGTTCCGCTGCCATCTCAGCGTTTATCGTCGAGCGCGATACGCCGGGCCTGTCGCTGGGCAAGATCGATCGCAAGATGGGGCAGCGCGGGGCGCATACCTGCGACGTCATTTTCGAAGATTGCCGGGTGCCTGTCGGCCAGTTGATCGGCGGGCGCGAGGGGGTGGGATTCAAGACCGCGATGAAGGTGCTGGACAAGGGGCGTTTGCATATTGCGGCGGTCTGTGTCGGCGCTGCCGAGCGCATGCTGGACGACGCGCTGCGCTATGCACTGGAGCGCGAGCAGTTTGGTCAACCGATTGCAGAATTCCAACTGGTCCAGGCCATGCTGGCCGATAGCAAGACCGAGCTTTACGCAGCGCGCTGCATGGTGCTCGATGCGGCACGCCGGCGTGATGCAGGCGAGGATGTGTCGACCGAAGCGTCGTGCTGCAAACTGTTTGCTTCCGAAATGTGCGGCCGGGTTGCCGACCGTTGCGTGCAGATCCATGGGGGCGCAGGCTATGTGGCCGACTACGCGGTCGAGCGCTTTTACCGCGACGTGCGGCTATTTCGTATCTATGAAGGCACTTCGCAGATTCAGCAGTTGGTGATCGCGCGCAATATGATCCGGTCTGCCCGCTGAGCGCACGATATCGTCTTCACTCGCCATCGCGCTGACCCGTGGTTTGCATGCGGGTAGCGTACAAGGCGGCGAACTCGCCGGCTGGCGTCGGTTTGCCCAGCAGATAGCCCTGCGCTTCATCGCAGCCGAAGCGGCTCAGATAATTCCACTGGGCCTGGGTCTCGACCCCTTCGGCAATCACCGAGAGTTGCAGATTGTGCCCTAACTGGATCACGGCGCGGACGATGGCGGCATCGTCCGGACTATCCACCAGATCGCGCACAAACGATTGATCGATCTTGAGTTTATTGACGGCCAGCCGTTTCAGATAGGACAGACTCGAATAGCCGGTGCCGAAATCGTCGATCGCCAGCCTGACGCCGAGTTCGCGCAGGCTGTACAGGGTGCGGATGGCGGCATCGATATCCTGCAGCAGGATGCTTTCGGTCAGTTCGAGTTCCAGATGATGCGCCGGCAGGCCCGATTCATTGAGCGCATGCAGCACGGTTTCCAGCAGATTGCCGCGCTTGAATTGCAGCGCCGACAAGTTGACCGCCACAGCCTGTAACGGTAATCCTTGAGTACGCCAAGCCTGAGCCTGACGGCAGGCTTCATGTAGGACCCAGGTGCCGATCGGTACGATCAGCCCGCTGCGTTCCGCCAGCGGGATAAACGTGCCTGGCGGCACCAGACCGCGTTGCGGATGTTGCCAGCGCAGCAAGGCTTCCGCGCCGACGATCTGCCCGCTGCGCATATCGATTTCGGGCTGATAGTGGAGCACGAATTCCTGATGCTTCAACGCACTGTGCAATTCGCCCTGCAGGCGCACATGTTCCTGGGCGTTGAGATTCATCGCTTCGACAAAGAAACGGTAGGTATTGCGCCCACTGTCTTTGGCTTGATGTAACGCGGTATCGGCTGCCTTGAGCAAGGTATCGAATTGCAAACCATCCTGGGGAAACAGGCTGATGCCGATACTGAACGAGGTATTCAATAAATACCCTTCAAGCGGGAAGGGATCGGCGAATGCTTCCATCATGCTCTGTGCGATGATGCTGACGACCGCCGTATCGCGCACCTCGTTGAGCAATATCACGAATTCATCGCCGCCTTGTCGACTGATGGTGTCGCTGGCTCGAATGCAGGCGCGCAGGCGCTCCACCACCTTGAGCAGTAATTGATCGCCGACGCTGTGGCCCAGGCTGTCATTGACGGTCTTGAAATTGTCGAGATCGAGGAACAACACCGCCACCCCGGCGCCGTCGCGATGCGCGCTTGCCGCGGCTTGCGCGAAGCGATCGCGCAGCAAGACGCGGTTGGGGAGGCCCGTGAGTGGGTCGTGGTGGGCCAGATGCTCGAGCTTGCGCTCGGTCGCCGCCTGTTCCTGGCGCGAGCGCAGGGTATCGATGCCGAAGGCGAGATCTCCGCTCATTTCTTCCAGCAGCTTGACCTCTTCGGGACCGAACGCATGGGGTTCACTGGCATGTATCACCAGAACGCCGATGGGTGTTGCACGTATCATCAAGGGCAAGGCGATACTGGACGCAAAGCCGTAACGCGTGGCGACATCGCGCAGGGCTGCCATGCTCGGATCCTGGTAACTCTGGTTGATCGCGGTTTTGCCCTGATGGATTGCGGCTGGCCCGACGCCGGGCGAGTCGGAACGCCAGTTCGGCCGTAGCTCTTCCATATAGCGTTTGAACGGCCCGGTGCCGGCGACACCGCGTAAATTTTTGTCTGCGTCATGTTCGCAAAATCCGACCCAAGCCATCCTGTAGCCACCCTGTTCGACCACCAAGCGGCAGATTTCTTCCAACAAGGCCTGCTCGTCCTGCGCGTGTACCAGCGCATGATTGCAACGGCTCAACATCTTCAGCGCGCGGTTCAGTCGCTTCAGGTTTTCTTCGGCATGGTGATGCGCGGTAATGTCACGTGCCACACCCAGTACCCCGATCAGCTTGCCGCCGGTATCGCGCATCGCCGTCTTGACGGTTTCGAACAGACGCTTTTCGGTTTCTCCTGTCAAGACGACCCATTCGAGCTTGGTCAAAGGCCGGTCGCTACGCATCGTCATTTTGTCGTTCTCGCGAAACGAGTCGGCGGTTTCCCGGGTGACGAAGTCATAATCCGTTTTACCGACGATGCTATCGACGGGTTTGCCGAACAATCGTTCGAACGATGAATTGCACGATAAATAGACCCCGTTGCTGTCCTTCACCCACACCAGATCGGGGATCGCGCGTATCAGCGACTGCAGATAGACACGTTCCGATTCGAGTTCTTCAGTGCGCCGCTGCACCAGGCGCCTCAGGGTAATACCCCACAGTAACAGCAGGATACCAACGGCGGCGGCGACCAGACTGCCGTAGGCGACGTAGTGCATATAGCGCGCTTTGGCCAGATTCCGGCCCAGCCATTTGTCGCGCAGGGACGTGTCTTCGTCGGCCGAGATACCGGCGAAGCCGCGCTCGACCAACGTCAGCGTAGTGTGGTCACCTTTACGCACCGCGCGATGAAATTCGCCGACATACATTTCGAATGCCTGCTTGAAGCGCTGATCGAGATGGTCGCGATAGAGCAAATACTCGGCCGGCGGCGCGTCCATGCAAAACACCCGCACTTGTCGCAGGCTTGCGGCCCGGATGATGGTTTCATCGTCGGGATAGAGCTGCTGGTTGGTGACGCCTTGTGCCGCCAACGCGGCAGCACAGGCACTGCCGGCCCGTGTCCCGACGCGGAAGCCACGCAGTGCAGGGACGCTGGTGATACCGCCAATGTCGGCATCGGTGTAAATCATCACCGGGATCTTGGCGTAGGCGGGGCCGAAGTCCATCACTTGGTCCCGCTCCGTCGTCTCGAAAATAGGATCGAGCACGTCGGCCTGACCGTTCAGCAGCGTCTCTTTCGCGTGCGTCAGACTGGTACCGTAGAGCGTCACGGGAACACCGGTCTTCCGTTGCCAGAGTTTCCACACATCCACCAGATAGCCCGTCAAATTCCCATCGGCATCACGAAACGAGTAGGGCGGAAAGGAATCGTCGATGGCCACGATCAGTGGTGTGGCGTCGGCCGCAGCGGCGCGGCCGGGTCCGCCAAGTGCAAGGGGCGCGAGCGCGGCGCAAACAAGAATGCGGGCCAGCGCGGGGCAGCACGGGGAGAAGGTCTGCACCTGTGTCCGCATAGACGGAGGCAAGTGGAAGCCACGGAATGGTAAACCGAGACGACGGAAACTAAGCCTCAACGGAGTATCCCCTGAACGCGCCGGTTGATTGTACTACTCATCTTTTCCGTAGCACGGTCGATTTTCCGTACCGCTAGCTGCGCATCGCAGCAGGCATCCATGCCTCCGGCGTCAGCTCACTGAAGTGCTCGGGTGGCGCCGGGCGGTAAAATAGGTAGCCCTGCAGTTCTTCGCAGCCATGCGCGCTCAGATAGATGGCTTGCTCCAGTGTCTCGACGCCTTCCGCGATCACGCTGATTTCCAGGGAATGCGCCATCGCGATGATGGTGCGGCAGATCGACGCGTCGGCCGGATCGGTGGCGAGATCGCGCACAAAAGACCGGTCGATTTTAAGATGGTCGATAGGGAAGCGTTTCAGATAGCTGAGGCTGGAATAACCGGTGCCGAAGTCGTCGATCGAGATCCTGACGCCCAATTGTTTAAGCCGCTTCAGCACTTCGATAAAAGCTTCGGGGTCTTCCATCACCAGCGATTCGGTGATTTCCAGTTCGAGCTTGCACGGTTCGAGTTCGTGTTCCTGCAAAGCATGCTGAACGATTTGAGCGAAGTCGTGGCGCTTGAATTGTGCCACCGACACATTGACCGAGATGGGGCAGTCGAACAAACCGGCGTCTATCCACGCCCGGTTTTGCCGGCAGGCGTTCTGTATCACCCATTCGCCAATTTCGACGATCAGGCCGGTTTCCTCGGCGATCGAAATGAACTCCAAGGGGCCGACCATGCCTCGGGTCGGATGTTGCCAGCGCAACAAGGCCTCGAAGCCGACGATCGTGTGGGCTTCGGCATCCACGCGAGGCTGGTAGTGCAAGATGAATTCGTGGTGGTCGAGTGCATGCCGCAGTTCCTGTTGAATTTTCAGCAGGCGTGCATTGCCGACATCACGGCGCGGGTCGTAGCGGCGCAATTCGGCGCGCCCTTCCGCCTTAGCGCGGTACATGGCGAAGTCGGCATGGCTGATCAGCTTTTCGGCGTTGTCGGCATCCTGTGGATAGGTGGCGAGGCCGATGCTGGCGCCGATGGAGACTTCCTGCTCAGCGATCAGCGCGGGGCGTTTGAGATCGAGCATGGCTGCCGTCAGGCGTGCTTCGAGTTGTTCGACTGCCTCGCCGCGCGGAAACAGGATGACAAATTCGTCGCCACCGAAGCGTGCCAGCGTTTCATCGTCGAGCAGATGTTCGCGCAAGCGGGCGGCGACAGTTTTCAGCACTTGATCGCCAGCATCGTGACCGATGCTGTCGTTGAACACTTTGAAGTGATCGAGGTCGACAAACGCCACCGCGATGCTTTGACCGGTGGCTTGCGCGGTCAGCAAGGCCTGTTGCACCCGGTCGATAAACAGGGCGCGATTCGGCAGGCCGGTCAAGATATCGTAATTGGCCCGCTGTGCCAGTTCCTCTTCGTAGCGGACCCGCTCGGAGATGTCGGTGAGGATGCCGACGTAATGGGTCAAGATACCGTCCTCGTCCCTGACCGGTGCGATACGCAGACTGTTCCAGAAGGTCGAGCCATCCTTGCGGTAGTTCTTCAGCACGGTTTGACAGGGGCACTCACCCGCCAGCGCCACACGGATATCGTCCAGTGCCGTTTCGTCGGTGTCGGCCCCCTGCAGGAAACGGCAGTTGCGCCCCACCACCTCGTCCGAGCGGTAACCGGTAATGCGCTCGAAACCCGGATTGACGTAGACGATGGGCAGATCGGCGGCCTGGGTGTCGACCATCAGAATACCGTCCAAGGTCGCGTCGACCGCATGTTGCCTGAGCCGTAGCGCCTGCTCGGCACGGAATCGATCGCTGACGTCTTGGATCACCCCCGTATAGTGCTGAGGGGCACCGCGTTCTTCGGCAGCGCTTGAGCCTCGACTTTCCAAATAGATCAAGGCGCCATCAGGACGCATGAAGCGATAATGCATGTGGAAGGGCTTGCCGAATTGAATCGCCTCGTCGCGCGCTTTCATCATCTTGTCGCGATCGTTCGGATGCACCATCTGAACAAATTGTTCAAGTTTCACACTGTGCTGATCCGGTGCAAAACCCAGGATGGCACGGCTCGATTCGGACACACGTAATTCGCCGCGTTGTAGATCAAAACGCCAATCGCCAAGCTTGGCCATGGCTTGGGAGGCAAGCAGCCGATTACGCGTGCTGACCAGACGGCGATCGGTACGATCGCGTTCGATCACGACGGCGGCCACCCCCTGCAGGACCGATACCAGCGCACGTTCTTCGGGCGTCGGCTCGGTCACATCACAGTAATAACAGGCAAATGTACCAACCACATCGCCGTTCGAGGCCAGAATGGGATTGGACCAGCAGGCTTTGATGCCTTCGTCGAGCGCATATCGCGCATAACCTTCCCACTTCGGGTCATGCTCGATATCGGGCGTGATCACCGAGGTCTTCAAAAAAGCGGCTGTGCCGCACGAGCCCACAGACGGACCGATGCGTACCCCTTCGATGGCTTGCCGAAACAGATCGGGCAGGCCGGGGGCGCTACCCGTATGGAGCGTCTGGGTTTCCGTGTTGAGCAACATGACCGATGGAATCACGCGCGGCGCCTGATGCGCCAGCAGTGCGGTCAGACGGTCGAGGATTTCGGGTAGTGGGGTGCCAGCGACTGACATCTCGAGGATGCGTGCCTCCTCGCTGATCAGGTCTTCGCGCAGTACACGCTGCGTCACATCGCGGCCGACGGACAGCACGGCATCGGGCCCGAACGCCGGAAATCGCGACGAACTGATTTCAAGGTAAAAGACGGTGCCGTCCAGGCGCTTGGTCGGATAAACAATCGGCGCGTTGCGTTCCTCGATCGATAGGTCTTCGAGCCGCTGTTTGGCAATCGAGCGGGCGATCGGATCGAGCAGGGCGGAGAATTTGATACCCAGCAACGCTTCGGGTGTACTGGCACCATACATGGCCGCGCCACTGCGGTTGATAAACTTCAATACACCGGATTCATAGACTTGAACGCTGTCAGGCAGTAGGTCGACCAATGTCCGATAACGCTCTTCGCCGCGTTCGATCGCGCGTTGGGCCAGGACCCGTTCCTTTTCCCAGTTGCGGCGCTCGAGAAACAGCGAGATGTTGTCGGCGACCTTGCTGAACAGGGACATCAGCGTGTCGTCGTAATAATTCGGTTCGGCGAACGCGACCGTGAAGGTGCCGAGGATCTTGCCGTGCAGCCGTAGCGGGAACGAGGCGGCGCAGCCGAGTCCGGCGTTGCGATAGGCCTCTCGCCAGGCAGGCGGCACACTGGGGGCGGCGAAATCGGGCAACACATAGGGTTTGCCCTCAAGTACGGCCTGGACCGAGCTACTGCTGCTGCGCGCATCGGGATCGGCGAGACGATAGCGGACGCCGCGTACGGTGGCGAGCGGCAAACCTATGGTCGCAATGGGTCGGATTTCGCCTTCTTCCAGCCAGCCGACCCAAGCCATGGCCGCGCGCCCGATATTGACCACAATGGCACAGGCTTTCTCGAACAATTCTTGTTCGGTATGCGAATGGATAATGGCCTGGTTGGTCAGCGCCACCACTTCGAAGAAGCGGCGTGAGCGCTCCAGCGCCGGGCTGCCGTCGGGGTCGGCTGGGCGCATGCCGGCGAGCAGCACGCCCGCGATGACGCGGCTCAATTGCAACAAGGTTGTGCGCTGGACAGCCGTGAGTGCCAGCGGCTCGTCCGCCAAGATCGCGAGCATGCCGAAACACTGGCCATCGGAGTGGCGCAGGGGCACACCGGCATAACCACGATGCCAGTCGCCCAGCGCGTCCTCGGCATAGCGGGGGAGCGCGCTTAGATCGGCCACTTCCAGCAGATCGGACGCGGCGCGGCTGTCTCGCCATAGCGGCGTATCCGCCGGAATCTGTGCGGGGCCATGCCAGTGATGCGCGGCGACGACCTGTGCCAAGCCACCTTCGATCAGGGTGATCACGACCGTGCGCACAGCAGCAAGGCTCGCGGCAAGCGCCGCGCTATCCGTTAGAACGACCGCCGCAGCACTGTCGAAGGTCGGACGATCGACAGAACCGGCTACGCCAACTCGCGCCTGGCCCGGGTCTTCCATGGTTCTACCTTAATCTCGCGCCGATATGACTGGCTAGCGGCGCCGGCCGAAAAGCGCGGGCGCCGTCCACGGTGCAACCCAATTTCATGATTCTTGCTTAAGATGAATGCACCACTGACAGAATACCAAAACGGGCCGGATGCGGCACGGCTTTGTTGCGTGCCATGCGGTATATCAAATGTCCTGCCAAAGCCGCCTAAAGGGTGGGCGTAATGGGGGGCGCAGTGGTCTTCCGCATCCGTACCGAACCGGAATTCGGTACGCTTCAACGCCCCAGCATCAGGCGAATCAGACGCTCAAAGGTCTTGCCATAGGGCGGCAGCAGCAAGCCGCGTCCGTTCAGGCGGGACTGATAAAACACCGGTTTGAGCTTGGAGAAGGTGGCGAACCCGTCATACCCATGGTATGCCCCTATTCCGCTTGGACCGACGCCACCGAACGGCAGGTCGTCATTCAAGATGTGCAACAGGGTGTCGTTGACGGTGACGCCGCCGGCAATGGTGCGTTTCAGGACTTGATCGATGACGGCACGCTCGGTTTCGAACAGATAGAGCGCAAGTGGCCGTGGCCGGTCATTGATGTAGGCGAGCGCCTGATCGAGCGTGTCGTACGGTATCACCGGCAGCAGCGGACCGAAGATTTCTTCCTGCAGCAAAGGGATGTGATCCGGTGCCGCCGTGACGCAGCAGGGCAGCAGGCGCCGGCTGGCCGGATCGCTGGTGCCCGTGATCAGGGGATGGATGGCGGCGCCGGCCTCGCTGGCTTGTTCGAGCAGCGTCTGCAGCCGTTCGTAGTGCCGACTGTTGATGATGGTGGTGTAGTCGGGATTGTGGTCGAAATCCGGATACAGACGCGCGGCCGTGTGCTGCGCCGCTTGGATGAAGGCATCGACGCGGCCGCGCTCGACCAGCACGTAGTCGGGGGCGATGCAGGTTTGCCCGGCATTGAATAGCTTGCCTGCGATGATGGCCTGCACTGCGCTGTCGAAGCGTGCGCCGGGCGTGATCAGGGCGGGGGATTTGCCGCCCAATTCCAGTGTCACGGGTGTCAGATTGCGGCTGGCCGCCTGCATCACATGGCGGCCGACCTGGGTGGAGCCGGTAAACAGCAGGTGGTCGAACGGGAGCGCGCCAAAGGCCTGAGCCACGTCGGGCCCGCCCGTCACGATCGCGATATGGTCGGTGCCGAACTGGCGTTCGAACAGGCTTTGTATCAGTGCGGCATAGCGTGGCGCGTATTCCGACAGTTTGATCATGACGCGGTTGCCGGCCGCGAGGGCGGCTGTCAGCGGGCCTATCATCAGGAACAGGGGATAGTTCCACGGCACGATGATGCCGACCACGCCCAGCGGTTGGGGCATCAGGGCGGCCCGAGCCGGGCGCAGCCAGAAATTGGTGGCGCGGCGTTGCGGCCGCATCCAGCGGTGACCGTGCGAGAGTGCATCGCGTATGCCGTTGAGGCTGCCCAGCAACTCGCCCATCAGGGTTTCCTGGCGAGGGCGCTGGCCGAAATCGTCGGCGATGGCCGCGGCGATGGCGTCGATATTGTCCTGTAGCAAGGTTTTGAGACTGCGCAGATGCCCCGCGCGTTCGGCCCATTCAGGAAACGGGTGGCGCCGACTGGCGGCGCGCTGGCTATCGAACAGCCCATGCAAATCGTTGTTCGAGATGGGGTCTCGCATCATGATGGTCTCCTGCTGCTGCGCGCGGTGCCGGTGTGGCGACCGTCATTTATTCTGATTCGGGAAGTCTCGCGTAGACCCCTCCGCTGCCTTGGTTCAGACTGAATCACTCTCGTTTGACCCATTTTATGCGCCAAAGAGAGCTTGACCCGGCTTTGCCTGATGCGACCCACATCATAAGCGCCCCAGGATCGTGACCGTATTCCGGTTTCTAGAATATATCCTCGTTTTGCGCGCGCCACCCGATGCGCGTCGCGCGGGATACCGGGCTCAGGCGCCGGTGCATGAGAACAGCACATCACAACAGAATAACAATGCAGCAACACAGTGGAGGAGCGGATGGAATTTGATTTCGTCATCGCCGGCGGTGGGTCCGGCGGCTGTGCCCTGGCGGGCCGGCTGGCGCAGCGATACCCGCAGGCAACCATCGCCTTGATCGAAGCGGGCGGGCACACCGCGCACAGCACGCTGGTCAATGTGCCGCTCGGTCTGGCTGCCTTGGTGCCATTCAAATCGCGCTATAACTGGGCCTTGTCGACCACCGCGCAGTCTGGTTTACACGGCCGGCGCGGGTATCAGCCGCGCGGGCGCGGTTTGGGCGGCAGCAGCGCCATCAATGGTCAGATCTACACCCGAGGTCATCCGCTCGACTACGACGAATGGGCCGCGCTGGGCTGTGCCGACTGGCGCTGGCAGGACGTGTTGCCCTACTTTCTGCGCGCTGAAGATAACG
>Ga0116226_10001601_pt1 | contig 19675 bp, 23 predicted proteins | sample S1TSphfallax_FD_89692 | JGI IMG/M metagenome (GOLD analysis project Ga0116226, IMG submission 89692) | Host-associated microbial communities from peat moss isolated from Minnesota, USA - S1T2_Fa - Sphagnum fallax MG | ecosystem: Host-associated > Plants > Peat moss > Unclassified | place: USA... | reverse complement strand
GATGTCCAAATGCCCAATGCGAGGGCATTTTCGATATCTACGCTTCAAGACCTTTTCAATGACACCAAGAACACCCCAATGCGAGGTGTTTTGGGTCCTGCTGTGGAGCTCTGAACATTCGGGAGTCCCGGAGGACTCCAAATCCCCAACTTTTCCAAGTGTTGGGCTTCACCCCCACACTTGGCCAAGTTAGGGTTGTGACATTTAATGCTAGGATGGGCCAGGGGCAAACTCAGATTCACAAGACTCACCATTGCCCGGACTTGGGGGAAGCCAACACCTTCCCCTTTATATTATACTTTGTGCCTCTCCATGAGGCCCACATCCAAATGGCATTTTGTCCTAAGACTCCCAAATGGGAGTCTCGAAATTCTCACAGCTTGGATTCTTGTGACTTTGTGGCCCCATAACTTTTTGTGCAAACCTCATATTGAAATGAGGTTTGAAGAAAAGTTTTAGCCCTCGTCAAGAGCTTTTTAGCAGTATGTTGCACTCCACCTAAACATGAGGAAATAAGGGTGATTCTAGACTTTTAGTGGTCGGGAGTCAAATTGGCAATTTGACTCTTGGCTTTTCTTTTGGCCATAACTTGTGTTTTAAGTATCCAAATGGGTCATGAGAACCCATTTTAGACATCTAAGTTTCAATATCTTTCCAATGATATGAAGCATTTTTTAATCAAATGGGTTTTGACATTTTTAATTACTCTATGAAGATTCAAGAGTCCGTTGGGACTCCAACTCCCAACGTGGGAACTTGCTTGGGAGTGTGAGGGTTCATTCTTTTACACTCCTAGGAATATAAGATGTGCCTCATGGGCTTCCTTCTTGTCCCGCACTTTTGTAAGCCCTTGCTTTGGTCATGAGCCCAAGGTTAGGGTTACAACAAAAACTAAGGCAAATAATTATTATTCAGGGCCTATCTTAGATATTTTGTTTAGGAAATGGTTCCTTTTATTTGAGATACCTTCACCAAGAACATTAACCCTAAAAGAACTTGTGTCATTAGCTAATCGAGGGTGATAAGTTGTGTAGCAATGGCAAGTTTCACCTAAACTTGTTACAAGGGAACAATTATGACACACCCCCAAACTCCTTGATTAACTCAACTATGAGTCCAAAGGTGAACACAATGGAAGGAAAAGGAGTTGGGGTACGTTTTTTAGCTCGCAACACTTTAGGGGTAGAGGGGCGTACTAAAGCTCCAGGATGGGACTAGGATGAGTGACAAGCGAGTCAATTATTCCCACAAACCTGCATAAACAAAAAAAGTTGGTTAGTGCATAGTTGGAGCACTTTTGGTGCACGAAAGAACCACAGGTAAACACAAATTCATAATACTCACAATATTCACCACGACCCACATTTGGGGGAAGCCACCACTGTCCCCCCTATAGTATTCTTTGTGCCTAACCATGGGGCCTTACACTCAAATGGCATTTTGTCCCAGGACTCCCAAGTTGGAGTCTCAAAATTGCGACTCCTGTAACTTTGAAGGCCTATAACTTTATGTGCAAACCTTTAATTGAGGTGAGGTTTAAAGCAAAGTTATATTCCTTGTTGAGAGATTCTCAATGGTGTGTGGCACATCATTTGAATGTAAGGAAATCATGGCGATTCATGACTTTTAATGGTTGGGAGTCAAATTGGTAGTTTGACTCCTGGCCCTTCTTTTGGCCATAATTTGTGTTTTAAGTACCCAAATGGGTCATGCAATCCCCTCTTTAGATATTTAACTTTTAAAAGCTTTTCAATGGCATATGGAACTCTTCAACTTAATGAGTTTTGACCCCTGCAATTTCCCTATAAAGATTCGGAAGTCCATTGGGAGTGTGGGGGTTCATTCCATCACATTATCCTAGACTCTTGGTGACACGCTCCCAACTCCTTGAAGGACTCAAATGTGAGTCCAAATTGAAAACAACGGAAGAGTAAGGAGTCAGGGCACATTCCTTGGCTCATAGCATTTTAGAGGGGTAGAGGGCCGTGCTGGAGCTCCGATATGGGACTAGGAAGAATTGACAAGCTTCAATTATTCACACAAACCTGCACAAAACCAACACAAGGTGGTCAGTGCATAGTTGGGGCACTTTTGGTGCTAGGACAAGCCACGGGCAATTCAGACTCACCACGGCCTGAACTTGGGGGAAGCCACCACCTTCCCCCTCATAGTATACTTTGTGCCTCCCCACGAGGCCCACATCCAAATGACATTTTGTCTCGAGACTCTCAAGTGAGAGTCTCAAAATTACCAAAGTTGAAACTACTACGACTCTAGGGGCCCATAACTTTTCGTGCAGACCTTGGATTGAGATGAGGTTTAAAGCAAAGTTATAGCCCTCGTTGAGAGCTTTTCAATGGTATGTTGCACGCCACCTGTATGCAAGTAAATCGGGTCGATTCTTGACTTTTAGTGGTCGGGATTTCTTTTGGCCGTAACTTGTGTTTTAGATGTCCAAATGGGTTATGTGAGCCCATTTGAGACATGTACGTTTCAATATCTTTTCAATGGTATTAAAAACTCCTCAATCCATTTGGTTTTGACCCCTACAATCATTCTTTGAACATTCGGAAGTCCATTGGGACTCCTATTCCCAAGGTGGAAGCTCCCTTGGGAGTGTGAGGGTTCATTCTCTCACACTTTCTTTCACTCCTAGGCTTCTTCTATTAGCCTGTAACCTTGCAAGCCCTTGCCTTAATCGCAAGCTTAAGGCTAGGGTTGGGACACTTGGGAGCATGAAATGTGACTTTTGGGCTTCATTCTTGGCCTCCACCTTTGCAAGCCTTTGCCTTGGTCGCGAGCCCAAGGTTAAGGTTGCGACAAGTTATTAAAAGAAAGAAAACCATCATGTTCAACCATTGGATTGCCTTTACTAACATGTCAATCTCATCGGCTAGAGATGCATATAAAACCACCTACACCAAGGGAAATGTTAAGTCATGAACTAATTATTTCACCACCAAAAAATAAGTCTATAACTATTTTCGAATCACTAGTTATTGATTTAGAAAAGGACAAGGAGTGAACTTGTGTAGATGAGATTGGAGTTGGAAGAGGAAAGTTTTATTTAACAATTACACAATGTAACATTAAAGAAAAACCTAAACCCAATTTGGATCAGGTAACTGACAACATCCAAGTTGAACTTGTTGTGTTTACTAAATTTATAAAACCCATTGTAGCTACATAACCTATAGTTGTAAGTAAAAAAATATCCTAACTTGTTCAACATGTAGTTATACTTGTGTAAATACAAAACCCATAGTTTTCTTGATTCCAACTTATCCCAGTTTTTGGTCATTCCATAAAAGACATACTAGTATTTTTTAGAACAAGTTATTCAAAATGACACAACTTAGTTAAGGACATTGCAAGAACTTTCAAACCTTAAGGTTGAGTTTGAGAAAATAAAAAAAACCTTGTTCAAAACCCACAACCATTTACAAACCTATAGCCTAAAGCTAAAGACAACCCAGAAGATTTTGAAAAACTATGACAATGAATTAATCATAATCAAGGGGCAAATGAATAGGGTCTAACATGATAAGTAAAACCTATCCATTAAGTTGAAAGAGGTAGAAATAATCTATTAGGAAAACTGAAAGCCTACAATAAGAATATGCTGAACTTAACCAGTTCAATTGAAATGTCTCCAAGCTGACTTGGAGTGAATGACATGGGATTACACCAAAATGGAGGAATCAAATATGCGACAACAAGGTGTCATAACTGATTTGGAATAAACCTATCAAAACTTCAAATAACAACATGTAGTTGCCCACATAAAATTTGAAAGGGAAAAACAAAGTCCGATTACCCAAATCCAAGATTGGAAATGTCAGTATGAAACAACCAAGGTATAATTGAATAAACTCAACTTGTCGCAACCTTAACCTTGGGCTCACGACCAAGGCAAAGGCTTCTAAGGTTGCAGGCCAAGAGGGAAGCCCGGGATTCACGCCGCATGCTCCTGAAAGTGTGGGAAAAAATGAGGGAATGAACCCTCACATTTCCAAGGGAGCTTCCACTTTAGGAGTAGGATCCCAATGGACTCCCAAATCTTCAAAAAACAATTTCAGGGGTCAAAACTCAATGGATTGAGGATTTATTTAAATCATTGAAAAGATCTTAGAACGTTAATGTCTAAAATGGGCTCTCATGACCCATTTAGACACTTAAAACACAAGTTATGGCCAAAAGAAAGGTTGGGAGTAAAATTGCCAATTTGACTCCCCACCATTAAAAGTTGAGAATCACCCCGATTTCCTCCCGTGCAAGTGGAGTGCGACATACTGTTGAAAATCTCTTGACAAGGGCTAAAACTTTTCTTTAGACTTCATCTCAATCTAAGGTTTGCACGAAAAATTATGGGGCTACAAAGTTGCGGAAGTCTAAGCTGTAAGAATTTCGGGACTCCCATTTGGAAGTCCCGAGACAAAATGCCATTTGGATGTGGGCTTCATGGAGAGGCACAAAGTATACTATAAGGGGGAAGGTGGTGGCTTCCCCCAAGTTCAGGCCGTGGTGAGTTTTGTGAATCCGAATTTGCTCGTGGCTCATCCTAGCATCAAAAGTGCTCCAACTATGCACTAATCAACTTGTTGTTTGGTTTGGTCTTTGAGAGACAAAAATCCAAATTGAAAAAGTGGTGGAAAATTGTTCATGAGTTCATAGAAGAGAAAATTCAAGATAATATGGAACTAGTTTGCTTTGATGAACAAAGTTACCAACTTGAAGTGCACACATACCGAACCACTCTCCCTAATTTTAAATACAAACTTCCTAATTTTGTATTTGTGGAAATTGGAACCAATAGCAAAGTGCCAACAACACCATTTGTGGTACAACCTATTGCCATTACCAATTTAGTTAATCCATTAAGAGGTCAAATAGGTTTAAAGATCATACCTTTAGCTATTCAGACTTTTACTCTACATGTTCAAGTTGCCACTATTGCCAATGAACCTATGAAAGGTAGTCAATAATCTAGTAAAAATAGGTTGAATCTATTAGTCCTTCGTTCACCGTATTAAACAGTAGAGTGGAATCTTTGGAATTCTTATTTGTTAGTTTACCTTTGACCCCACACCAAATAGGTATAGGTATAGGTAAGGAGATTACTCTAATATCAAGTACCCCACATGCCTCAAAGGTATTCACGACACCCATAGCGACCTTTGAAGATACATTTGATCAACATAAGATTGCAATGCCAACAAGTTTTCAAATTTTGAACCAAGCTAAACCTTTGGAGGAAAGTGTTGAACCTATTGAAGGAGCCATTAACCAACTAGTTGCAAAAGACCAAGCTAACCTAGGATTTTGGACTAACATTTTGAGGATGAAATGTAGTTTTCAAAGCGAAATAATGTTCCCCAAATTTAACATGTGACCTAATAGGTTGAAAACTATGTTATTTAACCTAATTTGTAGTATTGACCTATTCTATTACTGAACTTGATTTGTAATATTATATTGGGTTAAAAAGATAGGTTGATAAGTTAATCAATAAATAGTCTGTAGAACTTGTACTTGGCATAATAGGTAGTTGAATAAGTAATTAAACAAGGTGTAGTTTTTTGAAATTTTGGACTATTAGTCTCGATATTGGCTAAGGATTGGTTTTAATGGTTAATTATGACTATTGTTTTTGAAATAACTAATATAAGTTAGGAGACTTGTTTTAAAGACAATTGATTTCATTTTTTATTGTGTTTCATTCTTTCGCTTACAAAACATGAATTATTCTTTTTAACCAACTTTTTTCAAGCTTTTAATAATCTTTATATGTTAGTTTAGGATTTATAGTTAGTTTTATTTTTATTAGTTGTTTGCATAAACCTATTGTTGAAGAATTTGGAAGTTGAATAACCTTAATGGGAAGAGAAAAACCCATTAGCAAGCACGTACAATGATTGACACCACCAAAACACAAAATATGTCACCTAGTGACAAGGGAGCTAATTTAAAAATCGGAGAATTGTCAATTATTCTATAACCTATTTGATCACACTCATGGGCAATTTACCAACAAATTAGGTGTGGAACTCGATAAACGAACCTTCACTAGCAGAGGACAAGTTGACACATTCAATCACTTCTGACTTGGAGTTTTTCAGGTTGGAAACATTGGTAAGGAATAACATAAAAAAGAGAACCACATGGGCTAAATTGACTGGGTCAAGAGGAAGCTTATTGATTTCACTAGAAAGGGCAAATGAGATTATAACATTACCAAAGGTGCAAACCCAAGCATGTAAGTTATTTAGCTCCACACCAATTAGACAATCGACAGCCATGGCTGTAACAATGTGTAATGTATTGAGAATTCAACTACCTAAATATCATGATGGAAATGAATTGTTGTCACACATCCAACAACTCACAAAAGTGTGTGTAACCAACACCAAAAACATTGACCTTCATAAGCTTCAATATTTTCCAAATACTTTATGAGGGACAATAGTTGTTTGGTTTGTTTGTATCAAATCTACAAATTCAACAGTAGCATGGCTTATAATACAACAAGTTTCCATTTCACATTTTAGTGAAGTACACAATGAGGTCAAGCAATAGCAATAATCCATAACATTGAGCAAAAGAAACATGAAGTTGTTGAAAATTATTATGACAAGTTATTGCAATTAATAATAATCCCGAATAAGCTTAATGATGTATACCTAAGGGAGACTTTTCGTGAAGGGCTACACTCGATATTAAAGATGGCAATATTGGGAATGCCACAAGCAACCATTACCAAAGTTGTTAATTCAACAAAAATAGTGGAGGAGGAATTGATGCCCTCCAATAAGTACTTTAACAAGGCTTAAGGTGAATCGGAAAGCAAAAAGTATGATTATGACTTTGATGAAAAACCTCAAAAAATAAGAAAGAAGAAAACTAAAAAAATAATGGATACATATATGGTACAATGAAGGACATTACATTAAGGAGTGTAAGTTGCTACAAAAAAATTGTTGCATTAATGAAAATGATAATCATAATACGAATTAATGCACCAAAAAAGAAGAACGAGGGTCACGCACAAATGTGCTCGTAAATGTTGTGCAAGCCAAGGCCAAAGAGGCAATGTGGCCTAAGCAACATGAGTATCCTAGAACTAATAATTGAAGAAGGTTTGGCAATTAATCATATAACTAGGAATCAAGAGGGAATGGCTAGTAGAACAATAGAAGCCAAGGGTGGCAAAATGGTGGGGGCCATGTAGAAACCAAGGATTTTTCCCAAGCAACAATATGAAATGTTTTTGTTGTCAAAAGGACACATGAGGAAAGATTGTCCAACATGAAAATGCATTTGTGAAGAAGAAATAAGTGGAACTAAACCCAAAGTGGGGGTAAATGTCACTATGGTGGATTGGGATGAACCATTAATGGACATATTGTAATAACCCGAAGCAAGAAGGCTCCCCTTGTAGATGAAGAACAAGGGAACACAAAAACCAGTCCCACAATAAAACAATGTCAAGTGGGATGAGGAAAATATAGTGCATCAAGAAACATTGGAGGAATTACAAAAGATTCAAGATTTGGAGGACATTCCAATAAGACTACCTACAAAGATTTGGTCACTAAAAAATTACTTTGTTCACCTAGGATAGCCAACAAGAATGGAAGTTATGAAGAACTTAAGTAACATGCCAACTAATGAAAACATGTTGGCTGGTGCCAACATGTCAATTAACAATATTATATCAACTAACAGCCACATGCCAATAATCATTCCACAAATTGATATGCATTGATACCAAATAGTAACATGATGCATATTAAGATAGCCGATGAAAATAATCAATTGAGATTTAACCATCACTTACAAATTGAACGGTCTAAAACAATTATGGACCTTAAGATGGAAGTCAAATTATGACAACCATTCTAGTTGTGTCCATAACTATGGAAACTATTGGAAATTTTTTTGGCAAAAATCAAAGGAAGAGAGGTAGCAGATGTTTAGAAAGTTACCATGTCAAAGGCTAAAGATTTTGATGAAACCATGCACCTACACTACTAGAATTCCTATTTTTTCAAACAAACCAAGTTGATTAGATGGGTTTTTTTTACTAGAGACCAAGGGCTTGAATGACAATGAATATTTTTTTACTAATCAATTTGACCAAAGTGGCCGATTTGACAATTAATCAAATTGGACATCTAGTCAAATTAGACTTAAAATACCACCTAATCAAATTGGTTTGTGGCCTAGTTAATAAGATCATCCAATTTAGTCAAAGTGGCAAGTGCCTTAATCAATAAGGACACCTATTATATTCAACCAATAGGTAGGCCTAATCAAAGTGGCCAATGGCCTAGTCAAAAGGGACAATTACAAATTTTAATACTAGTTGGGTATTTACATTTAACATTTTGATTATGTTTGACCAATTAAAAAAAAGGTTGGAAAATGTAAAAATTAGCTAATCATAACTAAATGAATCATGATTAAATTGATTATATATATAGTTTATCTAACTATGGTTAAATTGATTATATTGGAATTAATTATGGTTCAACTACTTATGAAAAAACTAATTAAAATTAAAATTAACCATAACTAATTTAACCATGGTCAATTTAATTATATTCAATTAACCATATTTTTCTAGTTGTATATGTTTTAACCATGATTAGTTTAACCATGTTTAATTTAACCATTATTCATTTATCCATAATAATTATTCCATCTTATTTTGGCCATATTTAGTTCATTATGGCTAGTTTAGGCATATAAGTAATTTAACAATTATAAATATTTTAACCATGGTCAATTTAACAATAGTTGATTTAACCTTAGTAAGTTTAACCATGATAATCATATTAGCATAATTACTTTAACCATAATCAATAGACCCATAATTAATTTTAAATTATTGTCAATTTAGCCATGGTTGGTTTTGCCATAATTATTTCAAACACTTTTATTTTAGTCAAATTCATTTTATTCATGGTTAGTAATTTAATTATGGTTGGTTTTGCCATCATTCTTTAAACCATTTTGACTTGAACCATAATTATTTCATTCATGTTTATTTTAGGCATAATTAATTTTTTTCATAATTGGCCAAAAAATATTTATTCATTAGTTATTTTAACCATATTAACTTTACTAGTGGCTAGTTTAACCACTTTTAGTCTAACCATGTTTAATTTTTCTATAATTATTTTAATCATTTTGATTTTAGCCATAATTATTTCATTCGTGTTTATTTTAACCATAATTAAAATTTCCATTTGTTTTGCCATAAAATATTTATTCATTAGTTAATTTAGCCATATTAACTCTATTAATGATTAGTTTAGCCAATTTTATTTATTCATGGCTAGTTTAACCATTTTGATTTTAACCATAATTATTTCATTCATGTTTATTTTAGCCATAATTAATTTATGCATAATTGGTTTTGCCACAAAATATTTATTCATTAGTTTATTTAGCCATATTAACTTTATTAATGGTTAGTTTAGTCAAATTTATTTACTCATTGTTAGTTTAACATTTCTAGTTGAACCATGGTTAATTTTGCCACAAATGTTTTAACCATTTTGATTTTAGCCATAATTATTTCATTCATATTTATTTTAAACATAATTAATTTATGCATAGTCGATTTAGCCATAAAATATTTATTCATTGGTTAGTTTAGCCATATTAACTTTATTCATGGTTAGTTTAGCCAATTCTAATTTAGTCACGGTTGGTTTAACCATAAATTATTTATACCTTAATTAGTTTGGCCATTTATATACCTATGATAAATTATTAGTTGGTTAACTATATTTTTACCTAAAATACACTAATGAATGTGTAATACAATAATTAAATATTTATTATTACAAATACATTGTTGATAATATATAATGAATTAAATCAAATTTGTAAGGATTAGATGTAATTAATTATAATTATCAATCAACAATATAACACATTATAATTATCTTGATATTATATATAATTCAAGAATTTATAATATGGTTGTAATTATTAATTATAACTAAATAACTAGATATTAATCTATTGCTAATTTTATTTTAACTTATTTAACGTACATATTTACCTACCTCTTTATTTACTTAATTTATGTATCTTACATAGTTATTTAGGAATAATGTTGTGTGAACTAAAAGCCTCTAGTGTTGTGTGGACATGGAAATGTTTCTCCCTCCCAAAAGTTTGTTTCATATTGTTTGTCATCCTTTTCAAATGATGAGCAATATAAATAAATGCACCATAAACATCCAAGACATAAGAAATATTTTTAAAAGGAAGGCCACTTGGGATGAGCTGATTAAAAAGGCTTAACCTTAAAGGCCAAATTGAAAATGAAATAGGATTTTCTTACCTAAGTCATCTAGGTGAAGGCTTAATCTAGGTGATGTACATTTAAGCCTAAAAAAGGTCATAGTTTAGGTTGCCCTAACTACTCTAGGCTTTTATACCTAGTTGCCAGTTATAGGCTCCTAAACCTAGGCCTAGGAGTTTAGGTTGTAGGTTCCTAAACGTAGGGACCTTAGGAGTAGGTATCAAATGTGGGTTGTTAAAGTTTTATCCATGTGGCATAACCTAATGGCTAATATTTAAATGCCATGTGACATAACCTAGATGGCCAATGTTTAAATGCCACATGGCATAGCCTAGGTGGCCAATGTTTAGATGCCAAGTGGCTTAACTTGGGTGGCCACTATTTAAATGCCATGTGCCTAGTCAAAATGGTGTTTGACCAGTCAAAATGATTAATCAAAAGTATTAGTTGAAATAACTAGTCAAAAATGCCAACTTAGGCTTGGTCAAAAAGTACATGGCCTAGTCACAATGGACGAGTTCAAAATGACTTGTCCAAAATGATTAAAAGGTTTTTTTGACACTTGTCCAAAATGGGTCCTTTTTTACCAAAATTTATAGTAAAAAAAATTAGGAATTCTAGTAGTGGTAGTTCAAATAAGGGTCAGAAAGTTGGGAGTGAAGGATGTACTACTAGATGGAGGATCCAAGGTCAACATCATTTTCGAGGAACTTAAGCAGAAGCTGGGGTTGAAGAAGCTTCAACTAGCTCCTTTCATGGTTTGTATGGTTGATCAAAGGAAGGTATAACTAGTTGGATTAATCCAAAAACTTGAAAATATATTTGGCATGGTGTTACATACAAAATCTTAGTCATAATATTGACTATGGAAGAAAGAGAGGCATATTCCATGCTATTGCGAATACCATGGCTTAAACAAGCTAAAACCACTCATGACTAGGGTAATAATACTCTTATAATCACATATGGAAACAGAGAAATAACACTCAGCACCATTAAAAAAATCAAGTTGGATCCATCGCAACTACCAAAACATGTGGATGATGGGTATGACTAGGATGAAGGACCGACTGATCAACATGAAGAGCGATTGTATGAGGTTGTACAAGAGTTACGGCATGTGGGCAAAGTGGCCCTAGATGAACTATCTTTTTTGTTGGATGTGTTTGTGACATGCTACATGTCGACAAGGATATTGATTATTTAAAACACCTCTATCAACATGAACCAAAAGAAGCTTTGATTCTAGATGAGTCAACATATATTACAATTTGAAATAAGGCAATAGCTAGATGGACTATGATGGAAGAAAGACAATTGACCAAACTCAACTTGGGAAATGCATATGTACTTATCAGCTTAACATTACCATCACAGTTTGTCAAGAAAATTGAAGCTTTCCTACATAATTACAAGGATGTATTTGATTGGAGTTATAAGGAGCTGAAGGGAATCCCATGTGGATTTGGGATATTCAGTTCAATCTTATGTGGGAGGATTTGGACAAGTTATTGGATGTAGGATTCACTTATCCAATTGAGACCACACATTGGTTTTCACCATTGGTTATTGTACTGAAAAAATGGTAAGTTAAAGATTTGTGTAGATTATCGAAAGTTGAAAGCTCAAACTAAGAAGGATCCATTTCCCCTACCTTTTTTAGACTTAGTATTGGACATTGTGGCTAAACATTATATGTATTCCTTCATGGATGGTTATAGTGGTTACAACCAAATCAAAATGGCAAAAGAAGACAAGGAAAAAATTTCATTCATGTATCAAAATGGGGAGCATATGCTTATAATGTTATGCCATTTGGCCTATGTAATGCCCCAACTACCTTTCAAAAGGTTGTAACCAAGACTTTTAACAAATACTTTAACAAATTTATGCAAGTATCTTTTGATGATTTTAGTGTATTTGGTAAAAAAAAGACCATCTTGAACAATTGCAAGAGTGCTTGCAAGAGTATCACATCAATGGGATAAGTCTCAATCCAAAAAAATGTGCTTTCTATGTCAATTTCGGAGTTTTGTTAGGACATATTGTATGCAATTATAAACTCTTGGTGGATCCAAGGAAAGTCATAGTGAACAAGTATGCCCACACCATCAAATGTGACGGAGATCAAATTATTTTTTGGGAGTTGTTGGCTTTTATTGACAATATTTTCAAGACTTTGCTAGTAAAACAACACCCATGTGCAAACTCCTCAAAAAGGATGAACCATTCATTTGGACAAAAGCATGTACAAGAGCTTTTGAATGGATGAAGGCATCCATGACAAGCTTACTAGTTCTTATTATACCTAATTGGAAGTTAAAGTTTCATGTACATATTGACGCTTCAAATTTTTCCCTTGGGGTCATGCTTGGCCGAAACCCATACTACACCATTAATTGGCCATTTATTATGCAAGCCGATTAATGATAGGTGCAAAATTTAATTACACCACAATTGAGAAAGAAGCGTTGGTTATGATTTATGCAATGAAAAGATTTTGACATTACCTTATGGGCAATGTTTTTATTTTCTTTGTAGACTATTAGGCCTTGCTACATCTAGTAAACAAGCTGGTTGTTACTGGTCGAATTGCTAGGTGGCTTTTACTACATCAAGAGTTTGATTTCAAGGTTGTTTACAAACTTGGAAGGGTACATTTTTTATTTAATCATTTAGCTTGGGTAATTCATGGTGAGTCATTACAAGGAGTAGATGATCAATTACTCGATGCCAATTTATTTATTATTAGCATTGATTAGTATGGACAAATTAGATAATATCTCGAAAAAGGATATTTTGAAGATGACATACCCAAGGAATAAAGGAAACACATCACTATTAGGGCATAACCCTACACCTTTAAAAACAACATTTTATACAAGTTAGGAGCAAATGGGGTCCTACGACAAATGTTTGAATGGGCCAAAGATTGAGCGCATATTATTAAAATTCCATGAAAGACCTATTGATGGACATTGTGGAATTTATAATACAATACATAAGATTTTAGTTGCAAGCTATTTGTGGCCTACATTATAGAAATAGACAACCAAGATGTATCAAACCTATGACATATGCCAACAACTTGGACTTTTGAACATGACAAGAAGGGGACCCTTATAACCAATATTGTCATTTGAAGCATTCATGAAGTGGGGATTGGACTTTATGGGACCATTCAAGCTAGTGGCTAAACATATCAGCAATCAATACATTATAGTAGTAACATACTATACTACAAAATGGGTGGAAGCAAAAGCCTTGAAAGACAACACATCAAAAAACATAACCAAATTTTTATATGAACACACCATCACCTAGTTTGGTTGCCCTACCCATCTTGTTAGTGATCAAGGTAGCCATTTCTTCAATGACATTATTAAGGTTCTGACAACCGAGTTCAAGATTACCCATCATAAGTTGACTACGGATTACCCTCATGCTAATGGGCAAGCCAAGTCAACAAATAAAACACTTAAATGACTATTAACCAAGATGGTTAATGCTAATCACATTGATTGGAATGTCATCTTGTTGACAGTGTTATGGGCATATCAAACAACGTATAAGGTCATGACACCAACACACTCCCTATAAATTGGTTTATGGAACTAAGCTAGTACTACCAATTGAGTTTTATGTTCCCACTTATAGAACTCAACATCTACCATAAGAAGATTTGGTGGTAGCATTATTAGTCAAGATGGAAGATCTAGCCTTAATTAACAAACTTTGATGGAAAAAAAATGACAGTATGGACTACATCCAAACCCTACGAAAGGAGCAATGTGACCATGAACAAAAGATGAAAGTTTTTGAAAAAGGCAACCTAGTCCTATGGATGCCCAAGGATGAAAAGATCAAAATGGTAAGTTTAGGATGCCATGGGAAGGACCATATAAATTGGGAGAAGTATACAATAATAACATTATAAAGCTACTCATTTTAAGTAATGAAAAGGTGGACAAAGTAAATGTTAATAAATTGAAATTTTATAACATAGCTAAACTATTAAGGGTCATGATGATTATGATTAAGGTCATTCTAGATTATGATGAGATTGTCGAACCATAATTTTCCATTCAAACATAGGCTTGAAAGTTTGAAAGAAGGTCCAAACTCCACAAGCCCAAACCATTCAGACCCCAAACGTGGAAACAATTGCTTACATTGTTCCAAAAAAACAAGTTGACTTGTTATTGTAAGTTGGATGTTGATGATCCACCACAGGCCAAGTTCGTTATGTGCAACACAAATTGGCTTGATGTGGACCATTTCAAGAAGGCAAAGGCACAAAAAAAAAACAATTGTTATAACAACCTAGGAGGAAAGGGCCGTCAAGATCAATGAAGAGGTTGAGCTCAATTGGTGGTGGGTGTGGCGGTATTAGATGGCCAAGAAGAAGGGGAAGATTCTAGTTTACACACAAGAGGAAGAAGTTTTTATCAAGGAGCGCATCCTATTATTTGGTCTATAATTCTTTTGTGTAGGTATTTTTCGTCTACTTGTGAAACCACCACACAACAATTTCACCATTGTGTTGTGGAACCAAAAACATAACTATTACGAGGTTTTGTTGTGCTTTGGAGATATTATGAGAAGAGATTGTGAAGCTCATGGCACTAGAACATCAACATCCAAGCGACGTTATAAGGACATTGTCATGCCGATCACTATAAGCATTTTTGAAGGTAAAACCTCATTCTTGTAGGTATGTTGTAGACTAGGCAAAAGACCGAAACAAGGATGTGTGGGCCCAAAATGTGGGTCTAAATCAATTCAAAACCAAGGACTAGACATTGATTCACTAGCCCTTGTTGAAGGAGATGATTTGTAATTCTAGATATCTCACATAGAGCACCATTGCCAGGGAGACAAAAATGTTTTTCACTAGAAGTATGATTGTTAAGATTTTTGGGCTAGCAATTCTTGGAAGAATAGCAACCAATAGAGATGGATATAACTCAAATTTGGGAAAATATTTTTTGAGAGGGAAATAAACCATTACGTGCCAAGCTTGGGTTACTTAATTTCACAAGCTACAACTTTATAAACATGAAAGAGGTTAGAAGCTTTGAATGAAATTTGTACGTTTCAACAAGGGAACAAAATTGTTCTAAGGGCATGAGTGGGCATCATCATTGTTGTTGAGAAGGGAAGAGTGAATTAAGCAAATTGGTATGCCATGATATTGTAGAATTAGAGAAGAGCAGTACAACAAAAGGCAAATAATGAGAGGAAGAGCTTGCTAGGGCTTGCCTTGACAATTTTTGTGTTGTATTACCTAGGAGAATGGTCAACAACGAATTGGCAAGAACTCAAACTCATAATGGCCACACCAAGCGCAAATCAATTAAGAAGAATATCCCTTCAAATTCAAGTTCAAGTTGTGGTTGTGAACGTTATGTTATTTGTTCTTCCAGGAGGGAAAGGGAAAGGGAAAGAAGTGTTAAGAGAAGAGTTTGCAACACTAACCTTAACAATGGGCAAAAAAAAGGATATTGTAATGCTAGGAAGTAGTATGGTCCCATACCATAACATGGAAGAAGTAGAATTGAGCAAATCAATAATGGACTTAGAAGCCAATAGGCGAAAGTCGCAAATTGGGGCTAATAACAAAATCAACTGAACAAGCCAAATAATCTAAACATGTTGAAATGGAATCATCAACTATGGAGCTGGTTCCCTTAGAACAATGTGTGGAACCACAAAAGGAAGTATAGGAGGCACAAAAAATGTATTAAATTTCACAAACATTGGAAGAATTAGTGGGTGTGTTGGTTGTTACATCCAAACGAATTGGACTATAAGAAGAACAATAGCAACAAGAGAAGGCAAAGCTACAAACCAAACTAAAGAAGGCATGGGATGAATTAAGCTAACATGAAAGAAAAATTGGCCAATAGAATTGACCCTACAACCTATGAAGCACAAAGGAAAGAATGGGAGTTAATGTGCACAACCTTAAGTTCCAAGTCCTTACAAAAGATGAAGAATTGAAAATGTCTCAAAAGCTTTGCGACTCAAAGAAAGTAGGTTGTAGAAGAGTAGAGGAAAAATGCATGTAGGCCAAGCTTACATAACAAAAGGTTGAAAACGAGTTACTTCTAGCAAAAAAAGGAGATGGTTGGATGAATTACAAAGGTAGAAAATTTGAAGAGCCAATGTCACCAACTAGCTACCAAGCTCCAACAAGTTCAAGAATCCTTGAACAAAACTAAAATAGTTCAGGAGGAGGAACATGATGCATCCAAGTCCACGGAGGAAGCAAATGATTACCATACAAGAAAAACACAATATTTTAAGGTGAAAATTCCATGAATTGGAAGAACGCCACTAATGTCGCAACCTTAGCCTTGGGCTCGTGACCAAGGTAGGGGCTTGCAAGGTTATGGGCCAAGAAGGAAGCTCGGGAGTCACATCTTATGCTCCAAGGAGTGTAAGAAAGTGTGAGGGAATGAACCCTCACACTCCCAAGGGAGCTTCCACCTTGGGAATTGGAGTCCCGGAGGACTCCCAAATTTTCATAGAGCAATTGTAGGGGTCAAAACCCAATGGATTAATAAGTTCCTTATATCATTAGAAAGCTCTTGAAACGCAAATGTCTAAAATGAGCTCGCATGACCCATTTGGACACTTGAAATATAAATTATGGCCAAAAGAAGGGCCATAAATCAAATTGCCAATTTGATTCCTGACCATTAAAAGTCAAGAATCGCCCCGATTTCCTTGTGTGTAGGTGGCGTGCGACACACTATTGGAGAGCTCTTAATAAGAAATATAACTTTGCTTTAGACCTCACATCAATCGGAGGTTTGCATGCAAAGTTATGGGCTCCCAAAGTTGCAGGAGTCCTAGTTGGAATTTTAGGACTCCCATTTGGGAGTTCCAGGACAAAATGACATTTGGGTGTTGGTCCCGTGGCCAAGCACAAAGTATAATATAAGGGGGAAGGTGGTGGCTTCCCCCAAGTACAAGCTGTGGTGAGTCTTGTGAAATTGTGTTTGCCCGTGGTTCGCCCGTGCACCAAAGTGCCCCCATTATGCATTAACCAACTTGTTTGGATTGTACATGTTCGTGTGAGTGAGTAAATTGCTTGTTAATCTTCCTAGTCCCATCCTAGAGCTCCATCACACCCCTCTACCCCCAAAGTGCTACAAGCCAAGGAGCATGCCCAACTCCTTACTATTCTGTTATTTTCACCTCAAACTCACATTTGAGTCTATCAAGGAGCTTAGGGACACGTCACATGGTATCAGAGCTCTTGTAGAACACTTCAAGGAACAAAGCTATTGGCTCATAAGGAATAATATGTGAAGGATGTAACAGCTTGGGCAACAAAGGAGTTAGTTATATAATATGAAATCAAGCTCCAAATTTGGGTAGGGGAAAATACTGAGAATGTAAGGGTAGAACTACTAAATTGAAAAGGCATTATAGTTTTAAATGTTGTGAAAGCTCTATTGTATGACCAATTGGTGGGACAAGATATAATTGAACCTACAAAGGTTTTAGAATAAACCTTTGTCAATATGCAAAATTTGCATATTGAACACACAAAGGAATATCAATTACAAATTGACAAGTTGCTAGAACAATTACGGGTGAAAGAATAATTAGTAGAGGACATGGAGGAAGAGGATGATGACGATGTGATAATTACACATAAGTTGTTTCCTTCCCTAACTCATGCACATGAAGGGTTGTCCATCTAACCAAAAAAGTTCCCATCATAGCCGAAACTCAAACTAAGTGTGACAATTTTAATATTGAAATGCAAATAGTCGAAAAGGAGATCATGAAGACCAAGAAGTTAAGAGGTGGGTGAGTTGTTGAAGAATTTATGAGGAAACAAGCTTATTAGACCAACCAATAGCAAGCCAAGGGAATCTAACCCGTCGACTTGTCCAAGTAGATACAAGCTAAAGGAACCCAACTCATTAACTTGTCCAACAAACTAAGGAGCTAGTCTTTAGTATTGCAAGAACATCAATGGAGCTAATCACAACAATGGCTCCTCGTAATGATATGGTTGATTTTGGTGAAGATCCTTGCGATGAAGGTAATGAGGGGGCATAGGATGCAACCCGAGGTGATGGTGTCGGTGGGAAAGGCAAAATGGTGAAACGAGACCCACATATCAAGTGGATGTGGGTGAGTACATCAAAACTTGGAAACGTAAGCCGATAGGGAAAATCATGATTTTCAAAAGTCTAGTAAACTACGTAGTTATCACCAAGGGACTAAAGGTAGCCACTCTTAGTGACATATTGCATATTTTGATGGAAATATTGGAATATGCAATGCCACCTTGTCCAAATGAGAAAAACTACTATGTAATCTTGAATTGTCTATAAAGTTGTCTACATTTGGGCATAACACCACCCATGATAGGTGCAAGTGTGAATGAGCCAGAAAAATTAGCAATATGGGCATGGAGGATCTCAAATTTTGAAAATACCTCATGTACAGTCTCATCTATGGTTACTTATTTTAGGTTATCGGAGGTTGGAATGCGGAATGGGGTGTCTAAACATGTATGTTTATCATTACTATTACAAGTTGGTGCTGGCACATCAATAATATGAACGATATCAGGCAACATTCCCATTGGAGTTCCCGCTTTTGTTATGGAGTGACCAACCAAAGGAGCATGCAAGTAAGGAATTACCTGAACACTGGAAGGGAGCAATGAAGTTGTGCAGAGATTTGATAGAATGGGAGGAACTGATGTCGTAACCCTAGCTTTGGGCTCGTGACCAAGGCCAAGGGGTTGCAAGGGTGCGGGCCAAGAAAAAGCTCGTGAGTCACATCACATACTCCCGGGAGTGTAGGAAAGTGTGAGGGAGTGAACCCTCACACTCCCAAGGCAACTCCCACTTTGGGAGATGGACTCCCAAAACTTTAAAGAGCGATTTGAGAAATCAAAACTCAATGGCTTATGAAACAATATCATTGAAAAGCTCTTAGAACGCAAATGTCTAAAATGGGTTCACATTGCTCATTTGGACATCTCAAATACAAGTTACGGCCAAAAGAAGGGCTGGGAGTCAAACTGCCAATTTGACTTCTGATCAGAAAAAGTCAGGAATCGACCCGATTTACTTAGCTGCAGACAATGTGTGACATAGCGTTGGAAAGCTCTTGACAAGAGCTATAACTTTACTTTAGACTACACCTCGATTCGAGGCGATCCGAGGTCTGTTCGCAAAGTGATGGGGCTCCAAAGTTGCGAGAGTCCCAGCTAGCGTGATTTCGGGACTCCCACTCAGGAGTCTCAGGAGAGAAAAGCCATTTGGATGTGGGCCCTGTGGAGAGGTGCAAAGTATACTATAAGGGGGAAGGTGGTGG
>Ga0116226_10001600_pt1 | contig 19676 bp, 16 predicted proteins | sample S1TSphfallax_FD_89692 | JGI IMG/M metagenome (GOLD analysis project Ga0116226, IMG submission 89692) | Host-associated microbial communities from peat moss isolated from Minnesota, USA - S1T2_Fa - Sphagnum fallax MG | ecosystem: Host-associated > Plants > Peat moss > Unclassified | place: USA... | reverse complement strand
CATCAACTATTTGGTGGGTTTAGTACTTATGTAATATTGGATTGTTAACACACCTGATGATGGCCCTTAAGCAAGGCTGAAATCCGGATCGTATGGTGCTTACAATCTCTTATCCACAATTATATTCATCGAAGACATCTAGTGTCTCATAAATTGAAAGATAGTTGGTTAGCCGGTAGCGAAGGCGGGGACCGAAGGTCGTCTGAACAGATTACGAGTAGTAATCAGAAGCGGCGGCGGCGTCAAACGTATGTTTTGATCAGAAATTCCGACAATTTTCATCCTCAACTCTTCAATTCAAACAGAATACGATCGAGTAGCATAGACATTGACTAGAAATATCGAGAATTTTCAACAAAAATCTTCAATTTCAACAGAATGAAGATCGATGACTGATCTCAGCGTGCAGATGGATTAGAAATTTCGAGAATTTTCAAATAAATGCTTCATTTCATATGCATTTTTCTATAATCATAGAGATCGGCTATTTTTATTCAATAAAGTTTCTTAATATAGGCGAGCTGTAGCGCATGTATATCTTGATGAGAAATCCATTGAAAAGTCAATTTATAAGCATATTACATAGCTATGATTCATGTGTTATTAGTTATACATAGAGATCCTCCGGAGGTATAGCAATCATATTACTTACAATAAGCGAGCTGCAGAGACTCTCAAAACGAAACTACGAGTGAAGCGACTCCACTGCTTATTGTACAGAACACACTGGTGTATCTTAAAGTTACTTTAGTATAGCTAATCATTTCATATCATATCGATTCTCTATAAATTCGGCATTGACGGAATTCAGCTAGTCCTTACCGATTTCAGATGTGAGTCCTTATTCTGCAATGAAAAGAGTTCTGATAATTCAGGTATCGATTACTTTTTACTGATCATTTACATGACTGAATGTTTCAACTATTTCACTGGCAATTCAATCTATTTTACTGATCACTTAAATCCATGCCTATACAAATCTGTATTTTTATGTGTTTTTTAATTGAAATTGTACCTAATGTATCTAATGATGACCTTTACCCTCACCTTCAAGATGTGACGAAATTCCGAGAAAATCAAAGAAAAATCTTCATTACACATGCATTTGTCCAATCGCCAGACAACTATCGTATAGAAAGTATATTTTTATGTCTTTTTCACTGGAAAATGTACCTCACGTACATAATGATGACCTTTAACCTTCTTTTTCCTTTTTTTTGAAATAGTAGCCCTGTACATACAAGGATATCCTTCTTGAAGTATACCTATTGATCGGATCTCACCCTCAACAAAGATATACTCAGACACATCTGAGGAGGAAAGAACAATTTGCCCACTTCCACACACCTTTATTTAAATTGGAGCGGCGTGGTGGCACGAAGTGCCACCCGAAGAGCCGCGACCCATAATCTTCTATGTGTACACGGGGATCTACCTGATTTAATGACTCATCCTACATATATAGAGATGCAATGACTCATATAGATATACATCCGCTACAGGTGTCGTTGTAGAGTTTCTTATTAAAGATTTCTCGTTGCTTCATTTATGAATCTTTCTGTAGCATCCTTTTATATATAGGTCGTTTCATTTTAACTAAATCTAGATAACGACAAAATAAATTACAATATGAGAGATTTCAGCAAACGTCCAGCTTGATCAAAGGTTATCTTGATAGTTGTTGAAGATGCCATGATAATATTCACATAGGTAGAAAGAATTAGTGAAGTACTTCTCCTGTGATGATGGCCTACTGAAATGGCGACATCTGTGCTTATCACTGCAGAGAGAGTATATCGTGGCATGGTCGGCTATGCCAACTCTTTGATACCACAGTCTGATTATGACGTATTCAATAAAGGCATCTATGCCTCAGTTCATCATGTATAGGTTTTGTATTTTAATTTATCACATAGACAACTTATCTACATAGAATCGTATATAACTACAGATTCAAACGAAATATCGTCAAGATACTTATATAGTAGATGTCCTGTGTTGTTGATTTGGTACAATTTCTTGCCTCAAGCGAAACATACCGAATGTATAATTCATAGAAGCAACATTTTAATCGTATGTATGAGATTCTCTACAGTTGAGTAACTACAATTTCTTTACTAACGAAAAAACACCAAGGATGTCCTCCGGAGAATGTCAACTATAGAGGATGTTGTCATATATGCTAATAGTGGATTATTAGTTATGTACACTGTAGCAACGGTAGTACTGTAAATTAATAATAGGTTGATCACGAGTCGTCAATGCTGCTGCTGCTGATGTTGTTGTTGTTCGTAGATCAGTAAATTATATTCCTCGAATACATGATAAAATATAATAAAATCAGACTGTTCGTCCTTGCAAAGCATCGAATGTTGCGCAAATTTCAATTTTAGATAACTTATTCAATATTCAAGTTTTACTAATCAACGTAGTTCTAGATTCTAAACATACTTGCTGATTCACAACCTAAACAACTGTCGAAACGCGTCGTATGATGCTGTGAATCTAATTCTATATAAACTCACTATTTATAAGAAAAACTACGATTCATTATAATTAGTATAAACCTTTGAAAATTTATCTCGTTGATGGTCTTCTTTGACTATTATATAGATAAGTTCTTCAATATTATAGTTTTCCTAATCAATGTAGTTACAGATTCTGAACACACCCTCAAGATTGACTGTGTGAGCAGTAGTCGAAACACGTGTCGTATGACTGCTTTGAATTATTTTCTCATTTGTAAACTCACCTTTACTTGAGAATTTACTACGTCTTACGAATTAGTATTCTATGTTTACGTTGGGTGTATCTTATACCTCCAGAGTATTCATTACTGCTTCATATGTAGTTATAATAATTCTTAACATACCCGTTGAGTCCCTTAAGCAAGGACGAAAACGATCATGGCAGCTTGTCTCATCACTCCCTTGTGCAACTACTTCTGTTATAGATTCACGTCTATAATCGCTATGTAGTTCCACTGATTTGGATTTATCTAATTCAGATTAGTAAGCCATTTGACAAGGCCCTTGAGCAAGGATGAAACCGGTCATGGCAGCTTGTCTCACCCTCACCCTGCCATCTGATGATCTGCATTGCTGCAGTGAAATCTAGATTATGGTAGCTGTTCACCCTCTCACCCACCCACACCGTCGATTGCCATGATTCGTTTTAACATCTCATTGACATTCACTCCACCCTGCCCCTGTTGATGACTATCACCATTGTCATAGGCGCTTGTTGTATTGAGCGGTGTAAGAAAATTCCCATAGTGATGTGGTGCGGTCGCGTGTTCGGTCATTTCTACTAGATTTGCCTCCTTAAGGTCCTTGAAGGAAGATTGTTCTCTTATTTCTTCTTTTCTTCCGTTCTCTAATTCGATTACCATAACGACCTCCTTTACGTCTCCTCCTCAAACATCATGCTGCTGCTGCTCTGTGAAGGACATCTACTGGTGCTGGGCTCAATGTAGCATGGGGTAAAAAAGAAATTTTTTAACTTTTAAAGATTTTACAGTTATGACTCGATCTTCATAGAACTGATGAAGAAATCTTTAAAGCTGTGGTTAAGAAACAAGACATTCGAGCATAACGTGTCGCTTATTTTTCGCTGAATTCAGCTCATAATATTTTAAGCACACTACTCTTTTATGTGTTTCGCCTTTCTGTGCGCAAAAGATCAATAATCTCATGAATATTCTCGTGTGCTTATTTTTTCCTGTTTGTGACGGATTATGCAAAACGAAGGAAAGGAAGTCTGGAACAACTGATTATCTTAACACAAAAAAGTTAAGGCATAGTACAGAAAACAGCATGTCCATCTAGAAAGGAAGGAAAACAGAAGGAGAAAAAGAGAAAACAGAAAGCCGCGTATCTTGAGTAATGTAGAAGGGTTATGGTCACGTTCGATGATGAGTGTTGATTTCAACTTGCAGGAAGGTGCCGTTGCAGTACGACGCGGAAAATCATTGTAGCTGCGAGAGGGATTATATGTTGATACCCGAAGTGCACATGTTACCACCCATCTGTGACGGTGGCGGCGGCTATGTGCTTAACTTTTGGACAAGCTCTTGAATTGCATCGGCCGTTTTGGTGAATTCTGATTTAGCAAGTGAATCTACAGCCACCGTCGCTTCTTGTCGCAACTTCTGAATTGTTGTTTTCATTTCCTCGGCAAAATTGAAGCCCGTGCAAATTTTCTTCAGTTCTTTGATCGATTCGAGGATGCCGTTTTTACAATCGTCACACTCCTTGTTGAGTGCTTGCATCGTTTGCTGCAGTTGGTCGACTAGAGGTTGTCTTGTTGCAATTTGATTCGTCGCCTCATCGTAAGCAGCCTTCTTTGACTGAATAATTTCTTCGATGGTCTTGTTTTTCGACACAAGAATTTCATAGGTATGGTAATGCTTCCCCATACTGCATTTGCAATACAGGCAACATGGATTACTTGTTCGATCGGAGGCTTTACATTTCGTGAAGTGACGATCGCTGAGATTTGGGTCGTAGTCGTGACCGCAGTTTTCATGGCAAACTTGAAGTTGGTCATGTTCATTGCAAACAGTGCTGTGATAATCTTTCTTTTCGAGCATCATCACCGGCACTGTTCTTCTCTGTGTATGATTTTCGTTTTCCAACATGCTGGTTCGTGCATTGACGAGTTGCTCCTTTGCGATGTTCAGCTCATGTATAACAGACAACAATGATTTCTGTAGCCCGATCAGATTTGCTTTGTGGACCAGAAGTTGTTCGCGTTGGATACGCATATCTTTGAAGACTTGCGTCGATACAACTGCAGTTCGGCTTACTTCAGTCATCACTTTTTTCATTGTATCAGCTGAATCTTGCCAATTCTTTTCCACTCGACTTCGTTTCCTCGGATCGTTGTCAATCCTATCTTTGCTAGCAACGCTGAATAATGAATTCTGCATGTGGAAAATTCGTTGTTCTTGCGGTTTGTATTCATAGAGAAGGCTCACGTCGAAGTTGCGTGTAGTCTCATCACAGTTGGTGAGAATGAAAAAGAGATTATCGAAGACGCTGTCAGGAATAGAACCTCGCAGTTGGCTGAGCGTTGCTCGGATAGACGTAGACAGACGAGTCATCGTTCCATTGATCGTAATGATGACTGCACTGATGAATGGTAAATTGGCAAGTTTGGTGATGATCTTTTGAATATTTTCATCATCCTTTGTCATATCTGTATCACTGAGCCCTGGTGTATCGATAATTTTGATTTGAATCTTTTTGTTGTTTTGTTCTGCATTTTTGTACACAAGATCGTATTCATTGCATTCCGTAGTTTGACTTCGTGTATTGTCGTTGATGTTCCGCTCAGTACTTCGATAACCGGACTTTGCTTGTGGAAATAGTCTGTTCGGAATGACCACGAAAATATCCGAAAATCCCGATGTCTCTGTGTATGCCTTGCCATCAAAGAAGTTGGCAAAGTAGTTGATACAAGTTGATTTGCCCGAACCGGTTTCACCAATGAAAGCCATCACGACGTCAGGAGGACCATAAGTTGCCATGGCGCTAAGCAATGAAAAAGGATTCGGTGTGAGAGGTAGATGAGAAGAATGTGAGTGACTGCACGCATCGTGGAGCTCATAGACTTTTTATACAAACGAAAGAGGAGGCTAAGGGACAAAATAAAAGAGCTCTCCCTTTTTGTTTTCAACCAATGAAACGACTCGATTCACCATAGTGATGATGTACTTTTCTCCAACAACAACAAAAACATCATTAGCCTTGGGTTTTTTCTCTTTCTCTCTCTCTGTGTTTGTTTTTGTTTGTGTATGCCTTGCACCCCTCTTTAAAGATCTGTTTATTACTCAGATCGAAACGAGTTTGGTACTGAGACACGAAATAGCGAAAATGAACGCAAGAAACCCCCTTGTGGACACTAATTTAACATAGGTCAAAAAAAAAGTAGCACTTTGTATGTGCTGAGACAGAAAGAGAGAGAGAGAGACAGACAGAGACAGAGACAGAGACAGAGACAGAGACAGAGACAGAGACAGAGACACGAATGAAGAAAACCATTTCGTGCTGCATGGCAACTATACAAACACACAAAATTAATGCAATTCATCATTACTATGCTAGACGATGGCTGGAAAGGGGAGGAAGGGGAGAGAGAGAGAGAGAGAGAGAGAGAGAGAGAGAGAGAGAGAGAGAGAAAACAGTGTTGCTTATTTTTAGGAACAAGAACACACAAACAGAAGCTCAAGATATCTGAGTGATTACAGCAACATCATCGCAAACTTTTAATTTGACTGTCGAAAAAAAGATGAGTAGATATAGCAGCACTGTGTTCTCATGAGCGGCAATAGCCTGTTGGGAGTTTTTTAACGAGAATCTTTGTTCTTCCACCATTAGAAAGATCTCTGTGTCGTCCCGAGGATGATCTGACACAAGTGATGCAAGTGAGGAAAAACATAAGGACAGTCTTCCAGTTTCGGCTCGTGCAAGCCTCTCTCTCTGTCTTTCGAAACCAAATTAAAGAGTGGTGCACGGCAGACACAAACAAAAACAAACAGAAAGAGAAAAAGAGAAAAAACCCAAGGCCAATGATGTTTTTGTTGTTGTTGGAGAAAAGTACATCATCACTATGGTAAATCGAGTCGTTTCATTGGTTGAAAACAAAAAAGGGAGAGCTCTTTTATTTTCTCCCTTAGCCCCCTTTTGCGTATGTATAAAAAGTCTACCAGCTGCCTTAAGATGCCGGCAGTGATTCACTAACATTCTTACGAACATTTGGCTGTTGATAATCGTCTCGTATACAGTATTCAACTGAAGTAAGTACAGACTAGTCTGTTGACGATGACGATTTCTTATTTTCATCCGAAGGGGATAGCACAATATGACTTCAGCAGTGAAACGTTATATTTTACTTGGAGATTCAGGCGCTGGGAAGTCTTCATTGATTAATTTCCTTTACAACTACTGCTACGGTACGAGAAATCCCGACAATATATTCAATGAAACTCAACAGAATGTTGTCATCGCCATCCCCTGTCAACACTGGGAAGATCGAACGAAAAGTGAACTAAAAGAGAAATCAACAGAACGGAATGTTACAGATCAAACGCAAAGTCAAACAATGGGGTGTTCGATTTATCCACTTCACTTTGAGCAACAGCAACACCACCAACACCACCAACACCACATAAAAATTGAACTAATCGACACACCCGGATTCAATGACTCACACGGCGTTGGTCAAGATGATACTATCTTGCATCAGATCGAATCGGTACTGCAAAGCATTCCTTATTTGAGTGGCCTGATCATCGTCGCTAACGGTTCTCACGGGCGTCTTGGTACAGCGTTCCAACATTCTATGCACCAGCTACAACAGGTTTTACCCGATAGTCTCAGAGCTAATGTCTGTGCTGTGCTGACAAATTGTGATGAAACAAGCTGCAATCTTAGTTTGAAAATTCTTCGTGATCAATTTGGTGACATTAAAGTATTCTACATTCAAAACAGCCTTTTCCGATGGAATCGAACACACCGTGGATCTTCAAACACGACCATGGCAAATCTTCGTCGACACTTCGAAGAAAATTTGAATGAAGTCGACAAACTCATTGGTGAACTGGAAAAATTCGAGGATATTTCAACTATCGACGTCATAAAAAGTGGTGAGAAGCAAACGCACATTCAACAAAGTATAGACAAATCCATTCGGAAGATTCTCGATTTAATCGAAAACAAACGACAGCAGTCGATTGCGTCTCACGGCTTGCAAGGAGCTCATATGACAATGGCAGCTAACCAGAGGTGTGTGAAACAAGAAACTATGACTGCTTTCAAATGGAAGGAAGTTGAGCCTGGATTGTCCTCTGTTGACACCTCTCTTCCAACTCAAACACCGAAGAAACACACAGCACCATCTCCAACAAGTCCACCACCAGCAGCACGAAACCAGTTTGGAACAAGTTCGACAAGCGGGGAGAGTGCCCCTCACCAATCCTCCTCTATAAGTCCTAGTGCTTTCCACAGGCAACACTCTCATACAGGTACAGCACCATCGAGTAGTGAATTTGCTACCGGCCATTTTACGCAGTTACCATCCTTTTCTTTATATGAATAGCAAAAGGTGTCTCATTGCGAATATTGTAATTTAGGAGAGGCGCCAGCACCAAGAAGAATGTATCAACGAGTCGAGGAACAACTGCAGGTGACCTTGAAAGATAATGAAGCAATATCACATCATGAGACAGCTCGACAACAAGCCGATTCCTTGCAACGAACAGGCAATGAACTCGCTGAACAGCATGAGCAGCTTACTGACTCCATCAATGAACTACTCACAACGCTCGAAGGCAATGTGCGTGAAATCCGAGAAATCAATTGCAGTATTGATCTACTCGAGCGGAGCAAGAGTGAACTAACTAAGATTAGAGATGAAATTAAGAATCTTGCTGACGATGAACCCAGTATGATTGACTTCTATGACAAAGTAGTGCGTATTATGAGTAAACCGACGACGACGGCAAGCCAAATGGGCAGTTAAATCTGTGTGCTTCATTCACAGCGAATAGAGTGACGAAATGTTCACTTCTGTTTCCTGATGCAAACAGTTCTTTATGAAAAGTTTGTATGTGTAACTCGTCTCTTCCTCTTTTCTGACAGAAAAAGTCTTCTTTTAAAAGAAAATAGGGCGGATATATACAGCATTTGAAGAAGGAAAAGAAAAAGTCGATCACGTATGACTCTTGTCGCTGAGACGACGAAAACGCATGAGTGCTTCGACCAAGAATATTGCACAGGCAGCAAAGCCAAATGTCTACATGAGAGTGCATTAACAATAAGACGAGTAGAACGAGTGTATTTACAGCAGCTGCAGCAGCAGCACCTGTTTGTGGTTTCACATAGCCATTGGGTGTATAGATGACTTGGTTATTGAGATAGACATCGGTGAGCACTTTCCTCAGCTTATCTTCCCAACACTGTACATGAATGTGTGAAATAGCTGAAAAGTAAATAAGCAACACTTACAGCCACCACGACGGACACGCCGAAGGGAGCACATGCATAGATCAAGCAGAGAAATCCTATCTGCAAAGAGGCAGTGAGATGTTGTTTAGTGTCGTCCCTACTCACGGCAACGGAGAGTCGATGCCATGAGTATTTGTATCGAAACCCGAAGAGAATTTGAGCAAGAAAGGTGGAAAAAGTGAGACCAAATATGATCATAAGAATGGCTTGATCGGCTTGTTTTACTGTATAGGCTTCTACATCATAGAATGCTTTCACATCTGTACCACCCTGAAACAAAAAGAGAAACAAGGACACTTTCTCTGTTGGTAAATCGGCGAACACAGTTGGAGTTTTTCTTGACAAAAAAAAAACAATAACAGCCCGAGCAAAATGTATCACTAGTTTTTAGCAGAAAAAGAGGTAACGATTACGGGAAAGCAAGGCAAAAAATCGAAAGTGAGGTGAAAATATGTGTATTTCGTCGAATCTCATGCGAAAAAGAGCATGGTGTCTGTGTGGCCATTACTATCGAATTAAGCCGCTAACTGATCATTTTGTATCAGGTTTTAATAACTTTAGTTTATCGAAAGAAAAACTTTGGCTCTGATTAATCTAATGTTTTGATTTCCAAGCTATCTGGTGCGAGGTCTGTAGAAAGCTCGTTTCCCTCAGCAACTCGCATTCACAACTAAACTTAACCGTAGGCCGACTAGTTATTAGGAAAAAAGGCTGAGGAAAAGAAGGCCGAACGAAAAAAAGCCCGAAAGGCAAAAAGATCGAAAATTTTCTTTTCAATTTCTTTGCTACTTACTCTTTCAATTTCTCCTTTCTCACCAGAGAGCGAATCGAACGGAACTTTTCCGGTTCGAGTTCGGTTCGGTTCGAATGCATTTTTAAAAAGTCGGTTCGGGTTCGGTTCGGTTCGATTGAACTTTCAAAAAGTGAGTTCGGGTTCGGTTCGGTTCGACTGAATTTCTAAAATGTCGGTTCGAGTTCGGTTCGATTGGATTCAAACCGAACTGAACTGATAAAGTTCGGTTCGAGCCAACAAAAATAGTCAAAGAAAGCTGCACTTTAGCATTTTAACTACTGACATTCAGTTATTTTGACTATCTTTCAACTAATGACTCGTTTGGAAGAAACCAGAGCACTTGATCGAGTATATAAGATGAATTTTCAAAACTCAGAACTACTATAGACACGAATCGAACCGAGATCATCCGGTTCGAGTTCGGTTCGGTTCGTTTTCGCTCTCTGTTTCTCACCTGTTCTCCTTTTATTTGTGGTTTTAATTTATGTGGATGCCACCAAATCTGGATCAGTCTTAAAAACGTTGAAAATAAAACTTTCGGTCTTTTCTCATTTCGGTCTTTTTTCCTTCGGTCATATTTCCGAGGTTCGGCCGACTAAAACAGTTTCGTTCCCAATGTGTTACGATCAGCATGTAGTACTTAGAAATCAATGCACGAGCTCTTCTCTTGATTCCATTAGCACTTCCCCCTAAAAAAAAAAGCACTCATTCTATGTCTTGGGAAAAGTTTTTATGCGTTGATTATAGATCTATCTCGATAAGCAGAGAACAAAGTAGAGGTGAGGATGAGGGTGTGGGGTGAGTCAAGCTGCCATTATCATGATTTCGTTCCTGCTAAAGAACTCTTCAGATGGCCTGGACGCTGTATCTGTACAAATGATCTAATTGATCACATACAAGATACTTTTATCTGATCACAATCTATAAATTCACAAGGAATTCTAGAAGGGATAGATACTCGTAGGCAAGCGGTGAGTCAAGCTGCCATTATTACGAATGTGGTCTTTATTTGGTCTTTGAGGTGTGAAAAAAGCTTTATTTCTTGCGTAAATTTTTTATTAGGATAGTTTTTGAGAGTGAGTTTGATCAGCTTCCAATTCTTCTGGAAGAGACACATAACATCCTCTCACTTTATCCGCAGTATACACACATACAACAATCCACAAGTATGCTCCAACTAGTACGAAAGACAAGTTGAAAAGAAATGACTGGAGTGGGGCCCGAACCCACGACCTTCCGATAACATGTCGGCTGTTCTACCAACTGAGCTACCCGGTCAATCTTAACCACTAAGTGATTACATACACTATCATATGTATGCATACCGGGACAGTAGTGATCCATTTAAGGTCTCTATCCATTTTGCTGCACGAGTACTTTATATTATCCAGAGACATCATTTGATATAGCACAACAGATCCCTTGTCCACGACTAACGTCAGGACAATAGGGCTACTATACCATCTGACTCTAGACGTATCTGCTACGCAGCAATGTGAGGGTGAGTATGATAGATAAATTTAAGAAAGACGAAAGTAACCTCTCGTTTTATCTGTCCACAGTGACAGCACATAGACATGTCTATCGCACACCCACAGTGACATTCTTCAAATAGCGCGAAAGACTATCTGAATGAGGATCACCAAATCAGAGTAGGAATCGAACCTACATAGGGATGTGCGGTGTTGGGGACAATACTGAAAACGGACACCCTTGTCACCGATGGTGATACTCAGTGAACACCGATGACTTCAGTGTCAGTGGTCACTGGAACTGTGATTGCACCGACACCGACGTTCACTGGAACACCGATGTGCCGTACGCCAGTGTTGACTGAAGCCCTGAGACAATCAGTGACACTGACTTCACTCACAGCAGTGTTCAGTGGAAGACTAACACACCGATTATGTTAAAGTATTCACGTTTTGTACTTCGACTTCTAATTATCAATGGAAAAAATGTAATGAACACGTCTACATTTGCCGAATGTACTGTGAATATAGGCAATCTATACTTTTAAATAATGAGGATGATCTTAATGAAATGCGTCACATCTATCTATCGTGTTAATACATAAGTCCCGTCTTTCAATCTAGATCTCTCTTATTAAAGCTCCATTTTCTTTCGTTATTTTTACACATTATATACGGCTGCCCCTTTTGCCGAAGCCTTCAATAGAGATAAGATACTATTTATAATTCTTTAAATGATAAAATCTTCAATCGATAGAATAAATTTTAATGTGAAAATGAGAGATATTTGTATATGACTATGCAGAAGGGAAGAGAAGTCGGGCATTTTCGTCTCTGATTTCATTTGTGCAATATGATATATCGGACGACAGAAGCAAAGCATAACGAGAAAAAAAACGGTTGCTTTATTTTCTCTTTTCCAACTCTCTAAGACCATCCTCGAACAAGATGATGGAAAAAGATGACGTCCGATATCCACTTTCGCTGTCCAGTCGTGCATGCGAAAATGAAAGATTGAATCAGGAAAGTAGTTAGAAGTTAAGAGAAGCGGTGAAAGAAAAGATATAAGAACGAAGCACAGAATATAATGTATGATCCAAAACTTTTCGGACGAAATGTTCATTCACTTGTGAGCTGCTAGAAAGTATTTACAGCGGGTTAGAACCAGAATCTTCTACTCTTTCAGAAAATAACCTTAGAAATTTTTCGTTAGTTTATATTTCGGAGTAGTGAAATAATCTCTGAAGAGATCAAAAAATTACTTTGGACGGAACTTGTAGGCTGAAGATTCCAGTGAACATACTTGTACATTTTGGACCGATTTAAAGCATTTCAATGGAGCCAAAAATATGAGTCTTGATCAGAATTTTGAGCTCTTTTTCAATATGGATTTAGAAATTTTGTGTCTATGTTTGTTCAAGAGTGTTGAAAGACTTTTTGAAAGGTACGACAAATTATCTTTAATGGTGAAGCAATTGGGTTAGCAGTACAATAGACCAAAACCTTTTCAACTCTACCCATATCCTAGGATCTATTTCACTAGAGCACATCTTTTCTCAAATGCTTTCAATCACTTGTCAAATATTCTAAGAAAATAAGAATTATTACGCTTTTTCATAATTACTACAAGTAATTGCAGGGTTATGTTGGTTATGTAATAATATCTCTTCTCGTCTAATTGGTAGCAAATCTGTCCGAATAGCAAAAGGTACGTGGTTCGAGTCCCATGAAGAGAACTATTATCTTGTATTCGATTCTTTCGAGAATTGATTCGTGACCATCTGATGATGCTCGTTGCTGAGGTGCAATGTTAACATTATGGTAGCTCCACTCACTACTGCAAATTAATTCTGCCATTACTCCGATAACAGGGTAGTATTAACTCTGTTTCGATTCTTCTTTGAATTGAAACGTGACCATCTGATGATCCTCTTTGCCGAGGTGCAATGTTAACATTATGGTAGCTCCACAATTACCATTGTATTGACTTAGCTTTACGCTAAATTGATACGTGACCATCTGAAGATCCTAGTTGCTTAGGTGAAATGTCGACATCATGGCAGCTCCACTCAAATCCAAGGAATTGATCTAGAGTTGAAAGAAAAATCATCGTCTATTTTCATTATATATATATGCGAGAATTGTATACCGTCAAGAATCCATTGGCTAATGGATGATGTCTATGGCAAAATCACACCGGGCATAGTCACTGATGCTGCCACAATATCTTCTTATACATGTATACTAGGATTCATATCGGCGTCATTTGACGCTTTTTATCATTCCCTCGTTAAACTCTCCATTTATTGAGGTTTACTACCGTTTAATTGATTGGTAATTGAACCTTTGAATTTGAATCGTATCTTGTCTTGAGTGTATTCAATATTAAGATTTGGCTATTTCATGTAGTTCAAAGATTCTAAACACACTTGACTAATCCTCTGAGCAAGGACCAAATGTAGTATGATTGTCTTTCAATTATTCTCTTTAAGATCATTATTGATAAGAATTACTGTGATATTTAATTTCATCTTAACATTAGATTTATGCTCTAAGTCTTCATTGTGTGTTTTAAGTTTCTTGTAAGTTAATGTTTAATTCAATGCAGTGCACTAGAATTCCAACTTTACCTGACGACTCCCTTAAGCAAGGACGAAAGAACCGTCGTAAGTAGCTTGAAATTATTGTATTTAAACTCATCATTTATTTATGTAGATTTGCTGCTAACTGAATTTATCAACGCATATGATTTTTATTGTATATGTCAGGAATAATTTGGTCTTGTGATAGAAATATCATCTAGATCCTTTGCCATCTGAAGATCTGCTTAGCTGCCGTGAAATCTTAAGATTATGGTAGCTGTCCTCACCCTCAATCAAAAAATGTTTATTAGAATTTCATCGAACACACTATAATTCTTAGCATGAACATAAAGAAAAATTTACCAAAGATCAATTGCTACGCTTAACTGATGCGTCCGTTTCACAAAGTCATTATACTTGAATATGCGACACAATTTTCTTGTTTGTAAGTAAAGATTTCTTGAATATTTTAAATAGTTCCAAATGTTTTAATTTGCTTCCCAACATCCCATTTTCTTACAACCTGGACATTTGAGACCAAACATATTTGCAAGAGTTGCCATTCCGGCATCCACTGTTTGCCTGATACCTGTGACATTTCCAATTAGCTCCAGAACTTCGGCTGCACGAAGAGTAAGGGCACAGTGTCCACATTTAATACCTGCCATATTGATAATGATGCACAAAACACCTGAGTTGATATAAAGAGAGAATGAAAAACTGCATATACTATGTATACACGTAGAGATAAGTTGGAAGGAAAAGCCAACACGTCGTCAACTAAAGTAGCACTTCATATTTCTTGTTTTTTCCCTCTGCTATTTGACGAAATCTCCAAAACATCGATGAATTTTGACCCGAGTTTCTTCCAACAAGACTAAACTTATGGTAATCGGTGAAACAAAAGTGTCAGCAAGGCAAAGTAGACAGTTCGATGGAAGTGTCGATGAGGGAGAGTAAGAAATATTGACTGTCACCCACCCACCATCAGTCTTACGAGGGAACCGTTCGAAGTGATTCACTGCTTTTTGCCTCATATTTTCAGCATATCGAAGAGACCTCTAGAGTATCTTAACCCTAAAAGGATTTGTGCCCATGGCCATTTTTCATCAGATATCGAATTTACGAGATTGTGAGGAATATAAGGATTTTGACCTCTTTAAGTTACACCATATGACTAATGGAAAGGTTTTATAGATAAAACATTTTTTAATAAACTGATCTTATTCTTTACTTAGCACTAACGTTTCGGGAGGTTAAGTTGTACCATTATACTATGATATTTTTTCTTTATTAGACGTGTTTGCTCCGGCATGTCAATCTGATAATGAAAAATATGATAAAATACTTATCATATGCATCGTATCACACTGTAGTATGATACACGAAAAGGAATGCTTTAGCATATCATTGTACAGATAAGAGTGTATGTTATATATAATCCGAACAAGCATTCGTGGTACAATATTTCATCTTTAGTTACACTGTATAATCATAAAAATGATTACTCCTATAAGGATTTCATAACTATTGCTCGAACGAGTTTCTCAAAACAAAGAACCACATCAACGACAGATGAGAACCAATCCGAAGGAGGAAGAGATCATCAAGGCTTTACTCGAAGTAATCGACAATGTTTGTTACTCTACTTCGTACAACATCGAATCAGAAACGACACTTGATCCCGATGATGATGAAGAATTTAGTGATTTCGAGGATGATAGTACGACGTATGAAACAGAAGATGCAGATCCTTTTTATGGTGACGACACAGAATCTCAAAAGCCTCCCATTGAATCGAATTTTAGTCTTGATTTTATGAAAAAGGTTATCGACTATTACGATGCGCCTGATTCAAATGGGAAAATAAAACACATATGGGGGCCAACGCAAAATCGTTTCAGATTCGTTCCTCATCGTCAATACATAGCTCGCTTTCGCCACTATATCGAACAAGATGGTACAAAACAAGAAAAAATGAAGATTATAGATGATTTTGTTTATGAGAAATTTGAAGAAGCTCGTGATGCTGCACTCTCCATTCATGATCGTGATCTAAAACGTTGGACACTTCAGAAAGCAGTCGCAGATTCTATTCCTATGTTCGAAGCTTCTGAATATTGGCTGCGAGTCTTCAAACATCGTCACCGTATATGCTCAAGATCACTAAACTAGTAACTCGTCATCATGCAGAAAATCTTGATGCTATCATTGCATCTGCTGATTCCTTTGTGGCTGATGTTAAACATCAAATCAAAAAAATACGCACCTCAGGAGGTCTTGAATACTGACCAAATTGGTCTAGAGTTAGAACTTCACTCGACAAGAACACTTTCACATCAGGGTGAGCACATTACTTTGGCACGAGTGAAATCAAAGAATGCTACAACACACTCATATACTATCCAACCAATGATATTACTCGCTGGCGAACTTGTACGTCCAGTTTTCCTGTGTTTGAAGGAGCCCAACGGGAAAATGAGCGACAGCCAGTTGACCAGCTATCTGACTCTCAAATTATTGAAAATGTCTCTTTTCTTAGCTATTAAAAAGAAATTATTTACCACGTCAAATGTTGTGGTAACATGTAGTTCTTCTGGGAAGCTCACTAGTTCATTGGTCGAGTACTAAAGAGATAATCTCCATCGTCGATCTGTTTCGCCAAAATCTCTTTTGCCCCTCTGATTATTGGTCTGGCCAGAGAGATCCAGCTATCTACTCAAATGTTAAAGGATGCAAAAGATTAGAAATACCATATCATACTACATCTCGTATTCAACCACTCGATGTCTACTTCAATAGGCAATGGAAATTAATCGCTCGACGTATTTTCGTCTATGTGCAACTCGACAGCATAGATATCAATTTGTCTGAATGAAACAACATAATACGTTTAAACTCTCTCATTCATAATCAGTTCATTTCATCTCTATTCGTACCCATGATGCAATATGCATGGTTTGCCTCAAGATACATTGATCAAAATCCAGGATACTTTGAGTCTGTCAACGAAATCTGTTTTAATGTCGATGGTAGCTTTTGTCAGCAATCAAACTGTCATCTATTGCCTTTCATTCAATGTAGTCACTGTCGTAAATTTCTATGCTTCAAGCACTTTTTCGAAGCTTATCATTTTCATGACTAGATATTTCATAACAATCTACTTATTGGTCACGTTTTTGAATAAAATCAATGGTATAAAAGACTTAATATCTTGTTACGGTATTTCATAAAAAAATACTAGTGTCGAGTACAACAGTAGTATTGCCTATAAAACCTTTTCATTAGTCATATGGTGTAACTTAAAGATGTCAAAATCCTTATATTCCTCACAATCTCGAAAATTCGATATCTCACGAAAAAAATGGCCATGGGCACAAATCCTTTTAGGGTTCAGGTACTCTAAAGATCTCTTCAATATGCTGAAAATATGAGGCAAAAAGTAGTGGATCACTTCGAACGATTCCCTCGTTAGCCTCACCCTCACACCCTCACACCCTCAAGTTGGTTTCTTAACTACTTCCACACCTGGGTTGCGCTCTCTCGGTGAATGTCCTTTAATGAAATTAGAGCACAAAAATAGAATTATTTTGATAACTGGTAACATCGATATCGCTCTGACTGAAACATTAGATTTTCTTAAGATTAACACAGCTTTTGCTCTACTAACCCCCCCCCCCTCCTTCCCGCCCCCCACACAGAATAGAAGCCCACTGGGCTTCTAATTTGTTCTGAAAATTATAAGTTTGGGCATGGGCTTTTATAGTGATCAACTTTCTTTTTATACTACAGCTAAGACTTAATTGACTTCTAGGCACAAAAAAGTCTTAAAAATTTACAAATCAAAATTCTCAAGTTGTCTGGCAACTTTCAGAATACCTATCATAGTTTCTTAGGAACTAAGAAGTGGTTACTAATTCTTTCTCGGTTGTACGTTATCAAATCGACAAAGTAGTACGCTATTTACATGATGTTTTACATTCACATACTTATCTGCACTCAGTATTTCGTGGATCTTGCTATGGGTACGAAAAACCGCGTTTAACATCATATGTTGATTTTGGGCATGTCGAGTTTTGAAGAAATTTAAAAGAGACTTCTACAGGGTGTTCCAAAAGTCTCTTGGGGATAAGTTTTTCAATTTTCTCCTCTTTTTTATTTGATAGTATCGCCTATTTTTGTTTTAAATAATAGGTAAACACATCGAGTTTTTATTCATACGAAAAAACTTCAAAAGTATTTTTCAAATGCATCGCCTTGAACTGAAATACAAAAATTCAATCTTTTTCCCACTTCCAGAAAAACATTATGAAATGTTTCTTTTTTAACCGCTAGAATTTTTTAACTTATTCTGTTTTTTAAATCATCCAGATCTTTTAGATTAGTCTTGTACATGTTTGATATGATATGACCCCAAAGGAAAAAGTCCAAATGAGTCATATCAGGTGACCTTGGAGCCCATGAGATTGATCCACCTGTTCCTATCCATCAATTATCATATTTTTCGTTCAACCAAAAATGAACAGGAGCTTCATCTGTATAACGAATAGTATTCTTCATCAGTAGCTGACCGATGTAGAGGATGGTTCTTTTGCGTTTAAATAAGAGGGGAATAACAAATCGAAGACATATCCATCTCAAATAACTATCTTGAGGGTGAGTGTGAGGGTAGTTTTTCCATCAACACAATATACCAGTCACTTCTCTCATGCTCGTACCATCGTAACTATTGCTCTATTACATAAACAAAAATTGTGTCAACGATGAGATTTTCATCATAGTGTTACATTTTTCAACTCCAATGTGCAATATTTTTGAGAAAAAAGTACCGCATTTGAGTCACTATCAATAGTCAATTACTGTCTAGTTTTTATTGATTTTTCATAACTAGGTTATTCAAAATTTTAAAACAACATCTTTCGTAACGCTATTCAGTGATACTGATCAAGTTTTCTTTTACCAGAAACTTCACGAAAATAAAAGGACGGAAGTTTGTTCTGTTTCCCACAAAAAGATCATACAGGACGGTTTCAACAATATTTGAAAGCGAAGATTGAATCTTCACATTAGGATGCATAAATACTTTGAAAGCAAAATGGAATATATTGCAACAGAGAAAATTGCAATCAAGGCCCTTAGTGTCTTTATTTTACAGAGATGTATATACACATAATCTTCCGAATAATAAAATACATTGTGTTACAGCCTACAGTTTACTCGAAAACGCGAAATAAATCCTGAAATTTCGAATTCTGAAGTAAATTTTTACACCTGAAGTGTCGCACTACGTGAACAAATCGATACATAGAAAACAAGGTATACTCACGTTGGAAATTACTGCTGGAATATGTGTTGATTTTGTTTTGGTATATGCAAATAGCAACTGATGCTGCGTATTTGTATTCAATCAAGTTACTGGTTTTTTTCTCAATTTAACATTTACTTACGTTGATGATTCAACCTTGATCATTCATAAACACGCTGATGGGAGATGGCAACAAAAGAAGGGTTTGCATGTACGTTTTGTTTTTTTCACCATGTTACATGATGCATTTGTGTGTGTGTTCTTTTTCATTCTCCGTCCGTTGTAAAAAGAAACATACTCGTATATATTGTGTAGGAGAAATTAAAATTTCAGTTTCCCCTAGGAGAAATTAAAATTTTAGGTTCCTCTAGAGGAGAAATTAAAATTTTAGGTTCCTCTAGAGAAGAAATTAAAATTTTAATTTCTCCTAGGGGAAACTAAAATACCCCTAACCAGCGGTAAAACGTCTGGTTATTTCTGTTTCTTCGTATCGAAAATAAAGATAAAGAACAGCAT
>Ga0116226_10001597_pt1 | contig 19710 bp, 18 predicted proteins | sample S1TSphfallax_FD_89692 | JGI IMG/M metagenome (GOLD analysis project Ga0116226, IMG submission 89692) | Host-associated microbial communities from peat moss isolated from Minnesota, USA - S1T2_Fa - Sphagnum fallax MG | ecosystem: Host-associated > Plants > Peat moss > Unclassified | place: USA... | reverse complement strand
GGGGTAGAGAGAAAAACCACACCGAAGTCGGTCGTCGGCCAGCCAGCGGCATTAAGGGGGACCGGCGCGTCCGCCGGATCCCAAAACTTCGCCGGGGTCGCAAAGCCCCGCGCGTCCTTCATGACGTCGACAAACATCATTTGCCGGTCGGCCCAATCCGACACCCAGCCTAAATTGATTCCGAGTTTGCTACCCGCGAGAGCCGCGGTAACGACAGGCGTGGCCACGGTATCCGCAACCAAACACCAGGAACTCGTTCCGTAGTTGCTGCCGGCGCAGGTCCATTGCGCATTGAAGCCATTATTGGACGAATCCGTGACCGTGCCCACCGCACAGCTATTGGCAGTGGTGCCACAGACGCCGTTGACCGGCGTCGGCACACTATCTTTTACGACACACCAGGCACTCGTTCCGTAGTCGCTACCGCTACAAGTCCATTGAGTATTGAAGCCGTTGTTGGTCACGCCGGTCACCGTTCCCGTCGCGCAGGTCTGAGGTTTAGTGCCGCAGGCCCCATTGACGGGTCCCGCGTGTGCCGGAGGTGAGCACAATATCGTGACAATTAGATAGGCGCCGAGGAGTCGCACGTGGAAAATCATGGCGATCATTGCGCGCTTTGACATCTAGATAGCACCAAGCCCTTGTGGAGATCGACGAAAACATCGAACGTGCCGGCATCCGGCCGCACGAGCCGCGGGCAGAATGCCGCAGGGGCTTGCAGTTGGCAAAGTGTCGCAAAATTGCGAATGGTTGACAGTCGACCCCGGCTCCTTCGCTCGAGGCGCGCCGGTGGGTAGGGAATCGTCGGCTCGTGTTACCCGGTGGGAAGTTCCAGGGTCACGTTCCAGGGTAACGGTGGATCCGCCACTTTGAGCAGCTGCTTACCCAGGTTCTTGCCCTCGAACAGACGGCGCAGTGTGTCCGGCGCATGTTCGAGTCCCTGGACGATGTCCTCCGCGAATTTGAGCTGGCCGGCGCGTACCCAGCCGTGCAGCGCGTCGAGTGCTTCGGCGTAGCGTGCGGCATAGTGCGGCAGCAGGAAGCCCTGCATGCTCGCGGACTTGAACACGAGTTGCATGTAATGCTTGGGTCCCGGCGGCATCTTGACGCCGTAGCCGCTGGAGATCCCACCACAGATCACGATGCGGCCATGCATGGCGAGATTGAGCAACACTGCGTCGAGTACCGGACCGCCGACATTGTCGAAATATAGATCGACGCCGGATGGCGCGAGTTCGCGCAACCTGGCCGACACTTTCTCGGTTCGATAATTGATGGCCGCAGCGAAACCCGCCGTCTCGGTCAGCCAGCGGCACTTCTCGTCGCTGCCGGCAATGCCGATGACCCGCGCCGCGCCGCGCAGGCGTGCAATTTGTCCCGCCACGGATCCGGTGGCGCCCGCGGCGCCGGAGATCACCACCACGTCGCCCTCGCGCACGGCGCCGACGATGACCGTGCCGACATACGCGGTGAGGCCGGTCACGCCGAAGATGCTGAGCAGGTGCGACAAGGGCAGCGAGGGCGCAATTTTTTGCGGCGGGTACGCGGTGAGATCCGCCGTGGACAGGTAATCCTGCCAGCTTACGAAGCCCTGCAGCAAATCGCCCGGGGCAAGATCGGGGCGCATGGATTCGACCACCTGCGCAAGCCCGTAGGCGCGCATCGGCTCACCGATCGCGACCGGCGGCATGTAGCTCGGCGCGTCGTTGAGCCAGCCGCGCTGCGTCGGATCGAAGGACAGGTACAAGGTACGCAGCAAAGCCGCGCCGGGTTCAAGCCGCGCCAGGGGCAAGGATTGGAATTCAAAATCCTCCGCACTGACCAGCTCCTCGGGGCGGCGGCGCAGCACCCAGCGCCGGTTGACGGGCACGCTCACGCGCAATGATCCGCGATGCGTCCGGGATCGAACGGCAACCTCGACATGAGCTGGATGACTTCGTCCTCCACATACTCGGCGAGCGCACGTGAAATATCGGGCCATTCGAGCGCCGCCAGCAGCGCGACCAGGCCGCCCGGCAGCGCATTGGCATCCGGGATTTGCCACAGATCGACGACCACGTTGATTCTGCCGCCCAAGTTGGTCAGTGCCCCAAGAAGACGCCAACCGTTCGCTTCCATGATCGGCACCAGGCGCGGCATCAACTCGCAGAAGTCCGGCATCTTGCCAGGGCGAACCTTGATCGTGGACAGGACGAACAGCGTGGCACTTGGGTTGCTCATGATTCAGAGGCCTCCGGCCACGGAGGTGGCCTGTTTCAGCCAGGCGCGCGTCGCCTGGGCGGTGATCCGAGCACGTTCGCCCGGGTCGGGATGCTGGTCGCGCAGCGCCTTCGAGCGCAGTTCGATGGCCAGCGGAATGTCGGCGGGGAGCGCGCGGTAGAGCGCTTCGAGTGGCAACCGGCCGTCGCCCGGCTGCAGCCGCAGGTCGATTGCATCGGTGATCACCGCGGCGAAATTCAGCGGGTCGGGCCGCTCCGCCGGTGCATCGCAGAACTGCGCATAGGGCAGCAACGCGCGCGGCACCGCCGCCACCTCCGCCGGCGTTCCGCCGGACCGATCGACGTGGATGGGATCGATCAGCAACGCACGCAGCGGATGCCCTACGCGATCCAGCATGGCGAGCGCCTGGGCGATGGTCTTGACTTCGGTGAATATGCCGAATTCGAGCGCGACCCGCATGCCGCCGCCCTCGGCGTGCACGCAAAGTTCGAGAAGCCGCGCCGCCGTCGCGCCGCCATCCGGATCGGAGCTCACACACAGCACGTTTTTGGCGCCCAACTCGATGCCGATGTCGATGCAGCGCTTGTGCTCGTCCATGTCACTGTCCGGCTTGAGCCAGATGACCTCCACGTCGAGCAGTTCGAGCCCGCTGTCGGCGAGGACGGAGCGCGTCTCGTTCAAGAGAGCGCGATTCCACAACGACGGTTCAATCCAGAGGCCGACGGCATCGAATCCACCGGCCACCGCCGCCCTGATGGTGTCGATGGGCCCGAATTCGGGCACCACGCCGGAGGCCAGCGAAATGCGATTCACGCCAGCCTCGGGAAATCGACGAAGCTACAGGTCGAAATGCCCACATGATGAAAGCCGAGTATGGCCATCGCTTACAGGCAAGACCCGCCGTCAATGAGGAATTCACCACCGGTGGCGAAGGTCGACTCGTCCGAACCGAGATAGACAGCAAGACTCGCCACTTCATCGGGCCGGCCCATGCGCCCGACCGGATGCAGGGCTTCCCAGCCCGCATAGATCGCTTGGGCGTCCTCGACCTGCGCCATCACCTTCTCGAGGATGGGCGTCACGATGACGCCCGGGTGGATGGAATTGCAACGCATGCCGTATTTCTGGCGGGCATAGTGCAGCGCCGCCGCCTTGGTGAGATGCGCGACCGCTGCCTTGGCGGCGTTGTAACCCGCGAGATCATGTTGCGCTCGTACCGAGCACATCGAGGCCATGTTGATGATGGAACCGCTTGCCCCCTTCATGAGCGGAATCGCGTGCTTGCACCCCAGGAACACGCCGATCAGATCGATGTCGAGCATGGTCTTGAAAGCTTCGAGTGACAACGATTCGACCGACCCCACGGTGGTGATGCCCGCGTTGTTCACCAGTACGTCGAGATGCCCCTCGGCGTCCTGCACATTCGCGAATACGGCGAGCCAATTCGCCTCGTTGGTGACGTCCAACGACAAGAACCGCGCGTGATCGCCGAGGGATTCAGCCACGGCCTGGCCGGCCACGCCGTCGATATCCGCAACGATCACGCGCGCTCCTTCGGCGACATAGCGGCGACAGATCGCCTCGCCGAGTCCTGAAGCCCCACCCGTCACCATCGTTATCTTGCCCGCCAATCGACCCATCGATACTCTCCTGCCGCGCGCGTCGCAAGCTTCAACGCTTATCAAATACGATCTCGAGTCTCTTCAAGCCGCGCAGCAACAAGTTGGTGTGATGCGTGAGGTCGTTGCCCGGCGCAAGGCGCACATTTTTGATGCGTCGGAAAAGTCGCCGAAACGCCACCTCCATCTCCTTGCGCGATAACATGGCGCCGACGCAGGAATGCACGCCGCGGCCGAAGGCGAGATGCTGGTGTGCATTGACCCGCGTCACGTCGAAGCGGTCAGGATCGGCGAATTTCGCAGCGTCGCGGTTGCCCGAGCCGAAGCGCAGAAGGACCATGGCCCCCGCCGGAATTGCGACTCCGCCCAAGGCTACGTCTTGCTTGACCACGCGCCACATGCTGTTGGTGGGCGACTCGAGCCGCAGCACCTCCTCGATCATGCCCTTGATGAGCGCCGGATTCGCCTCGACCCTGGCGAACTCGTCCGGATTTTGGATCAAGAGCAGAATGCCCCCGGTCAGGGTATTGGTAGTCGTTTCGTTCCCCGCCACCAGGAACTGCTGCACGATGCTGAGCAGCTCCGCGGTATCCAGAGGCCGTTCGCCTGCGAGCCGCGCGTTTACCAGATCGGACAAGAGGTCATCCCGCGGCTGTTCGCGCCGCTCATCGAGACGCGCCTTCATGTAATGCTGCAGCGCCACTATCTTGCGCGCGCATTCGAGTTCTTGATCGCGCGTCAACATGCCCCCCAAACGGTCCGCCACGGCATCGGACCATTCCTTGAGCTGCCCCACGTCGGCGCGCGGCACCCCGATCTGATCGGCAATCACCGTCACCGGCAGCGGAACGCCGAATTCGGCCACGAATTCACAGCGGCCTTGGTCGATGAAGCGATCGATCAACTCATCGACGATCTGCTCAATGTGCGATTCGACCTTGTTGACGCGGACTGGGCTGAACGCCAGATTGACGAGCTTGCGGAACCGCGTGTGCGAGGGCGGGTCGGCGGTCAGCAGGGTATTCATTTGCGGCCAGCCGCGGGCGATCACCGACTGGATCTCGGCATCGTTGCGAGCATGGCCTTCGAGGAGAAAGCTGAAGTCGTTCGAGAATGCCGTGGGATTGGCGCAGGCCTCCGCGATCAATTCGAACGTCGACACCATGTAAATCGAAGTACCGGGAAGTTGGTACACCGGGGCCTCGCGCCGCGCGAGTGCATTCGCGGCGAACGGATCCTCGATGATCTCAGGCGAGAGGAAATTCAATTCTGCCAGTGTCGTGCCGGCCTCTAGCGTCATGATCATCGAGCTCCCGCGAGTTGTGCCTGCCGCCACGCGCATTCGGCCAAGCCCGGTAAGGCGTCGACCATCTTCGCCGCATGCGCCGACGCCGCGGTGCCGCGCGCGAGCCGGCCTTTGATCCCGTGGAATATCGCGGCCAGCCGGAACATGTTGAATGCCACGTAGAAATCGAGATTCTCGATGCCCACGCGTCCGGTTCGTCGGCAGTAGGCGGCGACGTAGTCCGCTTCGGAGGGAATGTTCTGCTGCACAAGATCGACGCCCACGAGGCCGGTGATGACCATCGGCGGCATGCGGTACATCATCAGGTGATAGGCAAAATCTGCGAGCGGGTGCCCGAGCGTCGATAGTTCCCAATCGAGTACCGCGATGACGCGCGCCTCGGTGGGATGAAAAACGAGATTGTCGACCCGGAAGTCGCCGTGCACGATGGCTGTCTCATCGCCTGAGGGAATGCTGCGCGGCAGCCACTCGACCAGACGATCCATGTGCGCGTCGCGGCCCGCCGCATCATCTTCCTGGTATTGTTTTGACCAACGCGCGATCTGCCGCTCGAAGTAGTTCCCGGTGCGGCCGTAGTCGGCGAGACCGATCGCCGCGTGGTCGATGCGATGCAGCTGCGCGAGCGTCTCGTTCATGGCGTCAAAATATAACGGGCGGTCGGCGCGGCTCACGTCGGGGAATGCCGCGTCCCAGACGATGCGGCCCGCCACGCAATCCATCACGTAAAACCAGGTGCCGATCACGTGCTCATCGGTGCACAGACCATGCACATGCGGCACCGGATAATGCGCGATCTCGAGCGCCGTCAATATCCGCGCCTCGCGTTCGACCGCGTGCGCACCCTTCAGCAGGGTGCCGGGCGGTTTGCGGCGCAGCACGTAATTCGCAGCCGGCGTCGTGAGCTTGTAGGTGGGGTTCGACTGGCCGCCCTTGAATTGTTCGACGCCAAGCGGTCCCGCATAGTTCGGGACGTGCTCGCGCAGCCACGCCTCGAGTGCCTGCGCGTCGAAGCGATGTGCCTCGCGGACCGCGGTGGTGCCGCCAAAATCCGCTTGCACGCTACGCGAGCCGCTCATGGCGAGCCCCTCATCGCGAGCCCCGATTCAGCGCCTCGCGCTTGATCGCCTTGGCGAGCGACCACTTGTGCACCTCGGTCGGGCCATCATAGATGCGAAACGCGCGCAGTTCGCGGAATACCTTCTCGACGATGGTGTCGCCACTGACGCCCGTGCCGCCCATGACCTGGACGCAGCGATCGGCGATGCGAAACAATGCCTCGGATACGGCCGCCTTGGTCATCGAGGATTCGAGCGTCCCCGGCGCGCCGCCATCGAGCACGTCGGCGCACCAGTCGATCATCAGCAAAGCCTGCTGCAGTTCGATCCGATTGTCAGCCAGCATGAAACCGACGCCTTCGTGGTCGATCAGCGGCTTGCCGAAGGCATGACGCTTGACCGCGTAGTCGGCGGCAATCTCCTGGGCGCGGGTGCAGGCGCCATGCCAGCGCATGCAGTGCGTGAGCCGCGCCGGTGCGAGCCTAAGCTGCGCATATTTGAAGCCTTCGCCGCTGTCGCCGAGGAGCTGCGAGCGATGCACGCGCAGCCGGTCGATCAGCACCACGGAATGGCCGCCGGCCATCGAGCCGTCTATGGTGTCGAGCACCCGCTCGATGCGCACCGCCGGATCCGGCAGCGATACGAGGAACATCGTGGCACCCGCTGCGGATTTCGCCATGACGATACCGACGGCGGCACCCACCGCGCCGGTGATGAAGGCTTTGCGGCCGCTGATGACCCAATATTCGCCGTCCGGCACGGCAGTGGTCTGCATCATCGACGGATCCGATCCCGCCCCGCCGTCCGCCGCAGGCTCGGTCATGAAAAATGCCGACCGGCTGCGCCCGGCGATCAGGGGCGAGAGGAAGCGCTCCTTCTGCTCAGGCGTGGAGACGCGGCCGAGCAGGAACATGTTGCCCTCATCAGGCGCGCTGACGTTGAGCGCCACCGGCCCCAAGGGCGAGAGCCCGGCGGCGCGCAGCACCAGCGCCGTGCCGCGATGCGACAGGTGCGATCCATCCGCCAGGATATGCGGTGTCATCAACCCCGCCGCCCGCGCGTGGTTGCGTAATTCCTCGACCAACTCGGGAGTGGGCCCATGCGGGGTCCAGCGCGGATCGCTCTCGTAGGGGATGACCTGCGCGCGCACGAACGCCTCGACCGCCACGGCGATGGCCCGCGCGGTGTCGAGATCAGCGGCCGTCACGCCCCACCCGCCGCGGCGCTGGCCCGGGCGATGGACGCTGCAATGTCTTCCGTACTCGGGTTGCCGCGCAGCGTCAGGCCGCCGTTCACCTGCAGGTTCTCACCCGACATGTAGCATTCATCGCTCGCCAGCCACACCGCCGCCGCCGCGATATCGTCGGTCGTGCCGATGCGGCCCAGCGGATAGCCCTTCAAGAAGGCGTCGAACAAGCCCGGGACGGTCTTTGCCGCGGCGGTCATGGGCGTGTCCGTCAAGCCGGGCGAGATCGAGTTGGCACGGACTCCCTGCTTGCCGAACTCGTGGGCCACGCAGCGGATGACGTGATCGGTGCCGGCTTTGGTACCCATGTAGGCGGCGTGATCGTTGAGCATGATCTTGGCGGTGGCCGAGGAGATTTGAATGAGCGAGCCGCCACCCGTCATCACGCGGACCATCGACTGGCAGAATTGAAACGGTCCGGTGAACTGGATCGCCGTGATGCGCGCCAGTTCCTCGGGGGTGGTTTCGAGAAACGGCTTGAGCAGCCCCCAGCCGGTGGCGTTCACGGCAACGGTGACACTGCCCATCGCGGCCAGCGCCGTGCGCGCAAGATGCTCCAGATCCTGGGTGCTGGTGATATCGCAGCGCACGGCGTGTGCGCCGATCTCGGCCGCGAAGCGCTCGAGTTCCCCGAGATGGCGGCCGCTCACCACGACCTGCGCACCCTCGTCGCGAAAGCGACGCGCAATCACCTGGCCCATGTTGTCGCGGCCGGCCGCGCCGAGCACCACGGCCGTCTTTCCGTTCAGTCTGCCCATGGAACCAGTGTGCGCGAGGCGTAAGGCAAACCGGTACTGTGGAAAACGCCAGTAGAGGGTGGCCGAGCCTTAGGTTCAGGATGCCGACATCGATGGGTTTTCCTGGCAGCCTCGCAAAGGAGCGTGCACGATGGATCTTGGACTGAAAGGCAAGAAAGTCATTCTCACCGGCGGTAGCCGCGGGATCGGCCGCGCCGCACTCGAGCTGTTCGCGGCCGAGGGCTGCGACGTCGCCTTCTTCTCCCGCAACCAGTCCCAGGTGGACGACACCGTCGCCGCGCTCTCAAGTCACGGCGGCGCCGTGCACGGCTCGACGTTCGACATGAATGACCTCGGCGGCTATCCGGCGTGGCTCAAGGGTGCCGCGGAACGGCTTGGTGGGTGCGACATTTTCGTGCCGGGCGCGAGTTCGTCCGGCTCGCAGGCCACCGGCGATTGGCAGAAGGGTTTCGACTTCGATCTGATGGGCACGGTCAAGGGTTGCGAGACCCTGGAGCCGCACCTCGCCAAATCGGGGGTGGGCTCGGTCATCATCATGTCGAGCACCGCTGCGTTCGAAACCTTCATCGTGCCGCAGGCGTTCAACGCCATCAAGGCGGCGCTACTCACCTACAGCAAGCAATTGAGCCAGGCTTGGGGCCCGAAGGGCATTCGCGTGAATGCCATCTCGCCGGGGCCGGTGAGTTTTCCCACCGGCAACTGGGAGGCGATCAAGAGCGGCATGCCGGATTTCTACAACGCCACCGAAGCGCAGTTCGCGCTGGGACGGTTCGGCGCGCCGGAGGACGTCGCGCGGATGCTCGTCTTTCTCGCGAGCCCGGCGTGCAGCTACATCACCGGCACCAACATCGTCATCGACGGCGGCTATACCAAGCGCGTGCAGTTCTAGGCAGCGCGTCGCGCCGCGGTCATACGGCGGTGAATCCGCCGTCGATCACGAGCTCGCTGCCGGTGACGAAGCTCGCGGCAGACGAGCACAGATACACCACGCCGCCCCCGATCTCCTCGGGCTCTCCCATGCGGCCCAGGGGATGCGCGGCGATCACGCCGGCCTCGGCGGTGGCGCGCGTCTCGGCCGCTCCGAGCGCGACGTAACGATCCATGATGGTGTGCATCATGTCGGTGTGAATGCCGCCGGGGTGCACACTGTTGACGCGGATGTTGTAGCGCAACGCGCCGAACTCCGCGGCGGCGGATTTGCTGAACAGCTTCACCGCGCCCTTGCTGGTGCAATAGGCGGAGGTAAACGCGGCGCCACGCTGCCCGCCCACCGAGGAAAAATTCACGATCGAAGCGCCGCCCTTGCGGGTCTTGCCGCTCTCCTTGAGCAGCGGCAGTAGCGAGCGCGTGCCGATGAAGATCGACTCGACGTTGACGGTCTGCGTCCTGCGCCAGTCGGCGAGCGTGGTCTGCTCGATGCTTTGCACCGGCGCGATCGCCGCCGCGTTGACCAGGGCATCGAGCCGCCCGTAGTCGCGGCCGAGGGCTTCGGCAATCCGCGCCCAATCCGCTTCGCTCGTGACGTCGTGGCGAAAATACGCGACCGCGTCCGGCAGGGAGCTGAGCTCAGCCAGATCGGTCGCGACTACGGTAGCCCCCGACTCGGTCAATGCAGCGCAGATGGCGCGCCCGATGCCGCCGGCAGCGCCCGTGACCAGGGCGATGGTGTCATCCAATCTGATGGTCATGATTATTTCCCAGCGCTCAGTGTTTAACGGGCAGTCCAGCCGCCATCGATCACCAATTCCGATCCCGTGCAATAACTGCTGTCGTCGGAGGCGAGAAAAAATGCGGCGCCGGCAATCTCCGCGGGTTCCGCGATGCGCCCGTTCGGCGTTGCCGCCGCCAGCGCATCGATCAAATCTTGGGCCTTCTCCGCCATGCCGAGCGCCACCCATTTGCGCATGCCCACCTCGAGCAGAGGCGTGTTGACGAAGCCCGGATGAATGGAATTGACGCGAATCGGCGTGCGTTTGGTCGCGAATTCGATGGCTATGGATTTGCTGAACAGCCGTACCGCGCCCTTGCTCGCGTTATACGCCGAGGTCTCCGAATAGCCCACCAAACCCATGATGGAGCTCACGTTGATGACGCTGGAACCGAACGGCGTGGTGGCGCCGGTCGCGGCGAGCAGCGCGGTGCAGGTCTTGGTCCCGAGGAACACCCCGTCGACGTTGATCGACATGATGCGCCGCCATGCTGCGAAGTCGAGCGTCTCGACCGCGCCGGTGAGATCGGTGCCCGCGTTGTTGACCAGGATGTCGAGCCGTCCATGCCGCTCGCGCGTGGCGCGCTCCGCGGCCTGCCAATCGGCCTCCTGCGCCACGTCGAGTTTCAGGTAGCTCGCCGCCGGACCGAGTCGCTCGAGCGTTGCGCCCACCAAAGGATCGTCCGCGGCCGCGAGGTCCGTGAGCACCACCGCCGCCCCCTCGGCCACGTAGCGTTCGCCGATGGCGAGACCGATGCCGCGCAAACCGCCGGAAATCAGCGCGACGCGGCCCTCGAGCCGCCTCATACGCCCATCATGCCGGCGGTGCTGGCGCCATCGATGGAATACTCCGAACCGGATATGAACGCGGCTTCGTCGGAGGCGAGGAACGCCACCAGTCCCGCAATTTCCTCAACCCGCGCCATGCGCTTGAGCGGCGCCATGCCTTCGAACTGCGCGCGCGCGGCCGAAGGGTCAGGCGCACGCTCGATCACCGTCCGGATCATGTCGGTTTCCACCACGCCCGGGTGAATCGAGTTGCAGCGGATTTGCAAATTCTGGTTGGCACAGTGAATCGCGATCGACTTGGTGAGCGCGATCAACGCACCCTTGGTTGTGGAATACGCGACGAAGTTGCCCATGGGACGGTAAGCGTTCATCGAGGAATTGACGATGATCGAACCTACGGGTCCGCCGGGATTGTTGCGCATGACCGGGATCACCGCCTGCGCGGTCAGCATCACTCCGGTGAGATTGATGGCGACGATGCGGTTCCAATTCTCGATGGTGATGGACTCGACGCTGCTGTCACCCGTCTCGATCCCGGCATTGGCAAAGGCGATGTCGAGCCGCCCGAAGCGCTCGCCGAGCGTTTCCATCAGCGAGGCCCAGCCTGGGGCGTCCTCGACCCGATGCGCAAAAAATATGGCGCCCGTCTCCGTTGTGAGCCGGTCGGCCGCCTCGCGATTCGAACCGGTGAACGCGACTTGCGCGCCATCGGCCGTGAGCCGTCGAACCACCCCCGCACCGATGCCCGACGTGCCGCCGGTCACCAGCGCGACCCTGCCCGCGAAGCGACCGGTCATCGCGACTCCGACGGCGCAGCCAGATAGTCGTCAAGCCGCTCGTGGAAGTTCTGCACACGCCGTTCCTGGTTGCAGAGGTAGTGATGACTGAATCCCGCCGAGTGCAGACCCACCTGCTGAATGGCCGCGATGCTCAAGTCCTGATCCGAAGTCGTGCCGAGCGTCTTCTCGCCATAGCGGATGAGTTCGAGGGGCGCATCCGCCACCGGCAGATCCGGGCCGCCTGCGGGCGACGGCGTAAGCTCACGCCCCTCGATCTGCGGCACCAGCCACCAATGATCGAACAAACATTTTTCTGGATCGCTCGGGTGTGGCCGTGGCCGCAACAACTGCACGCCATCGGGCCCCACGGTGATCACCGAATTAGGAAACAGGTTGTAAATGATATAGTCGGTGAGTTGAAAGTCGGCCAGGTGTTCATAGTGCTTGAAGCCGCGCCCCGGACCGAGCTTGCGCTTTTGGCCCTGGATGTCGAGCCGTATGCGGTCGAGCGCTCCGTCGCCCGAATATTTCGCGGGGTCGAGGCCCCATTCACTCATCAGGCTCACCAACGGTTCGGCCGGCGCTGCTCCTTGAAAATTCGTGCCGGGGCGATGCGCCGGAAACCAGCCGCGGTTGTGTCCGTTCTCCAGGAGATCGAACTGGCAGCGGTCGCCGAAACTTTCGATGTACGGCACCAGCTGCGGATGCAGCACCTGAACATGGTAAGCCTCGTTGAAATTATCGGTGATGATCTTCCAGTTGCAATCGGCCTCGGCGGTCATGTTGAGCACGCGAATCATCTGGTCCATGCGGTACGCGCCGATGCCGCTCACCACCTCCTCGCCGAGATACTCGCGAAGTCCGGGCGCTTTGCCGTCCATGGTGAACCAGACGAATCCGAACAGCTCCTCGCAGCGTAACTCCGTCAAGTGCGCGCCGCGCGTGGGATTGCCCTGCATGAAGTCCGTGGCATCGGGCGCATAGGTGCATTGACCGGCGTGATCGAATTGCCAGCCGTGATACGGACAGGTGATCTTCGCCGCATAGCCATCGGGTCCGGCGAGCAACCGCGTGCCCCGGTGCACGCACACATTGAAGAAGGCGCGCAAGCCGCCGTCCTCCTGGCGCACGATGAGGATCGACTCCGCACCGAGATCGGCCACCAGATAGTCCCCAGGTTCCCGGGCTTGGTAGGCCATGCCGGCAATGTGCCAGGTGCGCATCCACATCTGCTGCCACTCGCGGCGCGCATACTCCCGGGAAATGTAGCGCTCGGCGGAAATAGGATCCATCCGCAGTTCGGGCTCTCGGACCTTGGCCGGTCGATCGACGTTGGCGTTCACGCAACTACTCCTGACCATAAATGCTTGATATTTCTGATTATTGTCCACCAGGGTAGACTCCATGGCGCGCGGCGGCAACTAGCTAATGTCGGAGTATTCGCGCGCGACCGAATTTGAACCTATGAGATATGCGAGGTTTCGATCATCCGTGCCGGGGAGGCTATTAGACTAGCCGCATGAGCAAGGTAGACACGACATCAGCCGGCTCGGCCGGCCAAGCCCGATCGTCCGGCATCAGCTGGCAGGAATTGATGGCCACGGAGACGCACCCGGTTCCCGAGTGCCTGACGGAAGAGAGCTACCAATATCGCGGCTCTGCGCCCCTCGCCACCGACCGCTACACCAGCGCCGACTTCATGCGCCGCGAACAAGAGCTGCTGTGGCCTAACGTGTGGCAGTTCGCCGCGCGCGAGGAAGATCTGCCGAATCCCGGCGATTACATCGTTTACGAGAACGCGGGACGCTCGTATGTGGTGAGCCGCCAGGACGACGGCACCGTGCGCGCCTTCCACAACGTCTGCCTGCATCGAGGTCGTAAGCTGCGGACCGAGGACGGCAACGCCGATCAATTCAAATGCCCTTTCCACGGCTTCACCTGGCACAAGACGGGCGCGCTCAAGCAGATCCCGTGCCGCTGGGATTTCGGCCATCTGGACGACCGGGCATTGAGCCTGCCGGAAGCGCAAGTCGGACGCTGGGGCGGTTATATTTTTCTGCGCGAGAATGCCGGCGGCCCGACGCTAGAGGAATTCCTCGCGCCTTTGCCCGCGCATTTCAAACGCTGGCGCCATGAGGAGTGCACCACCGCCATCTGGGTGGCCAAGGTGGTCCCCGCGAATTGGAAAGTGACGATGGAAGCCTTCATGGAGGCGTGGCACACCGTCGTCACCCATCCGCAACTGTTGCCGTTCACCGGCGATGAAAACAGTGCGTACTGGACCTGGGGCGACAACGTCAGCGCCAATCTCGTGCCTTTCGGGGTGATGTCGCCGCACATCAGTCCGGCCGGCAAACCGGAGCAATGGATCGTCGATCAGTTCATCAAGTTCAACGGCCGGTCGGCGGAAAATTACGATGCGAGCGCGGACGCCTTCGCGGTCAAGGTGCCGGAGGGCGTGACCGCACGCACCGCGCTGGGTCAGGCCATGCGCGAAAATTACACCAAGATGTTCGGCCATGATCACAGCCAGGCCACCGACGCGGAGCTGCTCGATGGATTGGTCTACAACGTATTTCCGAACTTCGCGCCCTGGGGCGGCTTCATGCCGAACATCGTGTATCGATGGCGGCCGTGGCAGGACGTCGATCATAGTTTGATGGAAGTGCGCATCCTGACGCGGGTGGCGCCGAATCAGCCGATTCCGCGAGGCGTGCCGATGAAATTTTTGACCGCGGATCAGCCGTGGACCGCTGCGCCCGAGCTCGGCGTATTGGGCTCCGTATTCGAACAGGACATGTCGAACCTGCCCTACGTCCAGGACGGCCTCAAGGTATCGAAGAGCGGCGAGGTGAACCTCGGGGACTACCAGGAAATCCGCATCCGTCAATTTCACCAAACGCTCGACAAATACTTGAACGCGGGGCCGCGGTGATTTTCGTCGCCGGCACCATGACGCTCGATCCCACGGACATCCCGAGCTTTCAGCGCGACGTCGCGGCCATGATTGGCAAGGTGCGCACCGAGGACGGCTGCCACCATTATTCGCTGCTCGTCGAGGATGCCGCCGCGGGCCTCGTGAACGTGCTCGAACAGTGGACCGACGACGCGGCGCTCGGCACGCATCTTCAACAACCGTGGATTCGGGAATTTTTCGGCCGCCATGTCGGCCATCTGCGTGCGTCGACGGTGCGTGTATTTGACATCGCCGGTTCACGGCCGCTGCCGGGGGCGTAGGCAGTCGACGCTCTGACCAGGCCGCCGCGGCCCGTCTGTCGCCCGTGGCCGGACTACTCCCGGTGTAACTTCTTGAACCGCCGGCGCTGGAACAGCCATCGACCATCCTGCTTTACGACGACATCGTCGTAGCGGCCCCGATCGCGCGTGGTCTTGCCGGTGGTTTTGTCGTCGAACACCTCTGACGTGTACGACCGAACCGTCGCCCGGTTACCCTCGATGACGATCGACCCAGGCGTCGCGACGAACAACACGCCGGGATACTGAGCCATGGCCGCCTTCCAGGTGGCGACGATGGTCTGCTTGCCGCTGATCGTGCCGAATTCCGGATAGTCAGGCATTTCCCAGGTGCTGTCCTCGGCCCAGGTCGCACCCCACGCCGCCGCATCCACCTCACAGACCGCATCCGCATACGCCTCGAGTAGTTCGCGAATCGCCAATCTGTCTTCGTAAGGACCTTCGAATGCCATGGGTACTCCTCCTGTGCAGCAATCCGCCTGCCGCCTACCTTGCCTCTTTACCGCATGTCGTTAAACTGCGAATAGCAACAGTTGCCCGACCGACCCCGGATGGCGCGCAATGCGTGCATGACACGCGAGTCTGAATTGCGCCGTATCGTGCTGGCGGCGAGGCCGGTCGGAATGCCCCGCCCGACGGATTTTCGCCTCGCGCCGGCGCCGCGCGCCGAACTCCGTGAAGGCGAATTTGCCGTCACCAACTGCTTCCTGTCCATGGACCCGGCCATTCGCGGATTTTTGGACGATCGGCCGAGCTACCTGCCGCCCGTAGCGCTGGGCGAGACCGTGCGCGGCATGACGCTCGGGCGTGTGACGCGATCGCGCAGCCCGCTCCACGTCGAGGGAAGCTACCTGCGTGCGCTCGCGGGCTGGGAACACGAATCCCGGCTTGCGCCCGATGCGATCGGTCTCGAAACGCTAAACCCAATACCGGCGGTGCCGCTCGAGAACTATCTGGGCGCGCTCGGGCCTTCCGGCCTCACGGCCTGGATCGGCTTGCACGAGATCGGCCGGATCACGGCCGGCCAGACTGTGCTGGTCAGCGCCGCCGCGGGTGCCGTCGGCAGCGTCGCAGGGCAGATCGCGCGGCTTCGAGGATGCCGCAGCGTCGGCATCGTGGGCTCCGCAGCGAAGGCGGCCCGTCTGGCGGCGCTCGGCTTTCATGCAGCGGTCAATTATCGCGATGCTGCGGACCTCTCGGCCGCCGTGCATGCAGCGTGCCCCGACGGCATCGACGTGTATTTTGACAACGTCGGCGGCACCACGTTGGAAACCGTGCTGCCACTGATGAACGTGCATGGCATCGTGGTCGTGTGTGGCATGGTCGCCGACTACAACGATCAGGAGCACCCGCATGCGGTGCGCACACTGTGGCAGTTGGTGGTCAAGCGTCTGACGTTGCGCGGCTTTCTCACCTACGAGCATGCCGAGCGCATCCCCGAGGCACAGGCGGATCTCGATGAATGGGTGAAGAGCGGCGCCCTGACCGCGCTGCATACGCTGTACGAGGGATTGGAGACCGCGCCCGAGGCTTTCATAGACCTGATGTCCGGCCGCACGGTCGGCAAGACGCTGGTACGTCTGGCCACGACCGGATGAGTGGCCACGACCTCGAACAGCTGTTCAAACCACGCTCCATCGTGGTGGTCGGGGCCACGGACAAGGCGATGTGGACCGGGGCGATCCTGCGCAACTTTCCGGCCTATGATTTCGAAGGCGAACTGTACGCGGTAAACCGTCAGGGCGTGTCCGTCCTCGGCGTCCAGGGCTTCCCATCCTGTGTCGCAATCGGCCGCTCGGTCGATGCCGCCTACATCATCGTACCGGTCAGTGCCATTCGCGAGGCGTTGACCGATGTCATCGCCGCGGGTATCAAGACTGCGGTCATCTTGACCTCCGGATTCGCGGAAGTGGACGCTGCGGGTGTCCGACTGCAGCATGACATCGTCGCCATGGCACGCGCCGCGGGCCTGCGTTTTTTGGGTCCGAACAGCCTCGGGTTTGCCAACATCGCCGATCGCAAACCGCTGACCGCGATCCCGCCGCAGTTGCCGTTGCGCGACGGCGCCGTCGGCCTGATCTCGCAAAGCGGCGCCACCACCTCGGAACTCATGGATATCGCCCGGCGCCTCGACATCGGCCTGAGTTTCGTCGCGGCCACCGGCAACGAAGCCATGATCGGCCTCGCCGATCTGGTCGATTTCCTGGCAGATCACGCGCCCACCCGGGTCATCGCCGTCTACTCCGAGACCATCCGTGATAGCGCCGCATTTTCCAGGGCGGCGCGCAAGGCCGCGGCAGCGGGCAAGCCCATCGTCATGATCAAGGTGGGCAGCAGCGCGTTGTCGGCTGCCGTGGCAGCGGCGCACACCGGTTCGCTGGTCGGCGATGACCGGGTGTTCGATGCCGCCTGCGAGCGTTTGAACATCGTCCGGGTTCGCACCGTCGAGGATCTCGTCATCACCGCGGGCTTCCTCGCGAGGACCGGCGAATTGGCGGTGCCGGGCATTGCCATCGTCTCGGTATCGGGCGGCGCGTGTGCCATGAGCACCGATATCGCGGAACCACTCGGAGTTGAATTCCCGGCATTCGCGCCGGCCACCTGCACGGCGCTGCGCCAAGTGCTGCCTGCCTACGCCGCGACGCTCAATCCGCTCGATGCCACCGGCGCCGTGATGGCGGATCCCGGATTGTTCGAACGTACGCTGAAGATCGTCGCGGCGGATCCGGCCGTCGGCTGCATTTTTGCAATCTATCCGTTGCCCGACACCGATGCGCCGACTGCAGGCGCGCCGCAGTTGCAAGGCATCGGCGCCGGTTTCAGCGCGATTGCGAAGCCGGCATTCTTGTTGACGCAATCAATCCAGCCGGTCAATGAATTCGGCCGGCGTGCCATGGAAGCCGCCGGCATCGAACACACCCTCACCGGACTCGAAGCCGGTCTGCGCGCAGCGGCGGGAGCGGCGCGATGGTCGACGCGTCGGCGCGCTGCCCGGAGTGCGACTCTCACCGCCGGTGTGGCTGCCGACGAGCATGGGACTTTTGCCGGTCCCCGACCGCTCACCGAACGCGCGGCGCTCGAGTTCTTGGCGACTTTCGGCGTCCCGGTGATCGCTGCGATGCTGGTCCGCTCGGAACAGGAGGCGGTGGCGGCGGCAGCCGCTGCGGGCTGCCCCGTCGTATTGAAGGTGGCATCAGCCGACATCGCCCACAAAAGCGACCTCGGCGGCGTGCAGTTGAATGTCCGCGGCGGCGAGGCAGCCGGCGCTGCGTATCAGACCATCATGGCCGCGGTGGCCAAGGCCAGACCGGATGCCCGCATCGACGGTGTGATCGTGTCCCCGATGCGCGAGCGCGGCGTCGAACTATTTGCCGGCGTCGCGCGCGATCCGCAATGGGGCATGGTGCTCGCGGTGGCGCTCGGCGGCATCTGGGTCGAGATCCTTGGCGACAGCGTGCTGTCGCTGTTACCGGTGACCGCTGCGGATGTCGAACGCATGCTGCGCTCACTGCGCGGCGCGGCGCTGCTCCACGGCCACCGCGGTACCCATCCCGTGAACATCGCGGCTGCGGCTGACGCCATTGCCCGCATTGGCGACGCCGCAATGTCGCTGGGTCCCGACCTCGCGGCGCTCGAAGTCAATCCGCTGTTGGCGTACGAGGGGAAGGTCGAAGCCCTGGACGCGCTCGCCGTGTGGGCGGCGCAGCAGCCGATGCTCACGCAAACTTGAATACATTGCGCCCGCGATCACCAGGACTTAGATGAATGGCCCGTCCGAACGGCATGCCGGGCCGTAATTGCTCGAGCGTTGCGGCATCGTCCGGTGCCACCATGGCCACACAGCGCGCGCCTCCGTCCCGCACACGTGCGACCACCGCCCCCAGATCGCCTTTCGGCCGCGGTATCAGCGTATACGACTCGATGATCGCCGGGCCCGGCGCTCCGTCGGCGACCGCGACCACGTCCGCAGGCGCGTCGAGGCTTTGATTGCGCGTCTCCGGCGCATTCCAAGAGGCGGGCCGGGTCGAATAAACTCCCGCCGAATACTTCGACATGAAACCACCGTTGGCGCCGATGAACGCCCATGATCCCGGACGCGCCCGCAGTCGGGCGACCGCCTCGGCAATGGCATGCAGCGAATAATTGTTGCCGGCGCCGCCGAAAAACGGCAATCCACCGGTCACGGTGTAGCCGCGCGCGTCATCGGCGGCGAGACCAAAGCCGTCGATGATGTTGAATACCGGGATGGCAAAACAGCTGTACAGATCCAGAAAATCCATGTCCTCGATCGACCTTCCAGCGAGCTCGAGCGCGCGCACCGACGCCGCCACCGACGCGGGGCTTCGCGACAAATCCGGGCGCTGCAGCGGCATGGGTTCGTGAGCAGCGGCGATGCCGTGAATGTGCACCCAACGATCGGCGGGAACCCCAAGCTCCCGCGCCTTCGCGATCGAACAGACGATCGCGGCAGCCGCCTGATTGACCTGATCGCGGGCTACGGTCATGCGCGTGTACGGCTCGGCGACGATGCGATTACGCTCGGTGACCGTCGCCAGCGCGGTGGCGGAATGCACGGCGCGCGCGGCGGCATGCGGATTGGCAGCGGCAACGACCGAGAATGGCGCAAACAGACTGCCGATGTCGAGACGGTAATCTTCCAGCGAGCGGCCCAAACGGGCGCGACGCGCATTTTCCAACAAGGCGTAGACGGCGATCGCCGTGTCGATGCCATGGCGCGCCAACTGCTCGTCGAGCAGGTTATCGACACCAAAGCCGCGATCTTCCAGATCGCCGTCCACGGTCTCCGACCAGTCGCGCGTCTCGCCCAGCGACTTCAAGTGCAGGACCGTCGAAATCGCTTCCGCGCCCGCGATCACCGCGAGGTCGGAACGGCCGCGCGCGATCTCCTCGCCCAGCTCGCCGATCAGCTGTTGATTGCCCTGACCGCCCGCTATCTCGAGAATGGCGCGGCGGG
>Ga0116226_10001596_pt1 | contig 19711 bp, 26 predicted proteins | sample S1TSphfallax_FD_89692 | JGI IMG/M metagenome (GOLD analysis project Ga0116226, IMG submission 89692) | Host-associated microbial communities from peat moss isolated from Minnesota, USA - S1T2_Fa - Sphagnum fallax MG | ecosystem: Host-associated > Plants > Peat moss > Unclassified | place: USA... | reverse complement strand
GCCGGAGAGCACGCCCGCATCGGTCAAGCTCCTCACGGCTAATGAAAGCCGCAGGCTTGTCGTGTCGGTGGTGGTTTGGGGCATGGATTGTTGTCCGACATATAAGTGTTTACGTCAGACAATGCCGGCGGAAGCAAGCGGTTCTTTTTTCGAAAGTGAACCGCTTCCTTGCTATCTCGCTACCTCCCGCAACACGGCTAGATACCCCGGCGCAATGTTCATTTTTTCCGTGTGGCCGTGCCGGCTTAGCCATGCGTGCAGGCGCGGGAGGCGGTAGCACGGGACCGCAATGAACAGGTGATGCTCGGCGTGGTAGTGCACGAAGTAGGGCGCGATCAGCAGGCGTTCCAGCCAGTTGGCGCGGGTGGTGCGGGCGACGGTGAAGGGGTCGACGTCGCGGCCGGTGCAGGCGTGTTCAGCGATGTTGCGGATGCGGGTGACGAGCGGAAACCAGGTTGCGAAGGCGAATACCCATACGGCGAAGAACCAGAACCAGGCGCCGCAGGCGGCGTAGAGCAGAAAAATGAACGCCGTTGCGGCGAGGAAACGGCGCTGGGCGCGGCCGGTTTCGCCCACGAACATATTTCCAGTCGGGCCGCGTTGCAGCAGGGGTGCCACGCGCTGCTTGTAAAAAGTCTGGCCGGTGAGGTCGCGGATGAATTTGCGGCGCAGGCTGGCGCGGGTGGTGGGGAACGGGGCGGACAGGGAGAGGTCGGGGTCTTCTTCCTGCTGCGTGAAGCGGTGGTGCTTGAGGTGATAGGGGCGGTAGAGGGCCAGATCGGCGCCGACCGGGACGGCGCAGAGCCATTCGCCGAGAAAGGCGTTGACGCGGGTGTTGGGATGCAACGTGCCATGCGCGGCCTCGTGCATCAGAATGGCCAGGCCGAGTTGCCTTGCGCCGACCACCATGACCGCCACGAGCCAGGTGAGCGGGTTGGGCCGGAAAACTACCAGGGCCGAGGCGGCAATGATCAGGCCCCAGGCGTGGACGACAAGCCAGATGCCGCGCCAACCGCTGCGCGCAGTGAGGCCCTTCCAGACCTCGTCGGGAAACAAGGCGAAGGGCCGGACCTGCTGAAGCGCTGCCATGGCGGGAGATTAGCCGACCCGCCGGAGGTGAGGGCTCCGGCGGGCCGAACCGTCAGTTGCTGCTGTTACGGTTGCCGGTGAGTTGAAGCAACATCATGAACAGGTTGATGAAATTCAAGTAGAGGTTGAGCGCGTCGTAAACGCTGCGCTTGCCTGCTTCCTGCGGTCCATCGGCATAGGCGTAGTTCAGGTAGCTCACCTTGATGCGCTGGGTGTCCCACGCGGTGAGGCCGGTGAAGACCACGACGCCGATGATGCTGATGGCGAACTGCACCGGTGCGGAGTGCAGGAACATGTTCACGATCATGGCGAGCAGAATGCCGAACAGGCCCATCATGAGGAAGCTACCCATGCGGCTCAGGTCGCTGCGCGTGGTGTAGCCCCAGATCGACATGGCGGCGAAGGTGCCGGCGGTGATCATGAAGGTGCTGGCGATGCTGCCCTGGGTGTAAACCAGGAATATATTGGCGAGGCTGGCACCCATGACGCCGCAAAACGCCCAGTAGAGCGCCTGTGCCGCGGTGCGCGACAGCCGGTTCACACCGAATGACAGCACCATGACGAAGCCGATCGGGGCGATCATGCACAATGTGGCCAGGCCCGTCGGGCGCATGATCACCTGGCCGAAGCTGCCGATGACCGGGTGGTAGAAAGCGTCGCGCAGGCTGGTGTTGGCCACCGCGAAGGCGACGATGGCGGTGAGCGCCAGGCCGGACGCCATCCAGTTATAAACGCGCAACATATACGCGCGGAGGCCCTGGTCGAGCACCGCGGCCTGTGCCGCGCCGCCCGCGTAAGGCGGAGTGGCCCGGAAGTCAGGACTGTAAGCCATACTGAGGAGTTCCCTGTGTTGGGCGGATCACCCGCGCCGTTTATCTTGGCAGATGTGCCAAAACCTTCAAGACAGTTGTGTCTTACCAGCTTTCAGTTGTCAGAAACGTAATGGGCGGGCGGGTTGCGCCCGTGGCTTGACCACCCCGCTTCAAGCGCCGAGTCTCTTGCCATGCGACTCTTTGTGGCCCTGGACCTGCCCTATGATTTGCGGCAGCGCCTCGCGGGCCTTGCCGTCGGCCTGCAAGGCGCCCGCTGGGTGCCGCCGGAGAATTATCACGTCACCCTGAGGTTTATCGGCGAGACGCCGGGCCACCGGGCGGAGGAAATCGATCTGGCGCTCGCGGCGCTGCGCGGCCGGGCGTTTTCGCTCACCATGTCCGGTGTCGGCACATTCGAGAAATCGGGGCGGGTGACGACGCTGTGGGCAGGCGTGGAGCGCAATCCGGCGCTGGACCATTTGCATGGCAAGATAGAGACCGCATTGCAGCGCGCCGGCTTCCCGACCGAGCGCCGCCGATTCGCGCCGCACGTGACGCTGGCGCGGCTTGACAACGCGCCGCTGGATAAACTCACCTTGTGGGTGCAGTCGCATAATTTGTTCCGGTCAGAGCCCGTGCCGGTTGCCCATTTCACCTTGTTCAGTTCACGGCTCGGCAAGGAACAGTCGGTGTACACCCCGGAAGTGGAATATCCACTTGCGTGAGAAGGAAGCGGCGGGGCGGGGCAACGTCGTGGTTCTCACCGGCGCGGGGATCAGCCGGGAAAGCGGGCTGGCCACGTTTCGCGACCCGGACGGCATTTGGGCGAAACACCGTATCGTGGATGTCGCCACGCCCGGAGCCTTCGCCCGCGATCCGGCCAGGGTGCAGGGGTTCTACAATGCGCGGCGCGCCGCGTTGCGAGACCCGGCCATCCGGCCGAACGCGGCGCACCTGGCGCTGGCGCGGCTGGAGCGCCTCTACGCCGGCGAGGTTCTGGTGGTGACGCAGAACGTGGATAATTTGCACGAGGCGGCGGGGAGCCGGGCCGTGCTGCACATGCACGGCGCGCTCGTCGAGGCGCTTTGCCGGCGTTGCGCAGCGGTGCACCCTTGGCATGCCGACATTGCGGCGGACTCCGCCTGCCCCGCCTGCGGTGCGGCAGCACTGCGCCCGAATGTCGTGTGGTTTGGCGAAATGCCATACCACATGGACGCCATCGAAGTGGCGCTCACGCGCTGCGCAGTGTTCGCGGCCATCGGCACCAGCGGGCAGGTGTATCCGGCAGCCGGTTTCATCAACGCGGTGGCCGGGCGCGCGCGGACGGTGGAACTGACGCTGGAGCCGTCTTCGGTGTCGCCATTGTTCGATGAAGTCCGGCATGGTCCCGCAACGGAAACGGTGCCACTATTCGTGGACGAATTGCTGCGTGCCTGAAGATACAGTGGCCCTGCTGCGGGAAATCCTGGCCTGCCGGGTGTGTGCCGACAAGCTGCCGCTGGGGCCGCGACCGGTGGTGCATATGTCGGCGACGGCGCGGCTGCTGATCGCCAGCCAGGCGCCCGGCACCAAGGTGCATCAGAGCGGCATCAGTTTCAGCGATGCGAGCGGCGACCGGCTGCGCGCCTGGCTCGGCATGGACAGCGACACCTTCTACGATTCGAGCCGTGTCGCCCTGCTGCCGGTTGGCCTGTGCTACCCCGGGCGCCTCGCGAACGGTGGCGACGCGCCGCCGCGGCCGGAATGCGCACCGATCTGGCGCGCGCGCATCCTGGCGGCGATGCCCGAGATCCGCCTGACCCTGCTGGTGGGAACGCACGCGCAGCACCTGGTGCTGGGGCCCGGCAGCATGACGGACCGTGTGCGCAATTTCCGCGCGACGTTGCCGCGATATTTCCCGCTGCCGCATCCTTCCTGGCGCACCGGGGGGTGGGAACGTCGTAGTCCCTGGTTTGCCGCGGATGTGCTGCCGGCGCTGCGGACGAGGGTGGCAGGGGTGGTACGCGAAATGAGTTAAAAAGTAAGAAAGCACTTCTTTTTTGAAAAAAGAGGCAAAAAACTTTTACTCATTGCGGGGGCGCCGGTTCCGCGGCCTGTCAGCAGCGGCGCCAATGCCAATAGCACCATCCGGGATGCGGGCCCGGGGCGACGACGCAACCCGCCAGCGGCATGACAAAACCCAGCAGCAGCAAGGGGACAACAAGGCTTTTCATCCTGCCTCCAATCGACACTGTTTCGTTGTGACGACTATAATGCCGATGCCGCGGAAAGGTTTCCAGAGGGAAGATTTGCCGGATCAGGCGACGGTTCCGATGCCGTGGGTCACCACGATGTGCAGGACGAGAGCAAATATAAACAGAATGACCATGTTTCTGATCCAGCCGGTGAGTAGCCGCGCCGCCACGATCAGGCACAGGAAGATAATCATCGCCCAGAATGAAGCCGCGACGTTCGGCGACATTCCGGTATTTGCGAGCGCGTCTCCAAGCGAATTTTCGATTCCTGTCAGGATGGACAGGAACAGATTGATCACTCCATCGAAGACCCATTCCATTTCCGCGAGCCGCCCTTACCTGACCGCAGGCGCCTCGCCACGGCACCCTGCACTTGCGGCGCGAGCGCGATCGTCGCGGCGAAATATGGGTCGCTGGCGTTGCATGGCCGGTGTTAGTGTGGGTCCGTAAAGTCGCTCTGGCAGCCATCTGACGCGGTTTTCCTGCGCGCCGGTGCTCATGGCCAAGCAGCCACGCCGCACCGAGACACGGCAAAACCACGCCAGCTGACTCGCCACACGGACTCTCCGGACAGACACTTAAAGAAGCTCTACTTCGTTCAATTCATCCTCTCCCTGCACGGACGCTGCGCGCCGGGTAAAGCGTTCGTACCCGGAGCGTGACTTATCGGCACGGAAGATGAGCTGGCGCAGGATATCGATGACCGAGTCGTGTGCCTCGACCATCATCTGGTCCAGACCTTGGCTGCGCGATGCGATCATGACGGTGAACTCCGCGACCGCCTGCATCGAGTCGGTAATGGCGAACACGAACTCGACGCCGCCGCGCGCCTGCATTTGCGGCGTCATGCGGGAGACGGAAATGGTGTAGTTGTTCAGGCCATCTCGTGGAGTGAGGCGATCATCTATAAAAGGCACTCTTCACTCCATTTTTTAAGAACGGAGTAGCTTTTACATGTTTTTTCGGTCACAGGCAAGCTGAAGTGGAAAGTAAGGAAGACTTCTTTTTTGAAAAAAAGAAGCAAAAAATTTTTATCTCTTCGCCAGCAGCGCCCAGTTGGCCCATTGGAACCATCCGCTGGCCGCATTGAGTAAAAGTTTTTTGGCTATTTTTTCAAAAAACTGCGTCGTTACCTTTGATAAGGCAACGGCAACAACAACCGCAGCTTCATCCGCCGCAGCTCGCCCCCTCGTGGCACAATCACGTCGGCGGCCGGATCAAAGTCGGTCAGCATTTCACGGCAGGCGCCACAGGGCGGCACGACCGCGAGGTCCTGGCAGTCTTCATGCGGCTTAGGGTGCCGCACCGCGACGGCGCATTGCACCGTGCCGTCCCCTTCCAGCACGGCACGGCCGAGGGCGATCGCCTCCGCACACACCTGCATGCGGCCGACCGTGGCGCCGAGGTGGATCCCGGTCCAGATACGGCCGTCACGCCCGCGCAACGCAGCCGCCACCATGTGCCAGAATGGCTTGTAATGCGCGGCCAGCACCTGGCGCGCCGATTCGACCAGTGCCAGGTCGGCTTCGGTCAGCGCCTCATCGGGAAGGCTGTCGGCAGGCAAAATCCCTGCCCCGAAGGGCAGGGATGTCGGGTGATCCATGGAAAAACCCTGTCAGCTAGACAGGGTCGCGGTCAACCATCGGTTAATCAGCCGCTTCGGCCTGTTCATCGCTGGAGGCGGACACCAGCATGCTGTCGGCCACCACGCCAGCCTGCTCGCGGATGCGCCGCTCGATGCTGTCGGCGAGTTCCTTGTGGTCGCGCAGGAATTGCTTGGCGTTTTCCCGCCCCTGGCCGATGCGCTGGCTGTCGCAGCTGTACCAGGCGCCGGATTTCTCCACCACGCCGGCCTTCACGCCGAGATCGACCAGCTCGCCGACCTTGCTGATGCCTTCGCCGAACAGGATGTCGAATTCCACCTCGCGGAACGGCGGCGCCAGCTTGTTCTTGGCGATCTTCACCCTCGTCTGGTTGCCGGTGACGTTCTCGCGGTCCTTGATCGAGCCGATGCGCCGGATTTCCATGCGCACGGAGGCATAGAACTTGAGCGCGTTGCCGCCCGTGGTGGTCTCCGGGTTGCCGAACATGACGCCGATCTTCAGCCGTATCTGGTTGAGGAAGATCAGCATCGTGTTGCTCTTGGACACCGAACCGGTGAGCTTGCGCAGCGCCTGGCTCATCAGGCGGGCATGCAGGCCGACGTGGCTGTCGCCCATTTCACCCTCGAGCTCGGCGCGCGGCACCAGGGCGGCGACCGAATCGATGACCACGACGTCCACCGCGCCGGAGCGCACCAGCGTGTCGCAGATTTCCAGGGCCTGCTCGCCCGCATCCGGCTGGCTGATGAGCAGATTGTCGACGTCCACCCCGAGCTTGCGGGCGTAGGTCGGGTCCAGCGCGTGCTCGGCGTCGATGAAGGCGCAGGTGCCGCCGCGCTTTTGCGCCTCGGCGATGGCGTGCAAGGCGAGCGTCGTCTTGCCCGAGCTCTCGGGGCCATAGATTTCCACCACGCGGCCGCGCGGCAGGCCGCCAATGCCGAGGGCGAGGTCCAGGCTCAGCGAGCCGGACGGGATCACCTCGATCTGCTCATCGATGCCGCGGGCGCCCATGCGCATGATGGAGCCCTTGCCGAACGCGCGTTCGATCTGGGTGAGGGCGGCGTCGAGGGCCTTGTTTTTTTCCATGTCCTTGCTCCGGTCCGGGTTCTTGATTGCAACCATAAGGCGAGTCTCCTGGCAATCGCTCGCCAAAAAATTGTCTTGGCACCATGCACGGGATGATCATGTGCCGCAATCCGCCGAGTCGGATGGAATCGCGTTTTGTTCAGATTCTTGTGCGGGGCCATTAACTATTCGTTTATGGTTTGTTCTCAGCGGGTCGCAAGCGGTTTTTCATGGAACAAGAAGAAAAAGCAGTTCTTTTTTGAAAAAAAGAACCAACAAACTTTTACTCAATGGCACAAATGGCCAACACCGAGCGGTTTGCCAATCGTACTAGATCTGACATCGCGAAGGGCTTGGCGAGAAAACATATGTCCTCCCGTGCCAATTGTTTGCGTTGTGCCGCGTCGGCGTAGCCGGAGATCAAAATCGCGGGGAGGCTGGGCTGGCGCGCGCGGGCGGCACGCACCAGGCTGGGCCCGTCCATGCCAGGCATCATGACGTCCGAAATCAGCAGCGACAAAGGGCCGGGATCGAGCGACAGCGCGTCTTCGCCGCATGACGCCTCGACAACGTCCCAGCCGGCGCGGCGCAGGGCGCGGGCCACAACGCGGCGGACCGCGTCCTCGTCGTCCACAAGCAGCAACTTCGCCTGGTTCTCCGTCCTGGCAGGGGGGGTGGGCGGCGCGGGCTGTTCCGGGATCGCCAGCGGCGCCTCATGGCGCGGCAGGGTAATGCAAAAGCAGGTGCCTTGGCCGGGTTGAGTTTGCACCGACAGAAATCCGCCGGACTGGCGGACGATACCGTGCACGGTGGACAGGCCGAGGCCGGTGCCGCCGCGGCCCCGCTTGGTGGTGAAAAACGGCTCGAAAATGCGCGGCAACACATCCTGCGGGATGCCGGGGCCGGTGTCGCGCACCTCGATGGTGGCGTAGCGGCCGGGCGGCAGAAGCTGGGCTCCGTCGGTTTCCGGCTGCAGCAGCAGACGGCGGCCGGTGGCAATGGTGAGCGTGCCGTCGCCCTGCATGGCATCACGTGCGTTGACCGCGAGGTTGACCAGCACCTGGTCGAGCTGGGTGGGGTCCACCTGGACCCGGCGGCCAGGCTCTTCCAGTTCGAGCCGGAGGGTGATGCCGGGGCCGAGCAGCCGCCCAAGCAGGGACGCGGCACTGCGCACGGCGTCGTTCAACGCCACCACGCGGGGCTGCAATGTCTGCTGGCCGCCGAACGCCAGAAGTTGACGCACGAGGTCCGCGCCGCGCGAGGCGCTGCTTCTGATCTGCGCCAGGTCGTCCTGGCCCGCGGCCGAGGTCTGGCTACCCAAATCCTCGGCCGCTCCTGAGATGGCCGTGAGCAGGTTGTTGAAATCGTGGGCGATGCCGCCGGCGAGTTGGCCCACTGCCTGGAGCCTCTGCGCCTGCGCCAACTGCGATTGCAGTGCCCGTTCGGGTCGCAGGTCGACCATGCGCAGCACGGCGGCGGGTGCGGTGAGGCCGGTCGGCACCACGCTGACCGATACCGGCACGCGGCCCTCCGGCGTGATCAACTCGGCGGACGCGGCGAGCCTTTTGCGGTGGTGGACAGCCTCCCGGATTTCACTGGCGACCGGCTCGGCCAGCGTCGCCGCGGCACCGCCCAGAGCCACAAGACCGGGTCCCGCCTCGACGATCCGCGCCTCGGCGTCAAGCAGGGCAACCGCGGCGCCTGGGTCGGCGAGCAGCGCCCGGGTCAGCGCGCGGCCGTTGCTGCGCCATTTCATGGCGCAGCCGGGGATGGCATGATTTTCAGCGGACCGGCCGCCCGCGCAGGCGCCAGACATAGGCGACGACTTCGGCGACGGCCTTGAAATGCTCCATCGGGATTTCCGTATCGATTTCTATACGGTATAATGCGCGTGCGAGGGGAGGGTTTGCAACCATAGGTATGTGGTGCAGGCGGGCTTCCTCGCGGATCCGGAAGGCCACGTCGTCCATGCCCTTCGCGACGACCTTCGGCGCCGCGCGCGAGCCGCGTTCATAGGCCAAGGCAACGGCGTAATGCTCCGGGTTGGTGACGACCACGGCGGCCCGCTTGACGGACGCCATCATGCGGCGTTTGGCGCGTGTGCGGGCCAACTGGCGCAGGCGCTGTCTGATTTGCGGGTTGCCTTCGGCCTGCTTGTGCTCGTCGCGCACCTCCTGCTTGCTCATCCGCAAGCGGCGGGCGTGCTGGATTCGCACCCAGGCGAAATCGGCCATGGCGATCGCGGTCTGCGCGCCGCACAGCAGCAGCAGCAGGCTCCAGGTTTGCGCGCTCAACTGGTCGTGCAGAACGTTTACCGGCCAGCGCGGGACGGTGCCCAGGGTGGGTAGCAGGCGGCGCACCACGAACCACACGCCGAGCGACAGGACTGCCAGTTTAATCAGTGACTTGCCGGCCTGGATAAGCGTTTCCGAGGAGAATAACCGTTTGATGCCGTGCATCGGGCTGATCCGCCCGAAGTCCGGCTGAAGTGCCGCAATTCGAAGCAGGAAGCCGGTTTGCAGGACGCCGACGGCGAGGATCGCGACGGTGGCGCCAATGGCGCTTGGCAGTGCGGCGCGAAGAAAGGCGATCATGGCATTCGGCAGGACGGCGTCGCCGTCCAGCGTGCTGCGGCGAAGCATGGTGGAAAACCAGATCAGCGGCGACTGCCCCGCCGTGGCAAGTTGCGCCGCGACCGCCGCCGTGCCGCCGGCGAGACCCGCCAGCAGCGGCAACTCGCGCGAGACCGGAATGTTGCCTTCCTCACGCGCCTGCTCGAGGTGGCGGGCGGAGGCGGTTTCGGTGCGATCCTCGGCGTCGTCAGCCATTTGCGGCGGGCGTGGTTACGGGAGGACGGCGAAACTATCGCCGACGGCGTGCAGCCAGACATCGGCGAGGCTGCCGGACAAGGCCGCCAGCAGAAACAGGCCGCCCAGAACCTGGCCCGGAAGCGCCGCGAAATGAACCTGCAATTGCGGCACCAGGCGCGCCAGCAGGCCGAGGCCCATTTGCCACACCATGCCGACCAGCATGAACGGCGCGCCCAGGCGCAAGGCCAGGGAGAAATGGGCGGAGACGGCGCGCACCGCCATCTCCGTCATGTCCGCGCCAGGGGGCAAGGCGCCGGCCGGCAGGGCCGCGTAGCTGCCGGCCAAAGCCGACAGCGGCAAGGCGTACAGGCCGGAGCCGAGGATGAGCACCGGCCCTGCCATGCCGAACAACTTGCCGAGTCCGCTGGTTTGTGCGCCGAAATTCGCGTCCGGTTGCAGCACGCTGGAGAGGCCGGTGGAGAGCGAGATGAGCTGGCCGGCGGCTGGCAGCGCCAGGGCGACGAGGCGGGCGAGCCACCCGAGAAAACCGCCGGCCAGCAATTCGCCGCACAATAGCGCCACCAGCCGCGCAAATTTTTCCGGCGGCGGTGGCAATTGCGGCGCGACGACCGGGACCAGCAATATCGCCAGCCCACCGGCGAGACCAACGCGCACAAGCGGCGGCGGCCCGTCCTCGCCCAAGCCTGGCAGCAGCATGACCGCGGCGCCGCAGCGGCACAACACCATGACGAACGCAAACGACAGGCCGAGCAGGGTTTGCGTCAGAGCTGGTTCCGGCATGACCGGAAGCTATTGGCCGCCGACCAGCACGAGGCTGGCGAAACTCATCTGCATGTAGTCGGCAAGGGTTCGGGAAAGAAACGGACCCGCATAATAGGCGGCGGCGAGCGTGGCGCAGAGCTTGGGCAGAAATGAGAGCGTGGCATCGCTGATTTGGGTGATGGCCTGGAAGATGGCTGTTGCCAGCCCGGAGAGCAGCGGCGCCAGCAGGAGCGGGGCGCACATTTTCAACGTTGTCAGCATGCCGGCGTGCAGGAACGCAACGACGTCGAGTTCATGCATGATTGACTCCGCGTTGTTCGACACCTCCCTAGGGATCAATGGTGAAGCCCGCCTTAAGTTCCGGTGTGAACCTGCATGTTGCCAGCCATAGTCAAAAGTTTTTGGTTATTTATTAAAAAAGAACTACTTCCTTAGTATGAGAAATGCGCTTTAAATTGGCATCTTAATGATATCCTGATAGGCTTGCAGGACGCGGTCGCGCACGGCAACAGTTGTTTGCAGCGCCAATTCCGCACGCGAAACGGCTGTCACCACCTGCGTCAAATCGCCGTGGCCGGAAATTGCCTGGGTCGCCTGCGTGTCCGCCTGCTTGCCGGCGTTGACCGCCCCTTCAAGCGCACGGCTCAACAAGGCGGAGAACCCGCTGCCTGTGCCGCCCGCCGGCGGCTGCACGCTTTCCATGCTTTGGTACGCTCTAAGCGCACCGATATTGGTAATGCCGGGCGGGGCGTTGGTCATTCAGGAAACTCCATCGGGCGCCTCATTTGAGCAAGTCGATGACGCGGGTCAGCATGGAGCGGGAAGCCTGCATGACGTTCAGGTTGGCGCTGTAGGACCGTTCCGCCTCGCGCATGTCCATCATTTCGACGAAGCTGTTCACATTCGGCATCGAAACGTAGCCTTGCGGATTTGCCGCCGGGTTTGACGGATCATATTTTTGCGGAAACGCCGACTTGTCGGGGATAACGGCTTTGACGCGCACGCTTTGGGCGCCGAGGCTGCGGTCCAGCACATTTTCGAACAGGACGGTCTTGCGCTGGTAGGGTGCGGACCCTGGCGTGCTCCCCGTGCTGTCCTGATTGGCGAGGTTTTCGGCGATGACACGCAGCCGCTCGGTCTGCGCGTCCATGCCGCGGGAGGAGATTGAGAGTGCCTGCGTGAGATCCATGGCGCGGGCCTAACCGCCATGGCCGAGGGCGGTCATGTACATGCCCATATAGCTCTTCCATAAATTACCGACCAGGGCGGCGTTCGTTTCGTTTTGCGCAACTTTGGTCAACTGCCCTTCGACACTGACGGCATTGCCGTCCGGCGAGCGTTCCATCGGCACCTCCTGCCTCAGCGAGGCCAGTTCAACCTGCCCCTGCAGGTGCATCGGGTTTGTGGTTGCCGGCTCGACAATCTGGTCCGCCACCAATTGGTCGAACGGCTTGAGGTCTCGCGGCTGGTATTTTGGCGTGTCGGCATTGGCAATGTTCTGCGCCACCGCGCGCTGGCGCTGGTCGATCCATTCGAGCCGCTGTTCGGCCAACGCAAACAGGTCCGCCATTTCAACATCCGCCACCAGAGCCACAACGCCTACACACTCCCACGCGCCAGGTAAAAAAATGTTCAACGCCGGCTTGCGCGCAGTTTGTTAATCAAGACGTGGGCAATTGCCTGCATGCAAGCGGCCGAAGCATTTCCGCCCCCGCTGCCGGACACGGTACCGCAACAACTGGCTCTGCTGGCGGAGCGACTGTCACGCACCCTGGCGGTTGCGCGCGCACTGAGCATGGCCGGACGGCAGGTGGATTTGAGCGGCATACAGGATGGGATCGGGCTGTTGTGCGCCAAAACACTCGACCTGCCGCGCGCCGACGCACGGCGCCTATTGCCGGCGTTGCACGAGGTGTTGGCACAAATCGACAGCCTGCGCCTCGCCTTGCCGCCACCCGGAGGTTAATGGAATGACTTGGCCGCTCCTTCTGCAGGCGATTGCGTCATTGGTCGCCGTGGTGGCGCTGGTGCTACTGGCGGGGCGCGCGGCGCGTCTGCGCGGCCTGGCATCGGGCGCCGACCCGAATGTCCTTCGCCTCGCGGCGACGCTTGCACTCGATAGCCGGCGGCGCCTGCATCTGGTGAACGCTCCGGGCGGCAATGTTCTGGTGCTGAGCGGTGGCGCCAACGACAACATGATGGCATGGCCAGCGCCACCGCGGGACCCGCCTTGAAATTGGCTTTACGATGGGCCGCGGTCCTGCTGCTGCTGCTTTTGCCGGTGGCGGCGCAGGCGCAATCGTTCAACCTCGACCTCGGGCACGCCGGGGATGCGGGCGCCACCGGCCGGCTGGTGCAAATCACCGCCCTGTTCACGGTGCTATCGCTGGCGCCGAGTTTGCTGGTGATGGTGACCGCGTTCACCCGTATCGTCGTGGTGCTGTCACTGCTGCGTGGCGCTCTGGGCGCGCAAGGCACGCCGCCCAACATGGTGCTGATCGGCCTCGCCCTGTTCCTCACTTTCTTCGTCATGCAACCGACGCTGGATGCCGCGTGGACCGCCGGCATTCAGCCCATGCAAGAAGGTCGCATGCCGGAAATGGAGGCGATGCAGAAGGCCGCCGAGCCGTTTCGCACCTTCATGGCGGCCAACGCGCGCGCCACCGATTTGCAACTTTTTGAGGATATCGGCCATTTGCCGGCGGCCGCCGATCTTGCGAAACCGCCTTGGCGGGCGCTGATCCCCGCCTTCATGGTGAGCGAACTGCGGCGCGGCTTCGAGATGGGATTTCTGCTCTACCTGCCGTTCACCGTGATCGATCTGGTTGTTGCCAGCGTGCTGATGTCGCTCGGTATGATGATGTTGCCGCCCAGCGGTGTCTCGATTCCGTTTAAATTGATATTCTTTGTCATGGTGGATGGATGGCGCATGGTTGCGGGCAGCCTGACGCAGAGCTTTATTCCTTCGTGAGTTAGAAGTAAGCAGGTCTTTATTGATGAAAAGAACCAAGAAACTTTTATCTGTTCGCCCGCGGCACCCCAACGCTGGCCGAAATGAGCAGAAGTTTTTTGGCTCTTTTTTTCAAACAGGAACTGCTTATTTCCTTCGCACCAAGGGCGCCGCGCCCCAGGAGCCCCATGCCATCCCGCCGACGTGTGCGCCTGCGTTACGAACTGCGCGAGTCCGGGCGCGTCGTCACCGCGCTGATTTTTACCGCCCTGCTCTACCTGCTGATCGGCATGCTGTTCGCCACCCTGCCACCCTTCGTGCATGGCGACCTGGGCTACAGCACGTTGGTCGCCGGCGGCATCATCAGCCTGCAATACGTGACCACCTTCATGAGCCGCGCCGCCGCCGGGCGAACCGCCGACACGCGCGGACCCAAGCGGGCCGTGACCATTGGGTTTGCCGTGGGCACCGCGAGTTCGGCGGCCTTGCTCGCGGCGACGCTCATGGTGGAACGGCCGGGATGGTCGCTGGCGGCGCTGTGCATGAGCCGGCTTGCGCTCGGGGTCGCGGAAAGTTTTGCCGGCACCGGCACGATCGCCTGGGGCGTCGGGCGCCTGGGCGCACCCCGCCTGGCCCGCATTCTGAGCTGGAACGGCATGCTGAGCTATGGCGGCCTAGCCGTCGGCGCGCCGCTTGGCGTGTTCATTGTCAACCAAGCGGACCCGGTGGGGCTCGGCATCGCATGCACGATCATCGCCGCGGGCGCATGGCTGCTGGCCTCGGTGCGGGCGCCCACGGTGCCGACCGCCGGGGAGCATCTGGGGTTTCGCGCCGTTCTGCTGCGCGTGTTGCCCTACGGCAGCGCGCTGGCGTTGGCGTCCACCGGCTTTGGCACGATCGCGGCGTTCGTAACGCTATTCTACCTGGCCCGCGGCTGGTCCGGCGCGGCCTATGCGCTGAGCAGCTTCGGCATTTGTTTCGCGGCATTTCGTTTCGTTCTCAGCGGCGTTATTGCGCGTTTCGGGGGCTTGCGCGTGGCCCTGGGCGCGATGGCGGTGGAGGCAGCCGGCCTGGTGCTGCTCGCGGCAGCCAACAGCGCCGCCATGGCGAGCCTCGCGGCCGCCGTGGTCGGCCTCGGCTTCAGCCCTATGTTCCCCGCCTTGGGGGTGGAAGCGGTGGCGACGGTGCCACCGGCCAGCCGCGGCTCCGCCATCGGCACCTATAACCTGTTTGCCGATGTCGCGATGGTGTTTGTCGGCCCCGCAGCCGGCCTGATTGCGTCGCACCTCGGCTATGGCGGCGTGTACTTTGGTGCTGCTGCGTGCGTGGGCGCAGCCGCTGTGATCGCGGCTTTGCTGCTGGCGGTACGGCGCCGGCGCGCCACATTCATTGACGCGGCGCCAGGTTTGCGCCATAGGCCGGCGGTTCCGGGTCAAACCTGATCCCGGTCCCCGCTTGACGCGGGGGCTACGCCGCTCCGCGAGGGTTCGCGCAGCGGCGCCTATTGCATTGGAGTTGACGCAGCCATGTTCGACGCGCTGTCGGACAAATTTTCCGGCATTTTTGACGGCCTCCGCAAGCGCGGGGCGCTGAGCGAAGCCGACGTGTCCGAGGCGCTGCGCGAAGTGCGCCTGGCCATGCTGGAAGCCGACGTGGCGCTGCCCGTGGTGAAGGATTTTGTCGCCCGCGTACGTGAACGCGCCGTCGGTGCCGAGGTGCTGGAGGCGGTGTCGCCCGGCCAGCAGGTGGCCAAGATCGTGCATGACGCGCTGGTGGAGGCGCTGGGCGGCGAAGGCGCGGTGCCGCTGAACCTGAACGCGCCGGCGCCGATTCCGGTGCTGATGGTCGGACTGCAAGGGTCGGGCAAGACGACCACGTCGGGCAAACTGGCGCTGCGGCTGCGCACGCGAGAACGCCGGAAGGTGCTGCTGGCGAGCCTGGATACGCAGCGTCCGGCCGCGCAGTTGCAATTGGCGCAGTTAGCCGAGCGGGCGGGCGTGCCGTCGCTGCCGATCGTGGCGGGGCAGACTCCGGTGGAAATCGCGCGGCGCGCCATGGATACGGGCCGGCGCGAGGGGTACGATATCGTTATTCTGGACACCGCCGGGCGCCTCTCCATCGACGAGGCGCTGATGGAGGAGGTGCGGCAAATTCGCGCCGCCACCAGCCCGGTGGAAACCCTGCTCGTGGTCGATGCGATGACCGGGCAGGATGCGGTGGCGACCGCGAAAGCGTTCAACGACGCGGTGGCTGTCACCGGCGTGGTGCTCACCCGCATGGACGGCGATGCGCGCGGCGGCGCGGCGCTGTCGATGCGCCACGTCACCGGCGCGCCGATCAAGTTTTCCGGCTCCGGCGAAAAGATCGATGCGCTGGAGGAATTCCATCCCGAGCGCGTGGCGGGCCGCATCTTGGGGCTTGGCGATATTGTCGGGCTGGTGGAGCGCGCCGCCGAAACGATCGACCAGGACGAGGCGGAGAAGCTCGCGGCGAAGATGCTGAAAGGCACCTTCACGCTGGAGGATTACGCGGCCCAGCTTCGACAAATCAGCAAAATGGGGTCGATCAGTTCCATTCTCGGCATGATGCCGGGCATGGGGCAGATGAAGAAACAGCTCGAAGGCGCCAATATCGATCAGTCGGTGTTCAAGCGGCAGCAGGCCATCATTTCTTCCATGACGATCAAGGAACGGCGTAATCCGGATATCATCAAGGCCAGCCGGAAGAAGCGGATTGCCGCGGGATCAGGGGTGAATGTCAGCGATGTCAATAAGCTGCTCAAGCAGTTCGACGACATCAGCGACATGATGAAGCGGGTTGGGAAGCTGGGGCAGAAGGGGCTCATGCGGCAGGGGCTCGCGGGGTTGATGCCGAAAGGGATGGGGCAGCCTCGGGGGCAGCAGCGGCGGCCTTGGTAAAGTAAGGAAGTTCTTCTTTTTTGAAAAAAAGAAGCAAAAAACTTTTATCTGTTAGATGACACTGAAACGGGAACTACTATGGGACTTAAAATTCGCCTTGCCCGCGCCGGCGCAAAGAAGCGGCCTTATTACCACATTGTGGTGGCGGATAGCCGCAGCCCGCGCGATGGGCGCTTCATCGAGAAAGTCGGCAGCTACAATCCTATGCTGCCGGCCGAACACGAAGAGCGCGTGCGCCTGGTGGCCGAGCGCATTACGCATTGGCTGAAGCAAGGCGCGGTCGCGACCGATCGCGTCGCGCGCTTCCTCGGCCGCGCCGAACTGGCGCCCATGCCGGCGCGGCGCGAACAGCCGGTGCAGTCCGCGCCGAAGAAGAAAGCGCAGGACCGTGCGAAGGCCGCCGCCGCGGCCGCCGCCGCGTAAGCACGGCGCATCGTGGCGGACGGTGATATTCTGATGGGCGTGATCGGCCGGCCGCATGGCGTGCGCGGCCTGCTGCGCGTGCAGAGTTTTACCGCCAATGCGGCCGACCTGCCACGCTATAATCCGCTGCTCGACGAACGCGGACGTGCCTGGACTCTTGCCTGGAAAGGCGAGGGATTTGCCGAATTGCGCGATGCGGACGGCCACCCCGTCGCGGACCGCACCGCGGCCGAAAAACTCGTCAATCAGCGGCTGTATGCGCCCCGCGATCGCCTGCCAGCCACCGCGCCGGATGATTATTACATCGCCGACCTGATTGGCCTCAGGGCTTTGCACGCAAACGGCACCGAGCTCGGCCGTGTCACCGCGGTGCATGATTACGGCGCAGGCACGAGCCTGGAAATCGCCGCGGATGGCGGCTCATTCATGGTGCCGTTCACCCGCGCCGTGGTGCCGGTGGTGAATATCGCCGGGGGCCAGATCACCGTGCACCTTCCTGAAGAAATTGAAGTGCAGGAGAAAGCGGCATGACCTGGCGTGCCACGATCCTCACCTTGTTTCCCGACATGTTTCCCGGCCCGCTCGGTCATTCGCTGGCGGGGCGCGCGCTGGAAAACGCAATATGGTCGCTCGAGGCGCGGCAATTGCGCGATTTCGCGCCCGGCAAGCACCGCCAGGTGGACGACACGCCGTTCGGCGGTGGCGCCGGCATGGTGATGCGCGCCGACGTCATTGATGCCGCCATCGACGCGGTGTCGGACGGACGGCCACTGCTTTACATGACACCGCGCGGACGACGGTTGGCGCAGGAAGATGCGGTGCGCCTGGCCGCGGGGCCCGGCCTGATCGTGCTGTGCGGCCGTTACGAAGGTGTCGACCAACGCGTGATCGAGGCGCGCGGCGCCGAGGAACTCAGCATCGGCGATTTTGTCCTTTCCGGGGGCGAACTGGCCGCCATGGCGGCGATCGACGCCTGCGTGCGCCTGCTACCCGGCGTGATGGGTGCGGCGGCAAGCGCGCTGGAGGAAAGTTTTACCAACTTCCTGCTGGAATATCCGCATTACACCAAGCCCGCCGACTGGAATGGCCACGCCGTGCCGGAAATATTGCTGTCCGGCAACCATGCCGCCATTGCCGCGTGGCGCGCCCAACAATCCGAAACCATTACGCGCGAACGCCGCCCCGATCTGTGGGCGGCGCACCTGGCGCACAAGACCTGAGCTGAAAGGGACCCCACCATGAATGTCATCCAGAAATACGAGGCGGCCGAACTCGCGCGCCTCTCCGCAAACCGTGCGGTGCCTGAATTCGCCGCCGGCGACACCGTGCGCGTGAGCGTGAAGGTGGTGGAAGGCGAACGTAGCCGCGTGCAGGCCTATGAAGGCGTCTGCATCGCCCGCAGCAACCGCGGGCTGAACAGCAACTTCACCGTGCGCAAGATCAGTTATGGCGAAGGCGTGGAACGCGTGTTTCCGCTGTATTCGCCGGCGATCGCGGCGATCGAAGTGGTGCGCCGCGGCGACGTTCGCCGCGCGAAACTGTATTATTTGCGCGGCCGCCGCGGCAAGTCCGCCCGTATCGCCGAGAAGGCGCGCGAGACGCCGGCGGCGGCCGAGTAAGCAAGGAAGGAAGCACTTCTTTTTTGAAAAAAAGAAGCAAAAAACTTTTGCAAATGGCATCCGGCTCTTAATAGGTAAAAGTTTTTTGCTTCTTTTCTCCAAAAAAGAAGTGCTTCCTTCCTTCGTGGGAGACCATGATGCCACGTACCCTGTTCGAAAAAATCTGGGATTCGCATGTCGTGGAGCAGCTCCCCGACGGCACGTGCGTGCTTTATATCGACCGCCACCTCGTGCACGAAGTCACCTCGCCGCAAGCGTTCGAGGGGTTGCGGGTGGCGGGGCGGCGCGTGCGCCGGCCGGAAGCGACCATTGCGGTTGTCGATCATAATGTTCCGACCACGGATCGGCGGCTGGCCATTGAGGAGCCGGAAAGTCGGCTGCAAGTGGAGACGCTGGAGCACAACGTTGCCGAATTCGGCGTGCCCTATTTTCCGTTGCTGGATGCGCGGCAAGGCATTGTGCATGTGGTGGGACCAGAGCAGGGAATTTCGCTGCCGGGCATGACCATTGTGTGCGGCGACAGTCACACGTCGACGCACGGGGCATTAGGCGCGCTCGCGTTCGGCATTGGCACGTCCGAAGTGGAACATGTGCTGGCGACGCAGACGTTGCTGCAAAAGCCGGCGAAGAACATGCTGGTGCGGGTGGACGGCGTATTGCCGGAGGGCGTGACGGCGAAAGACCTTGTGCTGGCCATCATTGGCCGCATCGGCACCGCGGGCGGCAATGGGCACGTGATTGAATATGCGGGTGCGGCGATCCGCGCGCTCGACATGGCCGGCCGCCTTACGGTGTGCAACATGTCGATCGAGGCCGGCGCGCGCGCGGGCCTGATCGCGCCGGACGAAACGACCTTCGCCTATGTGAAGGGCCGCCCATACGCGCCGAAGGGCGAGGCGTTCGATCGCGCAGTGGAATATTGGCGCACGCTGCCGGCCGATGACGATGCGGTATACGACCGCACGGTGGTGCTGGACGCCGCCGATATTGCGCCGATGGTGACCTGGGGCACCAGCCCGGAAGCGGTGCTGCCGATCACCGGCATTGTTCCGAATCCGGACGATGAGGCGGACGAGGACAAGCGGTCGCAAATGCGGCGCATGCTGGACTACATGGCGCTGGCCCCTGGGCAGCGCCTGGCGGACCTGCCGATCGACGTGGTGTTCATCGGCAGTTGCACCAATTCGCGCATCGAGGATTTGCGTGCCGTGGCCGGCATTGTGCGCGGGCGGCATGTCGCCGCCGGCGTGCGCGCGCTGGTGGTGCCGGGCAGCGGCCTGGTGAAGCAGCAGGCGGAGGCGGAGGGGCTTGACCGCGTGCTGCTGGAGGCCGGATTCGAATGGCGCGAGGCGGGCTGTTCGATGTGCCTCGGCATGAATCCGGACAGACTGAGCCCTGGGCAGCGTT
>Ga0116226_10001595_pt1 | contig 19716 bp, 18 predicted proteins | sample S1TSphfallax_FD_89692 | JGI IMG/M metagenome (GOLD analysis project Ga0116226, IMG submission 89692) | Host-associated microbial communities from peat moss isolated from Minnesota, USA - S1T2_Fa - Sphagnum fallax MG | ecosystem: Host-associated > Plants > Peat moss > Unclassified | place: USA... | reverse complement strand
GTCGATGCCTTGTTCATCTTCGGATCCGCGAAACGCTGCGTTCACGATTACATAGCCGATACCATCGTCATCCGGGCTTGAGCGATCCGTCCATCGACACGATTCTGACGGCGGAAACGCCCGAGGGAATCGCCATCGTGATTCGGCCGGCCGGTTTCGCGGTGCGCTGCACGGCGTTCTTGATCGATGTTTTCATCCGGTTTTTCGCGCTTTCGGCGATCGGAACGGCACTCAGCACCGCCGGCCACTTCACCACCGGGGTGATGTTCATCGTGCTATTCGTGATCAATTGGCTGTATCCCATCATCTTCGAACTGACGCCGATGGCCGCAACGCCCGGCAAGCATGTGATGGGCCTCCAAGTCATGATGGCCAACGGACTGCCCATCACCCCGGCAGGCTGCCTCACCCGAAATCTCATGCGGGCGGTTGATCTGCTGCCGCTGATGTACGCGTTCGCGATCGTCACGATGTTGCTGCGGCATGATGCGCGGCGCTTGGGCGATCTGGCGGGCGGAACCGTGGTGGTGTACCGGCATGACATCGCCGTCGCGGGAGTATTCGGCAGCGGCGATCCGATGCCGCCGCCGGTGGCCTTGACCCCGCGGCAGCAGGCCGCCATCGCGGCGTTCGCCTGGCGTGTCGATCGTTTGACACCGGAACGTGCGGAGGAGATTGCGGCATTGGCAAGCAGCGCTGCACCGCTGCGCTCATCCGCCCTGCCGATGACCGCACGCTTGGTCGGCATCGCGCGCTGGCTGCATGGGCAGCGGCGGCGTTCGGCGCACGCTTGACGCCGCTGGAATTCGAAGGCGCGCAGGCGTCGCGCTGGGGCGAGTTGGAGAAGCTCCTGGCCCGCGACGAGAAGGAACTCGATCCCGAGCGTTTTTTGGGCTTGTACCGCTTGTGCTGCGAACATTTGGCGCTGGCCCAGGCACGCGGCTTCCCCGCACACGTGATCGAGCGATTGTCGATCGTTACCGCACGCGCGCATCAGATCGTGTATCGGCGCAGTGAATTCGGCTTTGCGCGGTTATTGCGCATCCTCACGGTGGCATTTCCCCTGGCGGTGCGCGCCGACAAACGCTACGTGTTGCTCGCGGCCGCGCTGTTGATGCTGCCGGCGCTGGCGGTCGGCGTGGCCACTTACTTCAACCCGGACCTGGTCTTGTCGGTGGTGGACAGCCGCACGGCGGCGCAGTTCGAGCGGATGTACGGACCGGCCGCGCAATCGATCGGCCAGCTGCGCGACTCAGGCGATGACTGGTCGATGTTCGGTTTCTACATCATGAACAACATCGGTATTGCGTTTCAGTGCTACGTCACCGGCGTGCTGTTCGGGCTGGGGAGCATATTCTTTCTGTTCTGGAACGGCATCTACATGGGCGCCATCGCGGGCTACGTGAGCGCGCGCGGATTCGGCGCAACTTTTTTCTCCTTCATCGTCACACACTCGGCGTTCGAATTGACCGCCATTGCGCTTTGCGGCGGCGCCGGACTGCACGTGGGGCGCAGCATTCTGTTCCCGGGCCGCGTGGGCCGGATCGTCAGCATGCAAATCGCTGCCCGCCATACGAGTTCGATCGTGTTCGGATCGGCCGTCATGCTGGTCATTGCGGCGGCCTTCGAGGCATTCTGGTCGTCGGCCACCTGGGTGACGCACGAGGCGAAATACGCATGCGCCGCGGCGTGTTGGACGTTGGTCATGCTGTTCTTCGTGAGGCGACCCCGTGCAGATTGACGCGATGCGTCTGACCCTGCGCCCGCGGGCGATCTGGGAGGGCTGCGACCTGGGTATCCGCCTGCTGCAATCATGCTTATCTTCGGTTTATGTCTGTCACCTGATGGTCGCGGTACCGCTTTTTGCGTTGTGTTGCGCCACCTTCGACATTGCAGCGTGGTTGCCGGCACTGCTGATGTGGTGGTCCAAGCCGTGGCTGGATCGGACGCTGCTGTTCGTGCTGTCACGGGCGCTGTTTGGCGTGGCGACAAGACCGCCGGATGTCTGGGACGCACAACGCGATGCGTGGTGGTCGCAGTGGATCGAAACGGTGACACTGCGTCGCTTGAGCGCGTCTCGGTCCTTCACTCAGCCCATCAGGCAGCTCGAGGGCCTGACCGGCGCCGCGCGTCGCAGCCGCATGCGCCAGTTGGCCGCTCGCCACCGCGGAATTGCGCGCACCATGACGTCGGCGTTTGCGGCAGCCGAATTCGCGCTGGTCTTGAGCCTGATCTCCCTGACCGTGTGGCTCGCGCCGAAGCAGGCCGAGCTGTCGTGGACGGCCCTGCTCAGCGGCGCGGGCATGCCGAAGGCGCTGGCACTGACATTGGGCTACGCTGCAGCCGTCGCGTTCGTCGAACCCTTTTATGTGGCGGCCGGATTCGGCATGTACTTGAACCGACGCGTCGAACTCGAAGCATGGGACATCGAACAGGAGTTCCGCCGTGCATTTCCTGGCTAAGGCATGCCTATATGCAACGTGGTGCACGATGTGCGCGGCGGCCGCGGCGCAGGAAGCCAAACCGGACGCCGTCCTGACTCCCGCGGACGTCCAGACGGCGGTGGAAGCGATGCGGCACGATCCCAATCTGCGCCGCGACAAGACGACACGATCCTTGCATTGGGTCGCAGGCAAGGACAAGCCGACGCCGCCGCAAGACGCTCCTGCCTGGATCGTCAGCCTGTTCCGATTCATGAGTGAGTCCGCGAGTTTGCTCATCTGGGTTGCCGGTGCGATCGGTCTGGCGGTCGCCGCCGCCTGGGTCTTTCGCCTGGTCAGATCGCGTCGAGCGGCGCCGCCGCCGCCGGCAGCGGTGCGCGGCAGCTCGCGCGTACAGAACCTGGATATCGATCCCGACTCGCTGCCTGCCGACGTCGGCGCCGCAGCGTTGAGTCTGTTGGAGGCAGGCCGTGCTCGTGAGGCCTTGTCGCTTTTGTATCGTGGTGCACTCTCGCGCATCGTGCATCGCTTCGCCGTCGCGGTCGGCGAATCCTTCACTGAAGGGGAGGCATTGCGCGCCGTGCAGCGACGCTTGGATGGGCCGCGCGTGCAGTATTTTTCCTCGCTGCTGGCGCTGTGGCAGCGCGTGGTGTATGCCGCGGAGGCGCCCGCGGCGGAATCCGTGGCGATGCTGTGCCGTAGTTTTGCGCCTAATTTTGATGGGGCGGCCGACCGCGCGGAGGGCCGCCCCGCGGATTCACGATGAACCGCAACCGCATCGCCTATCTGATCGCCTCCGTGCTGCTGTTGGTCGGCGGCATCTGGGTGGCCCGCAACACCTACTGGGAAGAGACCCGCATTCCCCTGCCGCCGCAGGGCAAAGCGGCGACCAATTCCTACTACAGCGTGCAGCATCTCGCGACGGCACTGGGTATCCGGTCGAGCTTCGTTGCTTCACTGAAGACACCGCCGCCGAGCAATGGCGTCTTGCTCGTCGATGGTTTCCAGGGCGATATGTCACACACCTACGTCGATGGGTTGTTTCCATGGGTCGAATCCGGCGGCCGCCTGGTCATCACCGATGATGTGGTGCTGTCGGATCCGAAGTTTCAGGATTGGAGCGGCATCCACCTCGGCCTGCGCGTCGACCCGCCGGCAAGGAGCAAGCCGATCCCTGCACGGCTGGACCCGGACGCCGACTGCGCAGCGCTCGTCGTCACAGAGGACGGAAGTGCCACGGCCAGGAAGCTGACGCTATGCCAATCGCCCAAGGAGTTCGGCTTGGTCTCAAAACGCAAGCCCGCGTGGTCGCTGACCAACGAATTCGGCGTGCAGGTGCTGCGGGTGAACGTCCGCCGCGGCAGCGTCACCGTGCTGCCGCGCTACGCGGTGATCGCCAACCAAAACCTCATCAGGCACGATCATGCAGAAATTTTCATCGCCGCCTCGCACTTGAAGCGCGGTGACGCCTTGTACATCGTCGATGCAGCCCCGGCTGAGACATTGATCGCCTTGATCTGGCGCCTCGCTGCGGCGGCGCTGATGTTCTTCGGGGCCGCGGTTCTATGCATCATCCTGCGAGCACTGCCGCGTTTCGGTCCGCCGATCCCCGCGCCCGCCATGGTCAGGCGTTCGCTAGCGGAGCAGATCCGCGCCAATGCGGCATTCGCCTGGCGCACGCGAAAACTGTCAGCCCTGCGCGCGGCCGTGAGGCGGGCGCTGGATGAAACCGCCAGGAAGCGCATTGCCGCGTACAGCAGCATGGATGTGCGCAAGCGGGTGAATGCCATCGCCGCGTGCGCAGGAACCGACGCGAGGACGCTCAACTCCGCCATGACCGAGGACGCAGTGGCGGCGCCGCACGTGCAGCGTGCGGCGATCTCCGTGCTCGAACAGACCAGGCGCCTCTTGAACGCTGGATTTCAAAAAACCGATCGAGGACACGTGTGACCACCGAATCCAATTCCATTCTTCGCGCCGGTGAACTGCTGTCCAAGTTGCGGACGCAGATCGGCAACGCTCTGGTCGGGCAAAATGAGGTGGTCGATCAAATCATCATCGCGCTGATCGTGTCGGGCCATGTGCTCATCGAGGGTGTGCCCGGCTTGGGCAAGACATTGCTGGTGCGGGCGTTGGCGCAAGCCATGTCCCTGCAGGTGGCACGTGTGCAGTTCACGCCCGATTTGATGCCGTCGGACATCACCGGGCATGCCGTGCTCGACAACGCCACGCGCGAGTTGCGCATCGTGCGCGGGCCGGTGTTCACCAATGTGCTGCTCGCCGATGAGATCAATCGCGCGCCGGCCAAGACGCAAAGCGCGCTGCTCGAGGTCATGCAGGAGTACCAAGTCACGCTGGAGGGCGAAACTCAGGTATTACCGAAGCCGTTCATCGTCCTCGCGACGCAGAACCCGTTGGAGACCGAGGGTACCTATCCGCTGCCGGAAGCACAGCTCGACCGCTTTCTATTGAAAATCGACATGTCCTATCCGACGCTTGCGCAGGAAATCGACATCGTTGCACGAACCACGACCGATCAGACGGGTGACCAGCTGCCCTTGGCGGGTGTGACACCCGTGCTCAACGATCGCATGGTCCTGGCGCTGCAGCAGTTGGTGGCGCGCCAGCGTGTCGATACCGCGGTCCTCGACTATGCCGTGCGCATCGCGCGCGCCACGCGCGATTGGCCCGGGATTGCGGTGGGCAGCGGTTCTCGCGGACCCATCGCATTGATTCGGGCCGCCAAGGCGGCGGCGTTGATGGCTGCACGCGCCTTCGTCGTGCCCGACGACGTCAAGGGCGTGTCGATGGCGGTGCTGCGCCATCGCGTCGCGCTGTCCGCCGATGCGCAACTCGACGGCCACAGCCCTGATGATCTCATCAGAGCGATCCTCGACTCGACGGCGGCGCCGCGGGCCTGAGGCGGGGCGCATGATACCTTTCGTTCCCTCGCGCGCGTTGATCCTGATCTTGACCGGGACGGGTGCGGTATTGGCCGCACTCAGCAGCGTCGATACACCGCCATCCGCCATACTCATCACGGCCGTGACGGCTGGATTGATGCTGGCGGGCGCGCTGGCGCTGGATGCCCATCTCAGCCTGGCTTCCTGGAAGAGGGCGCCGCTCACGTTGCAGCGCCATCTGCCGCGCGCCTTCGCGGTAGGCGCACCCGTCACCGTGGCAATGAGCTTGGACAATGCCGGTAGGCGGCGCCGCTGCGGACGTTTGTTCGACATGGCCGACGCCAGCTTGGAGATGCCGGACATGCCGCTCAATTTTGCCCTCGAGGCGGGGCGGCGGGAAACTCTGCAATTCAAGATCATACCCACGCTGCGCGGCCTGAAGCGCTTTGAACCTGCGCAAATCCGCCTGCGCTCGAATCTGGGGCTGCTGGATTTGAATCTGCGGCTCGGCGGCAGCGATGCCCGGCGGGTGTTTCCGAATTTCGCGAGGCATGCAACCCTCGCCTGGCTGACAGGCAAGCGCCGGCTGGCGGAAGCCGGCATCAAATCGATCCGCCGCCGCGGGTCCGCAACGGACTTCGATCAGCTCGTGGACTATCAGGCGGGCGACGCCATCCGGCACATCGACTGGAAAGCGACGCTGAAGCATCAGCGCCCCATCGTCCGAAAATTTCAGGACGATCGTGATCAGTCGGTCATGTTTCTGCTCGACTGTGGCCGGCGCATGCGTGCAGACGACACCGAACATGGCATCGGTACCACCCACTTCGACCAGGCGCTCAACGCGCTGATGCTGCTGGCCTTCGTCGCCCTCGGCAAAGGAGACGCGGTCGGGGCCATGACTTTCGGCACGCCCGACAACATGGAAAAGCGCTTTGCACCGCGTAAAGGACGGCAGTCGCTCAACGCTTTGATGGCTGAGCTCGGCGATGTCGAACCGTCGCCCACCTTTTCCGACTACACGCGCGCCGCCGGCGATGCGATCCGGCGCCACCGTAAGCGGGGATTGCTGGTGATCATCACGAATTGCCGCGACGAGGATGCTCCGGAATTGTCCGGGGCGCTCGGCTTGCTGCGCTCCCGGCACCTGGTGGTGCTTGCCAACCTGCGCGAGAAAATCGTCGGCGAGATCGCCGCCCAGCCGCTGGCAACGGAGCAGAGTGGGCTGGAAGTGGCTGCCGCGCTGGCATATGAGCAGCAGCGCCGGGACATGCTGCAACGCCTAGCCTTGGGGGGCGTCATCATGATCGATTGCGAACCCGAGAAGTTGGGGGTCCAACTGGTCAATCGCTATACCGCGCTCAAACACTCGGGTGCGATCTAAACTTAAGCCTGGTGAAGGGAACGTGGAATAAAAAACGGCGTGGGTTTTTACAAACCCACGCCGCCGGGATATCGCACCGACGGGGGAGTTGGCTGGCTTGCCGGCGCGAGATTCTCCTAAACCTATGTACTACAGCGATGTAGGAATCTCTGAAGCACGGGTTCATCGTGCCAAAAATCCGCCCAGATGAAATGTATTCTTTATAACCGACGATGTAGTTTTTTTCACTTGTCAAAAACTTCGTCTCTTGCATCCGAACGCAAGTCCTTGATATCACAGGAGGGGCGTGCTGTCAGGTGGCGGGACTCGGCGCCGCGCGAGGCTGCTTGAGCTTGCGCACCACCCAATAGACGAAAACAGTCGCGACCAAGGCGATGCACGTGCACTTCAAGTCGCGCGACAACCCGGGCGTGAATGCCATGGCGAGCAGCACCGCGGCCATACCCGCGAGCACCGCGAAACTCAAATAGGGGAACAACCACATCTTGACGGGCGGCTGCGGCGCCCCTTCGCGTTCGCGCCGTCGGCGCAGCGAAATCTGCGCCAGGGCAACCGCCGAATAGACGAACACCATGACCGCACCCGAGGAGCTGACCAGGAAATCGAAAACCTGTTGCGGCGCCTCGGTGGCGGCGATGATGCCGAGGTAACCGGCCACGGCCCCGATCATGACCGATACCACCGGCACCTTGCGCGCGTTGAGCCTCACCAGTGCCTGCGGCGCGTCGCCGCGTTCGGCGAGGCTGAACAGCACCCGCGAGCCCACGTAAAAGGCGGAGTTGAGGCAGGAGAGCACCGCGGTCAGGATGATCACGCTCATGATGGCGCCCGCCCAGGGCACGTGCATGGTGTTGAGCGCCAAGGTATATGGTGACTCGCCGCCGCGCACCGAGGTCCAAGGTATGACCGAGACCACGAGAAACAGCGACAGCACGTAGAAGACCAGGATGCGCAGAATCACCGTCGTGCTCATCCTGGCGACCGCGCGCTCGGGCTGTGCGGACTCGGCGGCGGCAATGGTGGTGATTTCCGCGCCGGTCATGGCGAAGAACACCGTGGGAACGGCGGCCAGAACCGCGATCCAGCCATGCGGCGTGAAGCCGCCGTTGTTCACCAGATTGCCGAACGTGGCCACACCCGGGCCGGTCAAACCGAAGGCGTACGATGCGGCGATGGCGATGAAGACCAATATGGCAGCCACCTTGATCGAGGCAAACCAGAATTCGAATTCGGCATAAGACTTGGCGGACATGAGGTTGACGCCGGTCATGATGGTCATCAGCGCGATGCCGATTTGCAGTGACGAAAACGCGGAGAACAGCGGCCAACTCTGCAATATCTTTGCGCCGGCGATCGCCTCGACGGGCACCACCAGCACCCAGAAGTACCAATACATCCAACCGAACACAAAGCCTGCCCCTTCGCCCAAACCGGCTCGGGCGAATTCGGTAAACGAGCGCACCTGCGGCATGGCGGTGGTCATCTCCCCCAGCATCCGCATCACCAGCAGCAGCAGCAGGCCGCAGATGGCGTAGCTGATGAAGCTCGCCGGGCCGCCGGCGATGATGGAAGTGCTGCTGCCGACGAACAATCCTGCGCCGATGATGCCGCCGATGGAGATCATCGTTAAATGTCTGCCCTTCAGCGAGCGGCTCAGTTCATGTTTGGGTTCGGGGTTTCCAGCTACGGTCGGCGTGCTCATCGATTGAACTGACCTCGGGGTTGCGGCGCGGCTACAGGCCGCGCAGGAATTCGATCATCGCTGCATTGACGTCGGCCGCCCGCTCTTGCTGCGTCCAGTGGCCGCATCCTGGCAGCATGATGGTACCGCGCAATTGAGGAACGAAGCGCGCCAGATCCGCGATGACATCCTGCATGCGCGGAAAGGCCACCACCGGATCCAATTCGCCCGCCATGTAGAGCGCGGGGACGCCCACCGGGGCGCCCGCATATCCCGCCATCAGTTCCCAGTTGCGATCGATGTTGCGGTACCAATTGAGCCCCCCGCGAAAACCCGAGTCGCGAAATTGGCCGGTATAGAAATCGAGGTCGGCGTCGGTCAGCCAGGGCGGCAATACCTTCGGATCCGGCATGCGGGTGAGAAAGCCGCCGGAACGCGGCACCAAGCCAACTGCAGCATGCGCGCCACCCGCCGCCCGCCGCGTGACGCTACCCGATCCCGAGTACAGGATCTTGCGAAGCGAGAGGCGCGTATCCGCCTCAAGTTCCGCCTCGGCGATTCCCGGCGCCTGGAAATACAGCTGGTAGAACCACGCGTCGTCGGTTTGCGGCATGGTGCTGGTGGGTGCGACGCTGCCGCGCGGGCGATAGGGCACACTCAAGGCAACCACGGCGCGAAAGCGGTCCGGGCGCAACAGGGCGCAATGCCACGCCACCGGCGCACCCCAATCGTGTCCGGCAACCACCGCGTGCTCTTCACCCAGCGCGTCGAGGACGCCCACCATGTCGCCGACCAGATGCAGCAGCGTGTAACGATCGATTTGTGGCGGACGTTCACTGGCGCCGTAGCCGCGCATGTCAGGAGCGATTGCGTGAAAGCCCGCTTGTGCCAATGCGGCGAGTTGATGGCGCCACGAGTACCACGATTCCGGAAAGCCGTGACACAACAGCACCGCGGGTCCGCTGCCCTGTTCGGCCAGGTGGATGCGAATGCCGTTGGCTGCTACGGTGCGATGACGGGTGACATCCATGCGGGAAGCGTATCAGCGCGCGGGGCTTCGAGTAAGGAGCGTCACCTTATCCTCCAATTCCTTGCCGAAGTAGGCCTGCGGCCTGGATGCGTCGACATGTTCGCGGCGCTCGCGCTGGGCAATCGAGGCCCTGGCCCGCTCGAAGGCTTCGCGCAATGTGCCGGCCCCGGGCAATGCGTCCCGGTAGAAGGCCTCGCCGAAGTAAGTCAAATCGCTGTCGCTGCCGCAGCCGAAGGACGTGCGATCAGCCGCGGCGGCGGCGATGACGATGGTCTGCGGATTCCGCAGAGCTTCGATGAAGCCGCCGGCGTAACAGGCAGAGATGATGATCACCCGCCATTTGATACCGGACTGCCGCAAGGCCGCGGCGAGGTCTGCATCGGTCACGTCGTTGAACGGCAAATCCGCATTCGACACGGCAATGGCAGGATCCTGCGAGCCGTGCGAGGAAATGGCCAGGAACAGCACATCGCGTTCCAGGTTCATCTTCGCCGCCAAGCCGCGCAGCGCGTATTGCAGGGCGGAAAGGCTGGCGAGCGGCGCGTCCGTCAAATCCCGGGCGTCGTTGACGAGCGTCAATCTGCGATCGCCGACGGCAAAGCGCGCACCGATCACCTGCGACGCCAGTTCGATTTCCTGGGCGAACACCTTCTCCTCGCCGACGCCCGCGAAGCCGACGAAGAATGCTTCGCCGTCCGGGTCGGGCGCGCGCTGGATCGACGCCAAGACCCGGTCGATTCTTGATTGTTGTGTGAACAGCAGGTTCTCTTGATCCGCCGGCGCGTTGTCGGTGGATGCCACGGCGGGCTCGATGTCGAGCGGCGCCCAGACATCGGGAATCACGTCCAACCGGTCGGAGAGCCAGACGAAACCGAGAAGCAGCAGCAGGCCCGAGATGGCGGCGAAGCGCTGCGGCGCTCCCGTCAGCGAAGCCAAGCCGCGCAGCAGGTAGAGCAGGATGTAGAGGCTTGCAAGCAGGATCGCGCCCAACAGCCAGCGATCGTCCAGATACGCATCGCCGACCGTTGCGATCAACAGCGGAACCGGAATCACACCCGCGACCAAGGCAAAAGCGTCGGCAAAGCGCGGCGCGGGAGCGCAGCGCCAGCGCAGCAACGCGGTGAGCCCCAGGGCCGCCAAAAGATACCAAGCGAGCAGAGGAATTGCCTGGGCAACGAACTGCGGATCGGGAAGCGCCTGCCAGTAGTCGTACGCGATCCACAACGCCAACCATACGGCGAGCAGGCAGCATGAACCGAACGCGGAGGCCGGCGCTGTTGCGGCGTTGTTGCGCAAGGTCCAGAAGCGCAACTGGTTGGCAATCATCTTGTTTCCGATTATGGATCGAACCAGCATGGATCGATGATAGCAGCCGTTTTCGCAGGTGTTGCGCGCGCAGCCAGGGCGCAGGATGATGTGCGGCCGGAACCTGACTTCAAGGATTTGCCATGCCTGTGTATCAGTTGGGCGACGTCGCGCCGCAAGTTGCCGCCAGCGCCTATGTCGCGCCGGGTGCCACGGTGCTCGGCAACATCGTTCTGGCCGAGCACGCCAGCATCTGGTTCGGGGCCACACTGCGCGGCGACAACGAACAGATCAGCATCGGTGAGTCGAGCAATGTGCAAGACGGCGCGGTGCTGCACACCGATCCGGGCTTTCCGCTGCGGCTCGCGGCACGGGTATCTGTCGGACACCAGGCCATGCTGCACGGCTGCACGGTGGGCGAGGGCTCGCTCATCGGCATTCAGTCGGTGCTGCTCAACGGCTCGGTGATCGGCAAGGGTTGCTTGGTGGGCGCCGGTGCGGTGATCACGGAGCGCAAGGTGTTCGCCGACGGCTGGCTGATCCTCGGCGCACCCGCGAAGGCCGTGCGCGAACTGACGGCCGAAGAGCGCGAAAACCTGCTCAAGGTGGCGGCGAATTATGCCGCGCGCGCGCAACATTACCGCGCGCATCTGCGGCAGATCGACGGCTAGGCAACGCCTCGCATACGAGGGGGAGAGAGGGGCTGCTGCGACGGCAGCGCTCCCATGCTGTGCGCCGTACCCGATCAGGTCGCCCCGAATTCTTAACCAGGGTCGGGGTAGGTCCTAGCCTCGTCAGGCGCGGGTGCCGTTGTCGCCGGACGCTTGTCAGGCTGGGGCGCCGCAGCTCCAGGCGCGTTCGTCGACGGTGGCCTCGTCGCGGGTTTGGACGGATTCGCGTTCTTCTGTACGGCCGCCTTCACCCGTTCGCTGCCGGTCTTTGCAGTCATGGCCACTTCCTGCGCCCCTTCCTTGGTGGCCACCACCACCTCATGCGCGACGTCTTTGGCGGTCGTCGCCGCCTGCTCCGCGCCTTGCTTCGCGGCCTCCACCACCACCTTGGTGTCTCTCTTGACGGATTCCTTTACCGCGCGGGCCTCATCGCCGGCGAGGGTGGGATCCGCGGGTGGGTCATCCGCTGCATGCAGCGCGGCGGCGGGCGCCAACGCGAGCATCACGCCCAGCACAGCTGCATTTGATTTGTTGTTCATGTGAGCGTCTCCGTCGATCCAGCCAAAAAAACTTCGCCCTAACCGAAAACATCGCCGTATTTTTCCCGGAGCGCCGCCTTCTGAACCTTGCCCGTTCCTCCCACCGGCAGGCTATCCAGGAAGATGACATCGTCGGGCACCCACCAGCGCGCCAGCCGCTGCGCCAAGAATTCCAGTATCTGGTCGCGCGACACGCTGGCTTTCGGCTTGACCACCACGAACAGCAACGGGCGCTCCTGCCATTTCGGGTGCTTTACGCCGATGACCGCGGCCGCGGCGACTTCCGGATGCGCCGTCGCCGCATTCTCGACATCGAGGGAACTGATCCACTCGCCGCCCGTCTTGATCAGATCCTTGGCGCGATCGCGTATTTGCATGACGCCTTGCGGATCGATGGTAGCGATATCGCCGGTCGGAAACCACCCATCGATGAGGGGCGACCGGTCGCTCTTGTAATAGCCCGCGGCGATCCATTGCCCCCGAACCAACAGCTCGCCCTGAGATTCTCCGTCCCGAGGCAGCGTCGCTCCGTGTTCATCGACGACTTTGATGTCGATGCCGAACACCGATTTTCCCTGCTTGGAGATCAGCGCGTGCCGCTGTGCCGCAGGCCAGGTCATTTGTTCGGCATCCAGGGCGCTGATCGTGGCGACGGCGACTGTTTCGGTCATGCCCCAGCCTTGCCTGACTTCGACCCCGTAGTTTTCCGCCAGCTTGGCCGTCAGCGCCGTCGGCATCGCCGAGCCTCCGGCCACGATGCGCTGCAGGCTGGCTAGGCGCAGATCATGCTGTTCGAGATGCTGAATCAACTGCAGCCACACGGTCGGCACGCCCGCGCTGACGGTGACGCGTTCGCTCTGCATGAGTTCGTAGATGCTGGCGCCGTCGAGACGCGGTCCCGGGAGTACCATTTTCGCGCCCGCGATCAGAGCCGCATAGGGCACGCACCAGCCGTTGACGTGGAACATGGGCACGATGGGCAGCACCGTATCGCGCACGGACAATCCGATCACATCGGGCGTGCAGATCATCATCGCGTTCAGCACCATGGCACGGTGCGTGTAAAACACGCCTTTCGGATTCCCGGTGGTTCCCGACGTGTAGCAGAGCGCGGCTCCCAGGCGCTCGTCGAATTGCGGCCACGCGTACGCCTCTTGCTGCCCGGCCAGCATATCCTCGTAACAGACGACATTGCGCAACGACGCGAAGGTGGGCATTCGTCCGGCGTCTGTCAGACACACCCACGCGATGACGCGCGGGCATTGCGGCGCCAGCGCTTCGATCAGCGCGGCAAACGTGACGTCGAACAGGACGACGCGGTCGTCGGCGTGGTTGATGATATAGACCAGCTGCGAGACGTGCAGGCGCGGATTGCAGGTGTGCAGGATCAGGCCGCTGCCCGATACCGCGAAGTAGGCTTCGAGGTGACGGTGATTGCTCCAGGCCAAGGATCCGACCACGTCACCGCGCGACAGTCCCAGGCCGGCCAGCGCATTCGCAAGCCGTCGCGCGCGAACCGCGCTCTCGGCCACCGTGTAGCGGAATACGGCCCCCTCGGTTTCGCGCGAGACGATTTCCACCTGTGCGCGCTGTGCGGCGGCGTGCTCGAGAATCGACGCGATCAGCAGCGGCAGATCCATCATGAGGCCTGGTTGATGCATCGCTTCGTATCGCTTGGTGTTTACTTGCCGGCCGTTGCGGTTTGTTGCGCGTTGTAAGCCGCCCAGCTCTGGTCGATCAAATAGGCATGCACGCTCTCGACGTCTTCAGGGCTCAATAGGTCGTCGAAACGCTCCATGCCCGCCGGCGCCAGAAGACCCTTCAACACAATGTCGTTGAAGGCCACGTGCAAGCCATCGTTGAGCCGCCGAAGATCCGGAGTGGTGCTCGGACCGAGTTGATGACAGCGCGAGCATTGCGCGATGAACACGATTTCGCCGGCGTCTATTTGGGCGCGGGTCGCCTTTTGCTCGGGCGGCTTCTGCAGCGCGGGCTCGGTGCGTGGCGGCGGGGTGGGGACTGCACCGCCGCCCAGCTTGAAGGCGATGATGCGGTTGGTGTTTTGATATTTGAGAGCGGCGCTGGTTGGAGGGATCGGCCCGATCGTGATCGAGGTGCCGCCGTAGCCGGTTTGTACCGCAACGAATTGCTCGCCATTGATCGAATAGGTCATCGGTGCGGCCATGATGTGACTGCCGGTCTTGATGACCTTCAAGACCTTGCCGGTGTCGGCGGCATACACCCACATCTCGCCGCTGCCGCGGCCCTGGAACACGAGGTTGCCCGCCGTCGACATGATGCCGCCGTCGTTGCCGCGAATGCCGGAGGAAGTCTCGTGTTCCCACACTGCCTTGCCCGCGACCGGATCCCACGCGCGGATCAACTCGCGCACCGGTTTGACGTGGCGCATGGCCTTGATCGCGGTTTCGTCCGGCACGGGCCCGAAGACCCTTGCCACATCCTTCGCGTCGTAGGTCGCATCGGGAATGACTCCCTGCGCCGTGAAAAACCCCTCGATGTAGTTCACCTTGCTGCCATTGTGCAACAGGTCGATCCAGATCGTCGGGACGTCGATCACGGGAATGTAGACCAGGTGCGTCTGCGGGCTGTACGACATCGGATTCCACGTGTGCGCACCCATCCAGGACGGATAGATGTTCTTCGCCCCGTCGTGCCACTGTGCCTGCGGGGTGATCACGGGTCGTCCCGTCTTCATGTCCACGCGGCTCGCCCAATTCATGAACGCGTAGTTGTTCGCGGACAGCAGTTCGCCGCTCTTGCGGTCCAATACGTAAAAGAACGCGTTCTTCGAGGCCTGCATGATCACCGAGCGGCGTGAGCCCCCGATGGAGATATCCGCGAGGATGAGCTTTTGCACCGCGTCGTAATCCCAGCTGTCGTGCGGGTTTTCCTGGTAGTACCACGCCATGCGCCCGGTGGTTGCGTCCACGGCAATGATGCAGGTGGCATAAAGGGCGTCGAAATTCGACGGTCCTACCTGTCGTAAATCATAGGGAGCGGCATTGCCGGTTCCGAAGTACACCAGGTTCAGCGTTGGATCGTAGGCAAACCCGTCCCACACGGTCGCGCCGCCTTTGAACCGCGGATCGCGGTGCGCATCCCAGGTTTTGTCGGCCGCGGCAAGTTCGGGATTTTCGTAGGGTTGACCGGGAGCCGGCGGGACGGTGAAAAAACGCCACTTGAACGCACCGCTGTTCAAATCGTAAGCCGATACATAGCCGCGCACGGCACCGTGTCCCATGTCGCCGCCGCTGTTGCCGATGATCACGACGCCGCCCGCAATCACTGGCGCGCCGGTGCTCGAATAGGGCAGCTTATGATCGACGATGGTGTCGGCCTGCCAAAGTTGCTTGCCGGTGGCGGCGTCCAATGCATGCAAGCGTCCGTCGACGGATGCCACGTAGACCTTGTTCTTGGAGACGGCGACGCCGCGATTGACGAGATCACAACAAGGATTTCTCGCGGCCTGCGGATCGGTCTTCGGATCGAATCGCCACAATTCCTTGCCGGTGGCGGCGTCTACCGCATACACGTAACCCCAGGTTCCCGAGGTATACATAACGCCGTCGATCACGAGCGGCGTGGCTTCCTGGCCGCGCATCGGTTCGCCTAAATCGTAGCTCCAGGCGTAGCCGAGACTACCGACGTTGCCGGCGTCGATTTTCGCCAGCGGCGAAAAATAGGTGCCGTCCTGGTCGCCTCCGCCGGTATACCAGTTCCGCCCCTCATCGGCGCCGGCGGTGGCGCTGGCGCTGGCAGCGGCGGCCGCGCACGACAGCAATGCGATGAGGACCTTGGCGGAAACGCGGGAGGCATTCGCATCGCGACGGGTAAACGTGGTTGGCAGCAAGCTTCAGTCTCCCAATGTAAGGCCTCAAGCTTAACCAACATCCGCGGTCAGCGGTATCCGAGGCCACTCGCGCCGCGGATCGCCGCTATACTTGTACAAAAGGCCCATGTCCAAGATCTTAAGCATCGACGATTTGCGGGAACTCGCCAGGCGGCGAGTGCCGCGCGCCATATTCGATTACGCCGCCGGCGGCTCGTACGAGGAACGCACCCTGTGGCGCAACGCCGCGGATCTGGACGCCATGACTTTCCGCCAACGGGTCATGGTGGACGTGTCCGATGTCTCCCTCGGTAGCTCGTTGCTAGGCTCGCCGGTATCCATGCCGCTGGCCATCGCGCCCACGGGACTTGCCGGTCTGTTCCATGCGGACGGCGAGATTCTCGGTGCACGCGCCGCGGCGGCATGCGGCATTCCCTTTTGCTTGAGCACCATGTCCATCTGCTCGATCGAGGATGTGCGCGCCGCCACGCAGCAACCATTCTGGTTCCAGCAGTACCTGATGCGGGATCGCGGCTTCAATCAGGAAATGATCGATCGCGCGGCGGCCGCGCAATGCTCGGCGCTGATCTTGACCCTGGATCTGCAAGTCCTCGGCGAACGGCGCCGCGATCCGAGAAACGGACTGACGATTCCGCCGCGGCTGACGCTGCGCAACGCCTTCGATCTCGCCGCCAGGCCCGCATGGGCGATGCAGATGCTGAGGGCTAAGCGCCGGTCATTCGGAAACTTGCAGGGCCGCATCGGCGGTTCGAGCGGCATCCGCACGCTCGCCGAATGGACTCAGACCCAGTTCGACGCCTCGGCCAACTGGCGCGACGTCGATTGGGTGCGCAGCCGCTGGCCGGGAAAACTCATCTTGAAGGGTGTGCTCGATGCCGAGGACGCGCGCCTGGGTGTGGGTGCCGGCGCCGATGCCATCGTGGTGTCCAACCACGGCGGCAGGCAACTCGACGGCGCGCCGTCGACGATTTCGGTACTGCCGGAGATCGTGGCTGCGGTCGACGGACGCTGCGAGGTGTACTTCGATGGCGGCATACGATCCGGCCAGGATATTGCCAAGGCGCTGGCGCTCGGCGCACGCGGTACGTTGATCGGAAAATCATTTTTGTTCGCGTTGGCCGCCGCGGGTGAGGCAGGCGTCACCAAAGCGATCGAGATCATGCGCAACGAACTGCGGGTGACCATGGCGCTGACCGGAACTGCGTCGATCGATGCCATGGGGCCGCACATATTGAGGTAGGGCGCCGACCCTGCGCCCTGGCTCGGCCGCGCCGAGACTCAAATGCCCGGCTTGGCAAAATTCCGCGACATGCGCAGCGCCGCTTCGCGCCCTTGATAGTAGCCGGGCACCACGCCGAGTTGCGTGAAGCCCAGATTTTCGTAGAAGGCGCGCGCCGCCAGGTTGTGCGTTCGCAGTTCCAGATTGACGCGGAACACGCCGGCCTCGATCGAGGTTTGCGTCAGCCATTCCATCAGCTGCCGTCCCAGTCCCTGGCGGCGGTGTTCGGGCGATACCGCCAGCAAATTCAAATGCGCGACTTCGTCGCCGAAATGCATGATGGCGAAAGCGGCGATGCGCTGTTCGCGGCGGGCGACGACCACGGAGGATTCTGCGCCCGAAATGAAATGCTGGACGCGCGCCGGAGTCCACGACCACGTCAAGCCCTGTTCGATCAGATCGCGCGACATCTCGGCGATTTCGCGCGAGTCCGCGTCCCGGGCAAGACCCAGATAAGCGAGTTCCGACATTCTAGGGCGCCTCAGTCTTCAACGGCTGCGGTATCGATCGGTCGCGAGTACGAGCTCGTGAATGTTGCCGGGCTCGAAAGCAGAATGTCCGGCGTCCGGCACGATCCGCAGGTCCGCTTCCGGCCAGGCCCGATGCAAATCCCAGGCGCTCGTGGCCGGGCATACCACGTCGTAGCGCCCCTGCACGATGGTTGCCGGTATGTGGCGAATCCGCGGCACATCGTCGATCAGCCGGTTCTCGCTGCGCAGGAAGCCGCGATTCACGAAGTAATGACACTCGATGCGCGCCACCGCCAACGCGAATTGATCCTCGCCCCATTTCTTGATGTAGTCGGTATTGCTGTGCAGGAAGCTCGCAGAGGCCTCCCACATCGACCAGGCACGCGCGGCGGCCAGCGCGGCGCGCTGATCCGTGCCGGTGAGCCGTTGATAATAAGCATTCAAATAGTCGTCACGCTCATCGGGCGGGATGGCATCACGGTACGCTTCCCAGGCATCCGGAAAAATATCCGATGCGCCGTGCTGATAGAACCAGCGAATCTCCGCGTAGCGCAGCAAGAATATTCCGCGCAGCACCAGTTCGGTGACGCGCTCGGGATTGGCCTCGGCATAGGCGAGTGCGAGGGTGCTGCCCCACGACCCGCCGAACACCAGCCAGCGTTCGATCCCGAGGTGCTTGCGCAATCGCTCGATGTCGGCCACCAGGTGCCAGGTGGTGTTCTCGATCAGACTGGCACTGGGCCGGCTGCGGCCGCAGCCGCGCTGATCGAACACCACGATGCGGTAGTGGCGCGGGTCGAAGAACTGCCGCGCGCGGCGGTCGGATCCGGCGCCCGGGCCGCCGTGCAGGAACACGGCGGGCTTGCCGGCGGGGTTGCCGCATTCCTCGTAATAGATTTCGTGGATTTCGGAGACGCGCAGGTAGCCGTGTCTGAACGGTTCCACCGGCGGGTAGAGCTCACGGCCCGCCGCGTTGCGCGCCGCCGGCGGCGCCGCTTCCCGCGTCTTGACGCTGCGTGAGGCGGATTTGGCCGCACTTACGGAAGGCTTTTTGGAACTGACCCGGGATTTCGCCTTGGTCTTCTTCTTGATTGCCTGGCCCTTCTTCGTTTTTTTCTTCGTCATCCTATGTCCTCTGTCTTATTTGCGCGTCACCATCGGTCCCAGTGCCCGGCCGCCCAACAAATGTACATGCAGGTGATAGACCTCTTGGCCGCCATCAGCGTTGCAGTTGATGATCAGACGATAGCCGCTGTCGGCGATGCCGTGTTGGCGGGCGAGATCGCGCGCCACGATGAACATATGACCAATCAACGACTCGTCCTCCTCGGCAATATCATTGGCGGTAGGAATGGGCTTGTTCGGGACGATCAGTATATGCACCGGCGCAGCGGGGCGGATGTCCAAAAAAGCGATGACGCGCGTGTCGCGGTACAGCACGGTAGCCGGCAGCTCTCCTGCGATAATTTTTTCAAAAAGCGTAGGCATTTCATAGACCTCCATTGGGCCAGGGACCCTTAAGCGTACAGGAAAGCGCAATGCAGTCGGTAATAGTAATGGGAACGATTCTCATGTAGAATCGCAACCATGCTCAATCCGCCCGCCATCGACATGCCGTTGTCCGATCTGCCTCCCGGGGCTGCTGCACGGGTGACGTCGGTATCGTCCGGCAATGGCAAGGCACCCGCCGAACTAGGCCGGCGCTTGGCGGAACTCGGATTCCTGCCGGGGGAGGCCGTGCGGATCGTCGCAAGAGGCATGCTGGCGCGCGCGCCGATCGCCGTGCGCATAGGTACCGGTACTTTCGCGCTGCGACTTTTCGAGGCCGCCTGTATCCGCGTACGTCCGGAGCAGCCGCAGCTTCCCTAAGCCCATGGATTCCGCGCCCAGCGCTGCGAGTCCCCTGATCGCCCTGGTTGGCAATCCCAACTGCGGCAAGACTGCTCTTTTCAACATTCTCACCGGCAGTCGTCAGAAGGTCGCCAATTACGCCGGCGTGACAGTGGAGCGCAAGGAAGGCTCCCTGCTGACCCCTTCCGGTTTGCGCATCCGCATCCTCGACCTGCCGGGCGCCTATAGCCTCGACGCACTCACTCCCGATGAACAGGTCACGGCCGATGTGCTGTTCGGCCGCCGCGCCGG
>Ga0116226_10001593_pt1 | contig 19722 bp, 9 predicted proteins | sample S1TSphfallax_FD_89692 | JGI IMG/M metagenome (GOLD analysis project Ga0116226, IMG submission 89692) | Host-associated microbial communities from peat moss isolated from Minnesota, USA - S1T2_Fa - Sphagnum fallax MG | ecosystem: Host-associated > Plants > Peat moss > Unclassified | place: USA... | reverse complement strand
GTGCTGCATTTCATGGCCACCGACGGTCTGTTGGACCAGGGTCTGAAGGTGCGGCCGATGGTGCTGCCCGACCATTATCAGGACCATGACAATCCGACCAAGCAGTATGACGACGCACGGCTCAATGCCGCGCAGATCGTCGCCGAAGTGCTGGCGGCGATGGGTGTCGAGGAAAAGGCGCGCGCGGTTATCGCTTGACTGACTGCATAACCGCAGAGGCGCTGAGACACAGAGAATAAGCCCGGGATTCCTCGGCCCGGGCTTTTTTCTAATCGAACAATTTATCGATGTCGGCCTGTGTCACGCCCTGATTGGCGAGCTGCGGGCCGTTGAGGAGGGCTGCCTCCTCGTCGATTTCTTCCTGGCTGTGGCCGACATCGACGAAGCCTTCGGCGCCCCAGATCTCGATCATCTTATTGACCCGCTCTTCGATGAATTGCAGGGTTTTGACCACCTTGCTGATGCGCTGGCCGGTAATGTCCTGGAAGTTGCAGGCCTCGAACATGGTGATGACCGTGTCGCGGATATCGCTGGCGGTCCGGTGGCTGGCGCTGTCGGTGCCCATGCCCTCGATCTGCTCGGCCAGGGCGTCGACCTTCTCGGCGGCTTCCAGGATGGTATTGGTGGCGCCTTCGGTCGCGGTGACGATAGCGTCCAACTCCTGGGTCACCACCATCAGCCGGTCGTCCTCGCTGTTATTCGGACGCAGGGCGGCGATTTCCGACTTGGTCTGCTGGATGGCCAGCGACATGGCGCGGATCTCGTTGCGCAGCAGCTTGACCTCGTCCTCGGGCTCGAGGCGGTCGGTGCTCGACAATGCCTCGTCCCAGCCCGGCTCGGTGTCGGGCGCGCCGCCGCCGCCCGGCTGAGTGCGCACATAGTGATCCAGGGCGCGGACTTCGCCCTGCAAGGCGGCGATGGCCGCCAGAATGACGTCGGAATCGGCCCCGGCGCCCGTCGCGACATAGGCGGTTCCCTGGGCCTTCATCCGCTGCTTTTCGGCAGTGAATAGCTTCTTGCCGGCTGGATGTTCCATTGAAACCCCTTCGCTAGGTAAGCACCGTCATGCGGGCGAAATTTTTGCTAAAATGCTGGGCAACTGCAAGGGTAATCACCGATTGACTCTTCCCTATCAACTGCCGCAGCATGAGCGCCGTTCCAAGGGGTGCCCCGGCAAGGGGCTGAGATTCCGGTATGCGTGTTGCGGCCCGGTGACCCTCACTAACCTGATCCGGGTCATGCCGGCGTAGGGACAGGAATACCCCACGGCCATTCCTCTCTCTTTCCGTCAATCCGGACCAGTCAATCGATTGGAGGATTCCCATGCCCGATTCCCATGCCGCGGACCATTTCGCGGTCACCACCGGCCCGCTGCCATCCTCGCGTAAGGTCTATATTGGCGGCACGCTCTATCCCGATATCCGCGTCGCCCAGCGCGAGATCGACCTGACCGCCGGCTGCGGCGAGGCCGCGCTGCCGGTCTATGACACGTCGGGGCCCTACAGCGATCCGGGCATCGTTACCGACATCCGCAAAGGCCTCCCGCCGCTGCGCCAGGCCTGGATCGAGGCCCGCGGCGACGTGGCCTCCTATCGGGGCCGCGATGTCCGCCCCGAGGATAACGGCCTGGCGGAGGGCCAGACCAGCGGCGTGCCGCTATTCGACCGCGCCGGCCGCAAACCGTTCCGGTCTCGTAACGGTGCGGCAGTAACCCAGATGGCCTATGCCAAGCAAGGTATCGTCACGCCCGAGATGGAATATGTGGCGATCCGCGAAAATATCGGCCGCGCCAAATTGGCCGAGGAAGCCAAGCGCAGCGGCCATTCCTATGGTGCGGCGATTCCCGATTACGTGACGCCGGAATTCGTGCGCGACGAGATCGCCCGCGGCCGCGCCATCATCCCCAACAATATCAATCATCCCGAGTCCGAACCGATGATCATCGGCCGGAATTTCCTGGTGAAGATCAACGCCAATATCGGCAATTCGGCGGTCACCTCGTCGGTGGCGGAAGAGGTCGACAAGCTGGTCTGGTCGATTCGCTGGGGCGCCGACACGGTGATGGATCTCTCGACGGGCCAGAATATCCACACCATCCGCGAATGGATCATCCGGAATTCGCCGGTCCCGATCGGCACCGTGCCGATCTATCAGGCGCTGGAGAAGGTCAATGGTCGCGCCGAGGATCTGACCTGGGAAATCTTCCGCGACACGCTGATCGAGCAGGCCGAGCAGGGCGTCGATTATTTCACCATCCATGCCGGCGTGCGCCTGGCCTATATCCCGCTGACCGCCAAGCGCGTCACCGGCATCGTCTCGCGCGGCGGCTCGATCATGGCCAAATGGTGCCTGGCCCATCATCAGGAAAATTTCCTCTACACCCATTTCGCCGATATCTGCGAGATCCTCAAAGCCTACGACATCGCCTTTTCCCTGGGCGACGGACTGCGTCCCGGCTCGATCGCCGACGCCAATGACGAAGCCCAGTTCGGCGAGTTGGAGACCCTGGGCGAGCTGACCCAGATCGCCTGGCAGCACGATGTCCAGGTGATGATCGAAGGCCCTGGTCATGTGCCGATGCACAAGATCAAGGAGAATATGGATAAGCAGCTCGAAGTGTGCGGCGAAGCGCCGTTCTACACGCTTGGGCCGCTCACCACCGACATCGCCCCCGGCTATGACCACATCACTTCGGGCATCGGGGCGGCGATGATCGGCTGGTTCGGTACCGCGATGCTGTGCTACGTAACGCCCAAGGAACATCTCGGCCTGCCCGACCGCGACGACGTTAAGGTCGGGGTGGTGACCTATAAGATCGCGGCCCACGCGGCCGATCTCGCCAAGGGCCATCCGGCGGCGCAGATGCGCGACGATGCTTTGTCCCGCGCCCGCTTCGACTTCCGCTGGAAGGATCAGTTCAACCTGTCGCTGGATCCTGAAACCGCGCTGAAATTCCACGACCAGACCCTGCCGGCGGATGGCGCCAAATTGGCGCATTTCTGTTCGATGTGCGGGCCGAAATTCTGCTCTATGAAGATCTCGCAGGAAGTGCGTGACTTCGCCGCCTCAGGCATGGCCGAGAAATCGGCCGAGTTCGTGGCGCAGGGAGCGGAAATCTACCGCCAAGCCGGCGAATAGCTGTGTAAATTAAGAGGCGGACTCACTCATCTAGCGCGACTGGGCCGAGGGGAGGTCGGAGATCACCCCCTTGGCCCAGAGCGTCTTGATCGCCATATCCAACGCCGGGATCATCCCGGCGTTCTTTTTATCGAGGGCCAGATAGAAGGGCCGGCTCAGCACCTCGCGCGACTCGAACGAGTCGGTATCCTGTTTTTCTTCCTCGAGCAGCTTCCTGAAGGTCAGTGTGGGCATCACCAGCGCCTGGATCCGCCCCTTGCCGGCCAGTTGCAGAAGCTGGCGATAGGAGGTCGCTTCGAACAGGGTGACCGGCAAGTCCCGCACGGCATCCCGCGCCCAGCTGCGGCTGGAGAGGATGCCGACGACGCTGCCGGGTGTGACGGCAGGATCGCCGGTGCCGCGCCGCCAATAGAGCGAAATGCTGAAATGCTGAACGGGCGTCGGCACTTTGGTCAGGGTCGGCGCCCCCGCGATATAGGCATCGTCGCGCCAGGCATCGCCATCCAGCTCTCCCTGACGCTCCATCACATCGATGCGGGTCTGCGGCGCGCGCAGAAGGTCTACGCATTGGCCGGCTTCGCTGAAAATTGACGTGACCAGCTCGGCTGTCTCGCCGACATAGGCGCCGCCCTCGGTCACGCCGATTCTCAGGCAAGCGGCGGCGGGAAGGCTTCCCGCCGCCAGCAGACAGATCAGCAGGCTCTTTGAATAGAGCGCCATTATGCCGTCATGACTTTGCCTTCAGTTCCGCGCGACGGCGATGCAGCACCGGCTCGGTATAGCCGTTGGGCTGAGCGCGGCCCTCGAACACCAGGTCGCAGGCGGCCTTGAAGGCGATCGAACTGTCGAAATGGCCGGCCATCGGGCGATAGAGCGGGTCGCTGGCATTCTGCTGGTCGACCACGGCGGCCATCTTCTTCATCGTCTCCATCACCTGGTCGCGGGTCACGATGCCATGATGCAGCCAATTGGCCATGTGCTGGCTGGAGATGCGCAAGGTGGCGCGGTCTTCCATCAGCCCGACATTGTTGATGTCCGGCACCTTGGAACAGCCGACACCCTGGTCGATCCAGCGCACCACATAGCCGAGGATGCCCTGGGCGTTGTTGTCGAGCTCGCGCTGGATCACCTCTTCCGACCAGTTGGGGCGGTCGGCCAGCGGGATGGTCAGGATCGCGTCGAGGCTGGCGCGCGGCCGGCTGGCCAGCTGGGCCTGGCGGGCGGCGACATCGATCTTGTGGTAATGCAGAGCGTGCAGTGTCGCGGCGGTCGGAGACGGCACCCAGGCGGTGTTGGCGCCGGCTTCCGGATGGGCGATCTTGGCGGCCAGCATATCGGCCATCTTGTCCGGCATCGCCCACATGCCCTTGCCGATCTGGGCGCGGCCGCGCAGGCCGGCGGCCAGGCCGACATCGACGTTCCAATCTTCATAGGCCTTGATCCAGGCGGCGCCCTTCATCTCGCCCTTCAAGATCATCGGACCGGCTTCCATCGACGTGTGGATCTCGTCACCCGTCCGATCGAGGAAGCCGGTATTGATGAACACCACCCGCTCCGCCGCCGCCTTGATGCAATGGGGCAGATTGACGGTGGTGCGGCGCTCCTCGTCCATGATGCCCATCTTCAGCGTATTGCGCGGCAGATCGAGCAGATCCTCGACCAGGCCGAACAGGCGGTCGGCATAGGCGACCTCCTCGGGGCCGTGCATCTTGGGCTTGACGATATAGACCGAGCCGGTCCGGCTGTTCTTGATCTCGCCTTTGCCCTTGAGGTCGTGCTGCGCGATCAGGCTGGTCACCACCGCGTCGAGAATGGTTTCGTAAAGCGGCGTGCCGTCGGTGAAGGTGATGGCGTCTGTGGTCATCAGATGGCCGACATTGCGGACCAGCATCAGGCTGCGCCCCGCCACCGTCAGCGTGCCGTCGCTGGGCGAGGTGTAGACGCGGTCGGGGTTCATCGCGCGGGTGATGGTCTTGCCGCCCTTTTCCAGCTCGGCGGTCAGGGTGCCTTTGCACAGGCCCAGCCAATTGCGATAGGCCTGAACCTTGTCGTCGGCATCGACGCAGGCGACCGAATCTTCGAGATCCATGATCGTGGTGACGGCGGATTCCAGCAGCAGATCGGCGACACCGGCCCTGTCGGTCTTGCCGACCACACTGTCGGGCTTGATCACGATCTCGGCATGCAGGCCGTTATGTTTCAGCAGGATCGCCTCGGGCGCCTCGGGCTTGCCGCGATAGCCGGCGAACAGCTGCGGATGGGAGAGTCCGACTTCGGTGCCGCCGGGCAGATGCACGGATAGCTGGCCGTCCTTGACCGCATAAAGCGTGGCGTCGGCATGCGAACCCTGGGTCAGCGGCGCCATCTCGTCGAGGAATTGGCGGGCGAAGGCGATCACCTGGGCGCCGCGCTGCTGGTCATAGCCGCCGGGCGCCGCCTGGCCGGGCAGGGCGTCGGTGCCATAGAGCGCGTCATAAAGGCTGCCCCAACGGGCATTGACGGCGTTGAGGGCATAACGGGCATTGGTGATCGGCACCACCAGCTGCGGGCCGGCGATCTGGGCGATCGCCTCATCGACATTGGCGGTCGAGACCGAAAAGGTCGCAGCCTCCGGCAGCAGATAGCCGATCTCCTGCAGAAACGCCTTGTAGGCGGGGAAATCGACCGGCTTGCCGCGCCGCTCGATATGCCAGCGGTCGATCGCGGCCTGCAGGCTGTCGCGCTTGGCCAGAAGTGCCCGATTGACCGGAACCAGCGTGGTGGCCAGCGCCTCGAATTTCGACCAGAAGGACGGGGCCGCGATGCCGGTGCCGGGCAGGGCCTCCTCGACGATGAAATCATGCAGGCTCTTGGCGATCTTGAGGCCGCCGATCGAGAGGGTCTGGGTCACCGTTTCGTCCTTTCGGTTTTTCTGGATATAGTGATCAAAAGATATGGGTTCTCAACCGTCTGACAAGGGATGGACATAATGCGGATGCCGGATCCGGACGAACAGGTCATCGGGCGGCGACGTCAGCTGGTCGAAGGCTTGCGCCGGATTGTGCCCGGTGAGGGCGTGATTGTCGATGAGGAGAGCCTTACCGCCTATGACTGCGATGCCCTGTCGGCCTATCGCCAGCGGCCGCTGGCGGCGGTACTGCCCGAGACGGTGGATCAGGTGGCCGATATCCTGAAGCTGTGCCGCGCGCTCGGCGTGCGGGTGGTGCCGCGGGGCGGCGGAACCTCATTGTCGGGCGGATCGCTGCCGGTGGCGGATGGCATCGTGCTGGCGATGGGCCGTTTCAACAAGATCCTCGAGATCGATCTCGCCAATCGCCAGGCCCGCGTCCAGCCGGGTGTGACAAATCTGGCCATCTCCAAGGCGGTCGATGCCGACGGCTTTTACTACGCGCCCGACCCTTCCAGCCAGATCGCCTGTTCGATCGGCGGCAATGTCTCGGAGAATGCCGGCGGCGTCCATTGCCTGAAATATGGCATGACCAGCAACAATGTGCTGGCGGTCGAATTCGTCACCGTCGATGGCGAGGTGATCCGCTTCGGCGGCGGCTACGACCAGCCCGGACTCGACATGATGGGTCTGCTGGTCGGCTCCGAAGGGCTCTTGGGCGTCATCACCGAGGTGACCGTGCGCCTGCTGCCCAAGCCCGAGACCCAGCGCGCCGCCCTGATCGGCTTTCCCTCCAACCGCAGCGCTGCCGACGCCGTAGGGGCGATCATCGCGGCCGGCATCATTCCCGCCGGCATGGAGATGATGGATCGGCCCGCCATCAAGGTCACCGAGGATTTCGTCCATGCCGGCTATCCGTTGCATGTCGAAGCCCTGCTGATCGTCGAGTTGGACGGTCCCAAGGTCGAAGTCGACCATCTGCTGGCCGAGGTCGAGCGGATCGCCCAGGAAAACGGCGCGGAAACCTGCACTGTCAGCGAGAGCGAAGCCCAGCGCCTGACCTTCTGGGCCGGACGCAAGGCGGCTTTTCCCGCCGTTGGTCGCATCTCGCGCGATTACATGACGATGGACGGCACCATTCCGCGCGGCCAATTGCCCGACGTGCTCGACCATATCGCCGAGCTGTCAGAGAGGCATGGTCTGAGGGTCGCCAATGTCTTCCATGCCGGCGACGGCAATCTGCATCCGCTGATCCTGTTCGACGCAAGCAAGCCGGGTGAACTGGAGGCGGCGGAGGAATTCGGCGCCGACATCCTCAGAAAATGTGTCGCCGTCGGCGGCGTCCTGACCGGCGAGCACGGGGTCGGCATCGAGAAGCGCGATCTGATGAGCGAGCAATTCTCCGAAATCGACCTCATCCAGCAGCGCCGCCTCAAGGACGTGTTCGACCCGGACGGCCTGTTCAATCCTGGCAAGGTCTTTCCGCTGCTGCATCGCTGTGTCGAGGGCGGTCGCATGATCGTCAGCCAGGGCGCCAATTACGCCTTCGCCGACGTGCCGAGATTCTGACATGGCCCTGCATATTCTGAAGGCCGACAGCGAAGCGGCGGTGGCCGACATCCTCAAGCAGGGCCAGCCGGTCGAGATCGCCGGCGGCGGCACCAAGCTGCAGATGGGCCGCCCTGTCGTCGCCCCGCACCGGCTCGACGTCTCGGCCCTGTCGGGTATCACCCTTTATGAGCCGGCCGAGCTGATCATCAGCGTGGGAGCGGCGACGCCGCTGTCGCAGATCGAGGCGACCTTGTCGCAGCACGGCCAGTGTCTGGCCTTCGAGCCGCCGGACCTCTCACGTCTTCTCGGCGTGGGGTCGGGCAACGGCCAGACCATCGGCGGGGTTGTCGCCACCAACATTTCCGGCCCTCGCCGCATGACCGCGGGTGCCGTGCGCGACCATGTGTTGGGCCTGCGCGCCGTCAACGGCCGCGGCGAGATCTTCCGCGCCGGCGGCCGGGTGGTGAAGAACGTCACCGGCTATGATCTCTGCAAGCTGCTGACCGGGTCTTTCGGGACGATGGCGGTGTTCACCGAACTGACGATTAAAGTTTTGCCTGCTCCCGAGACGGAGGAGACGGTCGCGCTGTCCGGCCTTGATGCCACTGAGGCGGTGGCGGCGATGTGCCAAGGCCTCGGGAGTTCCGCCGGTCTGTCGGGTGCCGCCTGGGTGCCGGGAACCAATGGCTCCGACTCGCTGACCTGCCTCAGGCTGGAGGGATTTGGCCCCTCGGTCGAGGCGCGCCGCCAGCGCCTGATGACCCTGCTGACCGGGCGCGAGGCGACCGTTTGGCCCGCTCACGCCAGCAAGGCCTGGTGGCGTGACCTGCGCGACGTGGCACCGTTGGCCGGGCTAGAGGATCGCGCGGTTTGGAAGGTGTCTCTGCCGGCAACCCAGGCCCCCGCCTTTTTGCAAAAGCTCAAAAGCTTGGGCGAACATCAGGTGGTGCTCGATTGGGGCGGCGCGCTGATCTGGGTCAGCCTGCCCTGCGGCGCTGATGCCCAGGCCGTCGCCCTGCGGGCGCTGCTCCCGCCAGACGCCTTCGCCATGCTGGTGGTGGCGCCGGAAGCGATCCGCGCGCGCCAGCCGGTATTCCAGCCGCGCCCGGCGGCGCAGACGGCCGTCGAGGAGCGGGTGCGCCAAAGCTTCGATCCGGACAATCTCCTCAATCCCGGCCGTATGGCCCCGGTGGTTTAGCATGCTGACTCATTTCTCGCCCGACCAGCTCAAGGACCCCAAGATCGCCGAGGCCGACGAGATCCTGCGCTCTTGCGTCCATTGCGGCTTTTGCACCGCGACCTGCCCGACCTTCCATGTGCGCGGCGACGAGCTCGACAGTCCGCGCGGCCGCATCATGCTGATCAAGGAGATGCATGAGAAAGGCGGCGAGCCTGGCCCCGCCGTGGTCAAGCATCTCGATCGCTGCCTCACCTGCCTGTCCTGCATGACCACCTGCCCCTCTGGCGTCGATTACATGCATCTGGTCGAAGGGGCGCGCGACAAGATCGAGGCCTCGCCGACGGCGCGTCCGCCGCTGCAGCGGGCGGCGCGCAAGCTGCTGTCGACAATGCTGACCAGCCGCGGGCTGTTTCGCTGGTCGATGCGGCTGGCCGGCCTCGCCAAGCCGTTCGCGCCCCTGCTGCCCAGGCGGCTCAAAATCATGGTCGCCAAGGCGCCGTCTCTGTCCTCTTCGACCTTGGCGCCCGGCGTCTATCCGGCGCATGGCCCGCGCAAGGCGCGTGTGGCGCTGCTGGCCGGCTGCGCCCAGGCGGTGGTCGGAAATGAGATCAACCAGGCCGCTTTGCGCCTGTTGATCCGGCACGGCGCCGAAGTGGTGGTGGCCTCCGCGCCCTGTTGCGGCGCGTTGCCGCAGCATATGGGCCAGGCGGAGAAGTCCCGGGCGCTTGCGGCGCAAACCACCCAGGGCTGGTGGGAGGAAACCAAGGAAGGCGGCGGCGAGGGGTTGGACGCCATCGTCATCACCACCTCGGGCTGCGGCACCTCGATCAAGGATTACGCCCATCTGTTTCCCGAAGATGCCAAGGCCGCGCTGGTCGCGACGCTGGCGCTGGACGTCAGCGAATGGATCGATCGCATCGGTCTTGTGACGCCGACCAACCCGACCGGCCAGCGGGTTGCCTATCACGCCGCCTGCTCTTTGCAGCATGGCCAGAAGCAGCGCACCGTGCCGCAAAAGCTGCTGCGCGAGGCCGGCTTCGTGCCCATGGAGGTCGCCGACGGTCATTTCTGCTGCGGCTCGGCCGGCACTTACAACATCCTCCAGCCCGATTTGGCCGAGGAGCTGAAGGCCCGCAAACAGGCGAATATCCGCAAAATCGAGCCCGAATGGGTGGCGACCGGCAATCTCGGCTGCATCCTGCAGCTGACCGAAGGCCTGGAGGCGCCGGTGGTCCATACGGTCCAGTTGCTCGATTGGGCGACCGGCGGACCGAAGCCGCAGGGGGTCAACTGACCCGCAACGCTCTTCCAAAACGCATCAAAAAAAGTTAATAGTTTTACGTCTCGCAATGCGCGAGACTCCTTGCGTTTTCTCACTCTTGTTTCTCCCCGGTGCCTCGATGACTCGTCTGCTTTGCGCCGTGATGGCGTTGCTTTGCCTGTGTCTTGCGCCCCGGGCTCATGCCCAATTCGATTCGGCCAATCTTCCCCAATCGGGTGAGTTGTCCGTGCTGCGGGTCACCCCCGACGGCACCGACGTGCTGCCGGGCAGCCAGATCGTCATCGAGTTCAACCGCCCGGTGGTGGCGGTCGGCAAGATGGAGCGCAGCGCGGCCGAGATCCCGATCGAGATCAAGCCTGCTCTGACCTGCCAATGGCGCTGGCTCAACACGCGCAGCTTGGCCTGCCTGCTCGACGACAAGCAGCGGATGCATCTGGCCACGGAATACAGCGTGCGCATCCGGCCGGGCATCAAGACCCTGGACGGGGTCACGCTGCCGGAGCCGGTCGAGAGCAAATTCCTCACCCAGCGGCCGCAATCGCGCTGGAGCAGTCTGGCGATCTGGCGCACCCGCGCGCGTCCGGTGATCCGCATGACGTGGACCCAGCCGGTGTCGAAATCGACCGTGCTGAAAAATGTCTATCTCAAGGACAGCCATGGCACACGTTATTCGGTCGCCGCCGAGGCCGATCATCAGAAGCGGATATTGCCCAGCTGGCTGCCGCTGCCGCATGAGAAAGAAGCGGTCGGGGTCGACCGGGTGGTGCAGCAGGCCGACCCGCCGGTGATCGTCAATGGCGAGGAATATCGGCGTATCTGGATGATCGAACCGACCAGCGATCTGCCAGCAGGGGATGCCATCACCCTGGCCGCCGATGCCGGTGTCGTCTCGTCCGAGGGCCCGTCACCAGCCGAAAAGGCGGACACCATCGTTACCTTCAACACCTATCCGTCCTTCGCCTTTCTCGGTCTGCAATGCACGGCCAATGCGGACGACCAGGCCGAACTGCTGTTCAAGCCGGGCGAAACCCAGCGCGCCGAGCAGCTTTGCAATCCGATGACGGCGATCTCGCTGGTCTTCTCCTCGCCGGTGGGACGCAAGGATGTGCGCGACAGCCTTTCCATCGAGCCGATGCTGGGCAAGCCGGGCGACCCCGCCGATATCTGGGACGTCAATGACAGTCAGGAAAGCGACGACGTCTATTTCGCGCCGCAGCCAGGCTTCACCTATCGCGTCTCGCTGCCCTATGGACTCAAGGCGGCACAGACATATGGTTTCTCGCTGAAGGCGCCCAATACCGGATTATGGAACCGGCTGATCTCTTGGCTGCATCCGGCCTGGGGCGACCTGTCGGGCCTGCGTGACAAATTCGGCGACCCGCTGACCTCGGCAGTGCAGATGTCTTTCGCCACCGATCATCGCCGCCCCAATCTGGTGATGGATTACGACGTCGCCGTGCTGGAGAAGAACGTCGAGAGCGAGGTGCCGGTTTATGTCAATAATCTGCAAAGCCTGGGTTGGCGCTTCAACCGCCTGACCCTGGCCGGCTCGGCCAGCCATGTCCCCTTCGAGCGTTCGGTCCCCAAGGTCGAGGACATTCAATTCGCGGTCCCGATCGGGGTGCGCGAGATGCTGGAAGGGCAGACCGGCGCCGTGTGGGCGACCTTGTTTCCCGAGCCGGACGTTCCCGGCGCCGATCACCGGCGGCGTGGGCCTTGGCCGCTGTTCGCCGAGGTGACGCCGTTCCAGGTGCATCTCAAGCTCGGCCATTTCAATTCGGCGGTCTGGGTGACCGATCTCGCCACCGGCCAGCCGGTCGCCAATGCAGATGTCGAGATCTACCGCGATGCGGTCGACAAACTGCAGGGAGTCGATCAGGCCACCGCGACCAGCCATACCGACGCGATGGGCGTTGCCATCCTGCCCGGCACCGAACAGATCGATCCCACCCTGACGATCAGCCGGGCGTGGCAGACCGGAGACAGCCGGTTCTTCGTGCGGGTCCATAAGGGCAAGGACATGGCTCTGCTGCCGGTCTGGCACCAATTCGCCATCAATGGCTTCCGCGCCACCGGCACCAGCTTCTTCCCCATCAACCAGCGGCGTTTCGGCCATATGCTGACCTGGGGCACCACCGCTCAGGGCATCTATCACCCGGGCGACACGGTCCAGTACAAATTCTATGTCCGCAACCAGAGTAATCTGGCCCTGACACAGCCGCCCCTCAAAGGCTATTGGCTCGAAATCGTCGATCCGACCGGGCGGGTGGTGCGGACCGTCAAGGACATCACCTTGTCCGAGTTCGGCGCCTCCAGCGGCGAGTTCTCCTTGCCCAAGAACGCCGCGGTCGGCTGGTACAATTTCCAGCTCAAGGCCAATTTCACCCCGGGTCGCGCCACCAACCCGAACCTGGGCTGCCAGCCGCAGCAACGCCAGACGGACGAGGATAAGGACGAGGAGGACGACGGCAACAAGCAGGGCGGTTGCGCCGCGCCATCGGAATTTGCCTGGACGCCGATGCGGGTCATGGTCGGTGATTTCACCCCGGTGCCCTTCGCCGTCCATAACGGACTCAATGGCGATCTGTTCCATCCCGGCGATCAGGTCGCGGTCGAGTCCGATGCGAAGCTGCATTCGGGCGGGCCTTACACGCAGGCCCAGGTCCGGATCACCGCGGTGATGGCGCCGAAGATCTTCACCAGCCGCAATCCGGCCGCTTCCGGTTTCTCGTTCGGGCCGCAGGAACGGTTCATGACCGCCGACCAGCAGATCTATCAGGTTACCGAACCGCTCGACGACAAGGGCGAGCACAAGACGCAATTCGCGCTGGTCCCGTCGCTGCCGATGTTCGGCCGCCTGTCGGTCGAAAGCGCGGTGCAGGATGACCGCGGCAAATATGTCGCCCATCAGGCATCGGCCGATTATATGGGCGTCGACCGTGTGGCCGGGCTGCGCCTGGGCAAATGGTTCTTCACCGCCAAGGACGACATCGCGCCGCAATTCATCGTGGTCGATGATCACGGCGATCCGGTAAAGGACGTGCCGGTGCAGATCGTGCTGACCCGCCTCGAACGGGTCACCGCCAAGGTCAAGAGCGCCGGCAATGCCTATGTGCCCGACACCCAGACCAGCTGGGTCAAGGACGGCGAGTGCCGCGGCACCTCGGACAGTACCGGCAAGGTTTGTTCGCTGAAGGCGAGCAAGGCTGGCGACTATAAGCTGGCCGCCTCCGTAACCGACACCAAGGGGCGCACCCAGGTCACCGAACTATCGGTCTTTGTGACCGGCCCCGATTTCGTGCTGTGGGACGATAACAGCGATTCCTCGATCGACGTCATCGCCGACCGCGATCAGTACCATGTCGGCGACGTCGCCCATTATCTGATCAAGAACCCCTATCCGGGCGCCCAGGCGCTGATCACGGTCGAGCGCTATGGCGTGCTGGACAGTTTCGTGCTCCCGCTCAACGACAGCGCCTCGGTGTTCGATCTGCCGATCAAGCCCGATTATCTGCCTGGCTTCTATCTGTCGGCGGTGATCATGTCGCCGCGCGTCGACAAACCGCTGGAGGGCGGGCAGGTCGATCTGGGCAAGCCGAGCTTCCGCATGGGCTACACCCGTTCGGTGGTGAAGGACGCCTATAAGGAAATCGCGGTGACGGCCACTTCCGACCGCGAGACCTATCGCCCCGGCGAGAAGGTTCATCTGTCGCTGAAGGCGCAGCCGCGCAACGCCAAGAACGAGCCGATCGAGCTGGCGGTGGTGGTGCTCGACGCCGCCGTCTTCGACCTGATCGCCCAGGGCCGCGCCTATTACGATCCCTACACCGGCTTCAATTCCCTGGACGGCTTGGATCTGCGCAATTTCAGTCTGCTGACCCAGCTGATCGGACGACAGAAATTCGAGAAGAAGGGCGCCACGCCGGGCGGCGATGGCGGCTCTGCGCTCGATATGCGCTCGACCTTCAAATATGTCAGCTATTGGAACCCGTCGCTGAAACCCGACTCGTCCGGCAAGGCCGAGGTGGATTTCACCGTGCCCGACAATCTGACCGGCTGGCGGGTCCTGGCCATTGCCACCACCCCGACCGACCGATTCGGCTTGGGCGAGGCGGATTTCAAGGTCAACCGGCCCACCGAAGTCAGGCCGGAAATGCCCAATCAGGTGGCCGAGGGCGACCGTTTCGAGGCGCGCTTCTCGGTGATGAACCGTACCCAGCAGCAGCGCACGCTGGAGGTTCGCCTCAAGGTCGAAGGTGACGTCGATGCCTCGCTGTCCGACACGGCCGTCAAGACCGTCACCCTGAAGCCGTTCGAGCGCACTTTGGTGTCGCTGCCGGTCAAAGCGGGCAGGGTTGCCGAGGATCGCGGCATGCCGCAAGGCGCGCTGCGCTTTGCCGTCGAGGCCGGCGACTCGTTTGACCATGACGGGCTGCGGCACAGCATTCCGGTGATGAAGCTGCGCTCGCTCGACTTTGCCGCCAATTACGGCACGACCCTGGCCGACAAGATCGAGGAGCCGGTGGCGGTGCCCGCCGCCATTCATCCCGACAGCGGGTCGTTGAGCGTCAGCGTCAGTCCGACCGTGATCGGCAATCTCGAAGGGGCGTTCCGCTATATGCGCGACTATCCCTATCCCTGCTGGGAGCAATTGCTGACCCGTGGCGTGATGGCGGCGCACTATAAGTCGCTCAAGGCCTATATCTCGGGCAGCGTGCAATGGCCCGGCTATGAGGCGCTGCCCGACCAGACCTTGGCCCGGGCGACCGAGTTTCAGGCGCCGAATGGCGGCATGGCCTATTTCATCGCCAGCGACGAGCACGCCGATCCCTATCTCAGCGCCTATACCGCGCTCTCGTTCAACTGGCTCCGCCATGCAGGCTATGCAGTGCCCGAGGAGGTCGAGCGTCGCCTGCATGATTATCTGCGCAATCTGTTGCGTCACGACGTGGCGCCGAGCTTCTATTCCGCCGGCATGGTCTCGTCGGTCCGCGCAGTCGCCCTCGCGGCGCTGGCCGAGGATCACGAGGCGGACCTGTCCGACCTGCAGCGCTATGCCGTCTTCGTCAAGGATATGAGCCTGTTCGGCAAGGCGCATTTCACCTTGGCGGCCACCTATATCAAGGGTGGTGAGCAGATGGCGCGCGATACCGCGAAGATGATGCTCAACAACGCTTCGGAAAGCGGCGGCAAGTTCGTCTTCAACGAGGAGGTCGATGACGGTTATAGCCGCATGCTCTACAGCCCGCTGCGCGAGAATTGCGCCGTGCTGTCGGCGCTGGTCGCGGTCGGTTCAGTGCCCGATGGCGCGGTGGTGGCGGCCGACGCGCCGTTCAAGCTGGTGCGCAGCATCACCCAGAGCCGCGGCAATCGCGATCATTGGGAAAACACCCAGGAGACTATGTTCTGCGCCAATGCATTGGCCGATTACAGTCGGATCTATGAGAAGGACAAGCCCGACTTCGTCGTGTCGGCGAGCTGGGCGGACCAGCCGATCGGCAGCGCGCCCTTCAAGGATTTTCGCGATCCGCAGGTCACTATGACGCATCCGATCGGCCCGGCGGATGTCGGGCGCGAAGGCAAGGTGACGATCACCCGACAAGGCACGGGGCGGCTCTATTACGCCACCATACTCAGCTATGCCGCGACCGACGCCAAGAACAGCGACACCAATGCCGGCATCGAGGTGCATCGCGAATACAGCCATCAGGTGGACGGCAAATGGACCTTGCTGGCCAAACCCTATTCCATCCGCCAGGGCGACGTGGTGCGGGTCGATCTCTATGTGACCCTGCCGACGGCGCGTAATTTCGTCGTGGTCGACGATCCGATCCCCGGCGGGTTCGAGGCGGTCAATACCGATCTCGCCAATAATTCCAAGGTCGATGCGGCTCAGGGCGCGTTCCAGGCGGCCGGCGGTTCGATCTGGGCGAAATATACCGATTGGAGCGAGTACGACTTCAGCTTCTGGAGCTTCAATCACAAGGAACTGCGCCATGAGGCGGCGCGGTTCTATTCGGACTATCTGCCGCCCGGACATTACCACCTGTCCTATGTGGCGCAGGCCATCGGCGCCGGTGATTTCACCGTGATGCCGACCCTGGCCGCCGAGATGTATGACCCCGACATCTATGGCAAAACGACCATGGAGAGCCTGGGCATCACGTCCAACGCCACACCATGAGCCGCCGCTGGTGGATCCTGCCCGCCGCTGTTCTGGCCGTACTGATTACGGCGACCGTGCAGGGCATGTCGCCGCTGCCCGGGCGGCTATCCGAAATAGTCCGTGACTCCGAGCGGGCCGCCATTACCGACCGTAATGGCGTACCGCTCGGGGTTTCCTATCAGAACCGCTGGAACAGCTTCGAGTATGTGCCGCTGCATGCGATTCCCGATTTCCTGCTGCAGGCGATTCTGACCTCCGAGGACCGGCATTTCTATCAGCATCACGGCGTCGATTTCGCCGCTTTGGCCGGGGCTGTCCGGCAGGATGTGAAGAGCCGGTCGCGGGTACGCGGCGGCAGCACGATCAGCGAGCAGGTGGTCCGCATCCTGCATCCGCGGCCGAGGACTGTGTGGTCGAAATGGATCGAGCTGTGGGAGGCGCTGCTGCTGGAAAGCCACGCCAGCAAGGGCGAAATCCTGGAATTCTATTGCAACGAGCTGCCCTATGCCTCCAACCGGCGCGGCCTTGTGCAGGCGGCTTCGCATTATTTCGACCGTGATCTGTCCACGCTGACCCGCAAGGAGATGCTGGCTCTGGTGGTGCTGGCCCGGGCGCCGACGGGCTATGACCTCTATCGCGACAGCCAGCGTATCGAGCCGGCCATCGCGCGGCTGGCCGCCGCCATGGCCGAGGCCGGGCAACTCTCTCCGGTCGAAGCCGACGGGATTTCCGCGGCCCCGCTGGTGCTCGATCGCAATGATTGGAGTGAGGATGCACCGCATTTCGTCGCCTGGCTGCGTCAGACTTTGCCCCGCGAGGAGGCTGGCCGCACCATCCGCTCCACCCTCGATATCCATCTGCAGCGCCTGGTGCGCGACATCGTCACCGAGCGGCTGCGCGGCCTGTCCAAATTGTCGGTGCGCAATGCCGCCGCGATCGTCGTCGATCATCGCAGCAATGAGGTTCTGGCCTGGGTCGTCGCCGGCGGGGCTGATTCGCCCCAACATGCCGACGACGCGATCGATGCGGTGGTGTCGCCGCGCCAGCCCGGTTCGGCGTTGAAGCCGTTTCTCTATGCCGCCGCCCTCGATCGGGGCTGGTCGCCAGCAACCATGCTCGACGATTCGCCGATGGCCGAGACGATCGGTTCCGGCCTGCATGAGTTCAAAAATTACAGCCGCAGTTTCTATGGCCGCATCACTCTGCGCGAGGCTCTCGGCAATTCGCTCAATATCCCGGCGCTGCGCACCATCGGTTTCGTCGGCCCAGCACCCTATCTCGACAGGTTGCATACTCTCGGCTTCGCCAGCCTCAACCGCGATCCTTCGATCTACAGGGAAGGTCTAGCGCTGGGCAATGGCGAGGTGACGCTGTTCGAGATGGCGCAGGGTTATGCGGCGCTGGCCGAGAAGGGCTTGTTCCGCCCGCTCCGCGTGGTTCAGGACGAGGCGCCGCCGGACAAGGGTGCGCCGGTCTATTCGCCGGAGGCGGCGTCGCTGATTGGCAATATCCTCTCGGACCCCTGGGCGCGCCATCTCGAATTCGGCTATTCCAGCGTGCTCAATCTGCCCGTCCAGACGGCGGTCAAGACCGGCACCTCGACCGATTACCGCGACGCCTGGACCATGGGCTTCGACAGCCGCTATGTGGTGGGGATCTGGATGGGCAATCTCGACCGCTCGCCGATGGACGGGGTAACCGGCGCCGCTGGCCCGGCGCTGGCCTTGCGCAGCATCTTCGCCGAGCTGCATCTCGATGAGCGCACCGGACCGCTTTATCTCAGCCCGCGCCTGGTCAGGAAGGAGGTGTGCCTCAAGACCGACGCCGAGACCGACTGCACCCAGCGCAGCGAATTCTTCCTGCCCGGCACCGAGGAGACGTCTATCGCGCCGGCCGCCGACCCACCGATCGCACTGTCGCGCCCGACCCAGGGATTGCAGATGGCCTATGACCCGCGTATCCCGCCCGACGTGCAGAGCTTCGACTTCCGCATCGACGGACTGGCCGGCAAATGCGATCCCTGCACCGTCGATTGGCGCCTCAATGGCGCCCGACTGGCGACCACCGAGGGCGGCGATTACCGCTGGCCGGTGCGGCGCGGCACCTATGATCTGCGCGCCGAGGTGCATCGCGGCGGCGAACTGCTGTTTGCCAGCGGCGACATCCATTTTCTCGTCAAATGATTAGAACAGGCTGTCCTGTCGCGAATCCTTTGGCTTCGGCCCAGAAGCCTTGGGCGGCGGCGTGCCGTTCACCGTGACGGCAACTTCCTGATCCTTGGCGAACAGCAGCGAGAGATGCGCGCCCGGCTTGGCCTGATCGGCCTTGGTCACAGCATGGCCCTTGTCGTCCTTCACCACGACGAAGCCGCGTTCCAGCACATCTTCATAGGAATAGCTTTTCAGCAGCTTGCCCAGCTGGTCGAGATGGCGCTGGCGGTCGGACAGCACGCGCGGCCAGGCGGCGGTGAGCCGGCTGGCGGCCTGCTCCAGTTTAAGGCGGTCGCGTTCCAGCTTGGCCGTCTCGGTATTGAGGCGGCTTTTCAGGGCCGGCGTCAGGCGGGCGGCGATGCGGGCGAGATCGGAGGCGCGATGGCGGGTCAGGTTCACCAGAGCCTGCGGCAGACGCTCGCCCCAATCGTCGAGCCGCTGGCCCAGCTCTTCCAGGCGCCGCCGCGGATCGCCCAAACCGCGCGCCAGGCCATCAAGCCGGGTGCGGCGTTCGACCAGTTGACGCTGCAGCGCGCCCAGCAGGCGGACTTCATAGTCGCGCGTCTTGAGCAGAAGCTCGGCGCGCACCGGCACGGCCATCTCGGCCGCACCGGTCGGGGTCGGCGCCCGGCGGTCGGACGCGTAATCGATCAGCGTCGTGTCGGTCTCGTGCCCGACCGCCGAGATCAGCGGGATGTGCGAGGCGGCGGCGGCGCGCACCACCACCTCCTCATTGAAGGCCCACAGATCCTCCAGCGACCCGCCGCCGCGGGCGACGATGATCAGATCGGGGCGCGGCACGCGGCCGCCTTTGGGCAGCGCATTGAAGCCGTCGATGGCATCGGCGACCTGCTGTGCCGCACCCTCGCCCTGCACGGCGACCGGCCAGAGCAGCACATGGCGCGGGAAGCGATCGGCCAGGCGATGCAGGATATCGCGGATCACCGCCCCTGTCGGCGAGGTGACGACGCCGATCACGTCGGGCAGGAAGGGCAGCCTCTTCTTGCGCGAAGGATCGAACAGCCCCTCGGCGGCCAGCTTCTTCTTGCGGTCTTCCAGCAGCTTCAGGAGCGCGCCCTGGCCGGCCAGTTCCATCCGCTCGACCACCATCTGATATTTCGAGCGGCCGGGATAGGTGGTCAGGCGGCCGCTGGCTACCACCTCCATGCCATCTTCGGGATTGAGGCCGAGCTTGGTGGCCGAACCGCGCCAGCACACCGCGTCGAGCACGGCTTCCGAATCCTTGAGGGCGAAATAGAGATGGCCCGAACCGTGGCGCTTGAAGCCGGAAATCTCGCCCTTGACGCG
>Ga0116226_10001591_pt1 | contig 19740 bp, 21 predicted proteins | sample S1TSphfallax_FD_89692 | JGI IMG/M metagenome (GOLD analysis project Ga0116226, IMG submission 89692) | Host-associated microbial communities from peat moss isolated from Minnesota, USA - S1T2_Fa - Sphagnum fallax MG | ecosystem: Host-associated > Plants > Peat moss > Unclassified | place: USA... | reverse complement strand
TAGTCGGTGATCTGGTTGCGTTCCAGCGTGGGGCTGGAGAATCCGATGTACATGGCATCGGTGCTGGAACCGATTTTGACGCTGATCGTGGGTTGCTGAGAGCCGGTAGGCAACTGATTCAACACCGAGTTTACTTTTATATTGATGTCGGCGGCGGCCCGCGATGAGTTGTAGTTCTGCCGCAGGTAAACCGTGATGGTGCTGGTGCCGCTCTGGCTCGTCGAGGAGATATAATCGATGCCATTGGCCTGCGCAACGGCCGTCTCGATCGGAGTGGTGATGAAACCCGCGATGGCATCGGGATCCGCGCCTGGGTAAGTCGTGACGATGGTCACCACGCCATTTTCCGTTTTTGGATAGGCAAGCACCTGCAGCGAACTGAACGAGCGCAGTCCCAGCACCAGGATGGCGATACTGACGACCGACGCCAAGACGGGTCGACGAATGAAAATATCCGTGAATTTCACTTAAGTTGCCTTCATCACTCGTTCGGGGGGTTGGGCGTTGCCGTGTCGGTCGGCTTCACGCTGTTGTCCACGACGACGCGGGTGCCGTTGCGCAACTTGATCTGACCGCCGACGACGATCTCATCGCCTTCTTTCACACCGGTCAGCACGGCAACCTGATCACCGCGGGTGGGACCCAGCTTGACGAAGCGCTGGTTGGTAATCAGCGTCGGCTTGCCGTCGGCATCGTTACCGCCATGCTCGACCACGTAGACCGTGTCGCCGTAGGGGCTGTAGGTGATGGCGGCCGACGGCAATGTTTGATGCGATTCGCTCGCGCCGAAGTTGACGCTGACATTGGCGTACATCCCGGGCACAAGGCGGTGGTCGACATTGTGGAAACTTGCCCGCACCTGAACGTTACGGCTGGTCGTATCCACCTTGGAATTGATTGACTCGATCACGCCCTCGAAGGCGACGCCGGGATACGTATCGACGGCGGCGTTGACCTTCTGTCCCAGCTTGATACTGGACAGCGCCTGCTGCGGAAGATAGAAATCGATCAAGATGGGATCCAACGCCTGCAGTGTGACGATGGTGGTTCCGGCGCTCAGGTACTGGCCTAGATCGACCTGGCGAATGCCCAACTTACCGGCGAACGGCGCACGCACCACTTTCTCGTCAATCAGTGCCTGTTGGGCCACGACCTGTGCGCGGGCCGATTTGAGCGATGAGGTATCCGTGTCGATGGTTGCCTGGCTCACGGCCTGGGCGTCGAACTGCTCCTGATCACGCTTCAATGTCTGCGCCGCCAATTCCGAGGCGGCCTGCAGCTGCTGCAACTTGGCGCCATCGTCGTTCAACCGGAGCCTGAGCAGAACGGTCCCGGCCGCAACACTGTTGCCGGAATCGAATTTGATCTCATCGACCACGCCGCTGGCCTGCGCGGAAAGGTCTGCACCTCGAACGGCGCGCAGTGTGCCCGACGCCTGCAGTTGAGTCTGCCAATCCGAGGGCTTCACGATCACGGTCGCCACCGTCTGCGGCGTGGCGGCGCTCTTTGCCATGAACTTGCCAATCATCTTGCCTTTGAAGGCCTGGAATCCAAAGATCGCTCCGAGCAGCAAGCCCATGAGCACGACCACGATCAAAAATGGTTTCAGCAGTGCGCGGCCATGGGCTCGCGTGTCAGTACTCACGGTGAATCCTTGCAACAGTCAGTGGAGTTTTGGGCGATGTCATTGCGATTCCACCACCCGCCGCCCAGGGCTTGAAAAAGCGCCGCAGTATCGGAAAAGCGCTGCGCCCGGGCTTTGATGAGATTCACGATGGCCGTCTGATAGGTCTGCTCGGCGGTCAGGACCTGCAGGAAGCTCACGCCGCCGCTCTTATACTGCGCGCGCTCGATGGCCAGACTTTCGCGCGCGCTCTGTTCGGCCACGGTCTGCGCGGCTAGAGCATCGGCATCGGCCTGCACGGCATACAAGGCATCGGACACATTTTGAAATGCGGTGATGACGGTGGCTTTGTAGTTGGCGGCGGCGACCTGCGCGGCGGCGATGGCGGAGCGGCGTTGATGCAGCAGAGTGCCGCCCTTGAAAATCGGTTGCACGATGCCGGCTGCCAGGCTGTAGACGATGGAGGAGGCTGAAAACAAATCGGAAAATTTGCCTGAATCCGCGCCATAGCTGCCGGTCAGCGTCAATTGCGGCAGCATATTGGCGGTCGCGACGCCAATCTGCGCGGTGGCCTGATGCAATTGTGCCGAGTACTGTTGGATGTCGGGTCTTTGTTCGACAAGCTTGGACGGCAAGCTGACCGGCAGATCCGTCGGCAAGGTAAGGTGTTCCAAGTCGATTGCCGCGCCTGCATAGTCGGCCGGCAGCGCGCCCACGTAGGTGGCCAGTTGGTTACGCTGCTGCGCGAGCTGAGTGCGCAACGGCGGCAGACTGGCGAGGGTGGCTTGCAGGGTCGACTGCTGCTGGAGGACGTCGGCCCGCGAAGCGCCGCCTGCCTTGACCCGTCGCTGAGTGATATCGAGTTGCTGTTGCTCGAACTCAACGATGGCTTCGGTGGCCGCCACCTGCGCGCGTAGCGACGCTTCGGCAATGGCGGCGGTGACGATGTTGCTGGTCAAACTGAGATAGCTGGCTTCCAATGCGAAGCGTTGGTAGTCCGCCTGCGCTTGCAAACCTTCCACTTCGCGCCGGATACCGCCGAACGCATCCAGTGTGTAAGAAACGCTGAGTGAGAGGCTGTTGAGCGTGTAGAGGCTCGAACCGAAGCCGGGCTCTCCGAATGCCGCCCCGGAACTCTTTTCGCGCTGGACTTGATAGTTGCCCGAAACGCTGGGGTAGTAGCTGCCGCGCTGCGCCGCGACGTTCTCATTGGCTTCGCGCAGCGTGGCCTGTGCGGCCTCGAGTGTCGGGCTGTTCTTCATCGCCAATTCGATCAATGAATTGATCTGTGGCGACTGAAACAAGGTCCACCATTGTCCTGGAATATCGAGTCCGCCGACGAAGCGCTGCTCGCCTCCTACCGGTGCATCGATCGAGCGCGTTGCGTCCGGCAAGGCTCCGGGCGGCACGAACCCGGCAGTCGCTGGCGGCGCGGGCGCCTTGTAGTTCGGACCCACGGCGCATCCGGATAACATCGTCATGGCGAGTGCCACGACGCAACTGCTATTGCGAGGCTTCACGAGCGCCTCCTCTTGACGGGACTCTTGGCCGGCGCTCGTGCCGCGCGCATGAAGAATTCGACGACAAAATCCACATGTTGGCGCAATTGAATCTCGGACATCTCGAGCGCCGTGCCGAACAAGATATTGTCCTTCAGTTCGCCGTGGATCATTTGTGTGAACAACGATGCGGTTTTCGCCGGATCCGGGAGCAGCAGCGCGCCTTTTTCCACTTGCACGCGAAAGTATTGTTCCACCGCATTATCGATCCGGTCCTTGGTGCGAGTACGCATTGACAGGGCCAACTTCGGAAAGCGCCGGCATTCGGTGACCAGAAGCTGTAGGAGAGAGCTCACCGTGGGCGATATGAGGCGCGAGGTGAGCGTGTTGCCGATGGTCCTCAATGCATCTTTGGTGCTGAGTCGATCGAGTTCGGCTACCGACATGCTCGTGAGGTCCTTGTTCACCAAATCAGCCACCACCGCGCCCAGCAGTTCGGCCTTGTTGGTGAAGCGCTCGTAGATTGTTCGTGTGGAGACGCCGGCTTCTCGCGCCACCTTTTGGATACTGGAGGAAGCGTAGCCGCCGTGAAGAAACACTCGAGTAGCGGCATCCATCAGCGCCTGCTCGCGCAGGTGTTCCGTGCCTCGTCGAGGCCGCCCGACGCTATGCCGTTGCTGGGTCGGATTTGGCGATTCGTCGGTCACGGATTGAAAATAACACGGGTTGTTTTCATTAGCAAGTTTACGCGTCTGGCATTCAGGTTCTCGCCCGATTGATATGGGTAGCCACATTCCGCAATATGGCTACCCATATGAAGACAACCGTCGATATCGCAGAACCCCTTCTCAAGCAGGCAAAAATGCTGGCTCGGAAGGAGAACATTACCGTCAGAGCTCTTCTCGAAAGGGGGCTCAAGCTAGTACTTGCTGAATACAAGGATCGCAAGGAATTCAAATTGCGGGATGCGTCCGTGTCCGGAAAAGGGCTTCATGCCGAATCCGCGGACATGTCTTGGGCGCAGATTCGCTCAAAAATTTACGAGTCCCGCGGAGGGTGATCGCCCTCGATACCAATATTCTGGTCTACGCCCATCGTCGCGACAGCGAGTGGCACGAAGTAGCCAAAAAGTCTGTTCGCTTGCTTGCAGAGGGCGTTGAAAACTGGGCGATAGCGTGGCCAAGTATTCATGAGTTTCTCGCAATTGTCAGCCATGAGCGCATCTATTCCCCGCCAAGCTCGATCGAGAAAGCTCTGGATCAAGTGCTGGCGTGGCTAGAGTCTCCGAATCTGACCTTGCTATCAGAGGGCGAAGGTTACGTCGAGGTGTTGGGCAAACTGATACGCGGGGCGAAGATCATTGGCCCCAGAATCCACGACGCCCGCATTGCCGCCCTTTGCCTGTCATGGAATGTGACAGAACTCTGGACAGCGGATCGAGACTTTGGGCGTTTTCCCTCGCTCAGGACGCGAAATCCACTCATTCATTCGAAATAATCTTAAGCAATGCCTAGGTCACCGGGTCAGACGCCCGCAAACCAGGCATATCCCCCTTCCGGGGACGCGGAACCTAACCCTTTGCCGAAGTTTCGCAGATCGTCGGTAACCGCAAGCCGGTTGATGAACTTGACGCTCTTGTACCCGAGCTGCCGCGGAACCCGCATGCGCAACGGCCCGCCATTGCCGACCGGCAGGTCGCCGCCGTTCATGCCATAGGCGAGATAGGTCTGCGGATGCAAGGCATCACTCATATCGATGCTGTCCCACCAGTCGGGATCAATCGAGAAGTAGACGACGTACTTCGCTTGCGGCTGAATTCCGGCCACCTCGAGTACATGCGAGAGAGGCACACCAGTCCACTCGGATACATACGACCAGCCCTCCTCGCACGCCAATTGCGTAATCTGGCTCCGCGATGGATGGCTCTTCAGCTCCTCCAGTGAGAACGTTTGAGGCCGATCCACCATGCCATCGACCGTGAGCCGCCAATCCGCGAACCCACGTGCTTGTAGTTTCTTGAACTCGTCACTCAACGGTGGCATCTCGTTCGCGAGCGGTTTCTCCGAAATTTCACTCCGCGTAAATTCACGCGCCATCGAGTGATTGGTCAGCAGCCGGTAGGAAGCATAATTCAGCGTCTCACCGACGCCCCAGATTCCAGCATGGTCTGGCGGGATCAACCCGTAGTTCTTCGCCAAGTCCGCGGCCACCCCCAAGCCGGCAAGGCCGGTGGCGGCGGCAACTCCGCCTTTGATGAGTTTGCGTCGCGAAAGATCGGTCATGCGTCCACCATAGGTTTCTCGATCCGGCCTGTGATCATGGCGCGCATGCGGCTGGCAAATCCCACGAACCAAACCATCCCGACATGGACCAGAAGAAACAACAGCAACGAGACGGCGACGAAAAAGTGGATGGTGCGCGCTGATTGTCGACCGCCCAGCAACGTGACGCTTGCCGGAAAGGCCGACGTGAATGCCGGAGACATCGCAAGCCCCGTCCAGATGGCCAATGGAAACAATACGAAGATCACGACCAGGTAGGTGATTCGTTGCAGTAGGTTATACGACCAGAGGTCCGCCGCGCCGGGAGGCTCGAAACGCAGATGACTCGCAATCGTACGGCCAAGCGCCTGCCATGAAAGGTCTTCTGCACGCGGCAATAGGCTTTTGCGAAAATGTCCTGATACGAAGCCCGCCGTTACGTAGACCAGACCGGTCAACACCGCAAGCCAGGCAGATTGAAAATGCAGATAGCGGCTCCAGCCGTTCTGATCCGCCAAAACAAAGCCGTAGCCGGTTGGCACCAAAGATCGCGACGAGGGAATTGGCAGCTTGAACAACACCGGCGTCAACACGTTCCCGTTTTCACCCCAATAGAAGCGGGGATGAGAGATCACGATCTCGATCCCGCTCACCAGCAGCGCGATGCAAGACAGAGTGGTGATCCAATGCGTGGCGCGAACCAGGGCCGAGTGACGCAAAGGTTGGGCAGTCGACCCGGAGTACGGAGCCGGTCCCGGCACACGTAGCTTGGGCAATGACTGCGTTTCTGCCATCCGATAGCCTCCTGGCGGCCCTCTCAACGTCCTTTCCGATTTGATGGTAGCACGCGCTGGGCTGGCCCGGCATCTGGCCATGCGCTTCGAAGGCCGGCTATCGCCCGTCCGGTCCAAGGCTGCAGCGCGCCACTTGGTTTGGCCTCGCTGTGATGCTGCTGGTATTGATTTGCTTTCTCACGTTACGTGCCTGGCACCGTTGGCAGCTTTTCACGACCTGGGTTGCGCATTTCTAGCAACTGCTCTTCAGGCACCGGCTGGCCCTACTGCGTTCTGCGCTGAGCGACCAATTCAACCCGCAGCCCGTGTGTGAGTGCGACGGGCAGGCTGAGGCTACGTCCATAAGCACCGCGGTACACCCGTAGCCGCATCTTCGTAGCCGTCTCCACCGCGACGCGGGCCTTTTCGAAATCAGAAACGATCAGCGTCACACCTAGGATGCGATAGTCATTTGGATCACCCATCTCGCCCTCTGTCCTGACCAAATCGAGATCACCCGTGCCGGCGCGAGTAGCGCGACCCTCTAAGCCTTCGAAGGAGACGGAGCGACCAGGGGTCCCAAAGCCTTTCTCGGGCATGGCCGCGAGCGCTCCGGTCAGGTCGTGTACCCCGACCCAGATCGCACGCACCCCAACGACGTAATTGGGCTGACGGGATTTATCTGAGGGCTTTCGGTGATCTTTCGGCGCAGGCACATACTCGATGAAGAACATCGGAAGCGCGATGGCGCCCTTGTCCGGTGCAGGCTTGTCCGCGGGATCGACGCTGTACCATTGTGGTGCCGGCGGGGTGGTGTCGTGGTCGCTCATGACGCTGCCCGGCGTGGGACCCTGTACATCGAAATTGTGCGCCTTCAGCCCGTCGGCGGTAATTTTTGCCGATGAAACGTTGAGGCCGAAATACATTGCGCCTTCGTGCGCTTTGGCGAACTGAATGATGGTGGCATCGTCACCCTTCGCGTCATCCGGGGCTGTGATGAGTTCGAGATAGAAATGATCATCGAAGTCGATGATGGCGTTCGAGGCGCCTCCCGAAAAATGGCCGCCTGGCAGAACCTGGAAACCAAGTGTTTCGTAATCCGCGCGAGCTCGATCGAGGTCCTGGACCGCCACCCCGACATGATCAAGTCTCGCACCCGAAACGAACGGCTTCGCCGCAGCACCGATCGAGATGGAGAGCGGCATGAAAAGCAGCAGGATAAAACTCGAAACATGATTCATCTCGATGTCCTTTCGTACTTCACAGACGCAAGTTTACAGGCGAAGGATTATTTGAAAAATGCATGAGGCACTCCGGGATCGACGCCTCGAATCCGGCGACGCCATTCACGACCTGATCCGATCGATCCGCGCCCCGGTACGGATGCTTGCCGTATCTCGCGTCTCAGACCCGAAATGCGCCTGTCACCGGCGCCGCAGATGGGCAACACTGGCCCATGGCAAGCTGGGATTGGCCTCTGGACGAGCGGCCGCGCGAGAAGCTGCTGGACTGATACCGTCGTGGCGAGCGCTAAAGCCCTGGTCCCGACCGAGGAGATCACCCGCGCCATCCTGATCCTGCGCGGCCATCGCGTGCTGCTCGACACCGAGCTTGCCGCCCTCTACGGGGTGACCACCAAGCGCTTCAACGAGCAGGTGCGTCGCAACGCCAAGCGCTTTCCGGCCGATTTCATGTTTAAGCTCACCGTCGAGGAAAGCAGTTCTTTAAGGTCGCAAATTGCGACCTTAAAACTCGGCCGCGGCCAACATACAGGACGTAACTTTCCTCGGTAAACTTGCGGAGACAACCTCGGCCCCCGGCGCCCACATGTTTTTATGCACCCGTGATGCCTGGCCTAGAGCAAAGGGATTGGAACGGCGCGGTGCGAGAGATACAGTAGCCCTCCGCGGTTTGCCGCCCATAACAACATAGGTGCGTCCCATGTCTCGCAGCTTCCTGGCACTCCCGTTCCTGATCCTCGCCGGCGCGGCGCAGTCGGCGGAGCACTTCGACGGCAAGACATGGTGGAACACGGTGACGGTGCTCGCGGATGACAAGTTCGAGGGCCGTGACACCGGCAGTTCGGGCGAGCATGCGGCACAGGCCTACATCGTCCAGCAACTCAAGACGCTCGGTGTCGCGCCGGCGGGCATAGACGGGTACTTCCAGCCGGTCAAGTTGAAAACGCTGGAGAACGAGGAGGCCAAGTCGAGTCTGGCGCTGGTTCGCGACGGACATGAGCAAGCGCTGACGCTTGGGGAGCAGGCCTTTTTTGGCACGCGCTACGGTCTGGCGCCGCACGTTCAAGCACCGCTGGTATTCGTCGGCTATGGACTCGACGTGCCTGAAACCGGTTATAACGATCTGGCCGGGCTCGATCTCAAGGGAAAAGTCGCCGTGATTCTCACGGGTTCGCCGGCCGACGTTCCCTCGTCACTCAGCGCCCACTATCAGTCCCGTGCCGAACGCTGGAAGGTGCTCAAAGCGGTGGGTGTGGTGGGATTGATCGCGATTCCGAATCCTGCCTCCATGGACATTCCCTGGTCGCGCATGTCCCTGAATCGTAATCATCCAAGCATGGACCTCGAGGATCCTGAGTTCGATGAAACGGCGGGTGCAAAGCTGGCCGTGACCTTTAATCCCGCCTACGCGGATTTGTTGCTGGAAGGAACCGGTCACACCTTTGCCGAGCTGGCGGCGCTCGCCAAGCAGCGAGCGCCACTGCCCCGATTTCCACTGCAGGTTTCCGTCGACGCTACGACCCACACGATCACGAAAGACGTGCAGTCCTCCAACATCGTCGCCCGAATCGAAGGCGGGGATCCGAAGCTCAAGGCCGAATACGTCGTGCTGTCGGCGCACATCGATCACGTGGGAATAGGCGAGCCGATCAAGGGTGATCGTATCTACAACGGCGCGATGGACAACGGCGCGGGCAGTGCGTTGCTTTTGGACCTGGCGCGTTCGCTCAAAACCTCGCATACGCGGCTCAAGCGCTCGGTGTTGTTCGTCTGGGTCACGGGCGAGGAGAAAGGCCTGCTGGGAAGCAAGTACTTCGCCGCCCATCCCACCGTACCGGCGGCATCCATGATCGCGGATATCAATACCGACATGTTCCTGCCGATCATCCCCTTGAAGATACTCACCGTGTACGGCCTCGCGGAATCCGATCTCGGCGATCGCCTGGTGCAGGTGGCGGACCACCTCGGACTTCACGTGCAGCCTGACCCCGCGCCGCTGCGCAACGTGTTCATCCGCAGCGATCAATATAATTTCGTCCGCCAGGGCATCCCCTCCGTGATGGTCGATATCGGGGCGGCGCCCGGTTCACCCGAGGAAACAGTGCTCAAGAACTGGACCACCGAGCGATACCACGCGCCCTCGGACGATGCGCAGCAGCCGGTCGATCTGTCCGCTGCAGCCACCTATGAAGAGGTGATCCGCGCATTGACGGTGGAGGTCGCGGACGATCCCAACCGGCCGGCATGGAAGCTTGACAGCTTCTTTCGACGATACGCTACGTCGGCGGCCAACTGAATGCCAATGGCGGGCGAGGAGAACCCCGGGCGAGCAAAAGACCGCTGACTATTTGAGTTGCGCGCCGGCGAGCTCGGCGACTGCGCCGAGAGTCGTCTGCGCGGCATTGAGGCCCAGGCGAAAATCCTTGTCTGAATATGCAGAGAAGACATCGCTGGCCTGGTGGTAGTGCGGGTTCCAGCCCGCGCCGATCTGCATGCCTCTTTCATTTTCGCGAAGGCTGATCGAGGGTACGAGGTCCATGAACGGGTCCGAATCCGTATTGGTCATGTGGTTGCCAACCGAGGCCGGATAATCGCTGGCGTATTTCTCGTTCGCGATGCGAAACAGAAATGCCACTTTCATGGATTCGTCCGCGAGCTTCGACGTGCTGCGGAACTCGATGTTGACATCCGCTTCCGGACGCTGCTCTGCGGCAAACGTGCCATCGGCGTGCGGCATGCCATGGTCCCATAGCATCATGTCGTGCTGGATCATGCCGAGCCATCGTGGTTCTGGATACTTTCCCGAGCCCGCTGGCGATTCCTTGCCCTGCAGTGTCGCGCGCTGCTCGACATACGCTTTGGCGCCGTTGAGGCCGGTTTCCTCGTTGTTCCACAGAATGAAACGAATCGAGCGCTCGGTCTTCACGTCGGGGCTGCTCAAAACGCGCGCCAGCTCCATCACAAGTGCGGCGCCCGAGCCGTCGTCATCCGCGGCTTCGCCAAATCCTATGCCGTCCATATGACCGCCGACGATATACATCTCATCCGGACGCGTGCTGCCGATCTTGGTGCAATAGACTTCTTCGCGTGACCCGTTGACCGGATCCTGAGCATTCAGCTTGCGCAGCGCGGGGTCGGTCTGTTTCTCGGGATTCACATTGACGCTCACGGGCCCCGTGACTCCTCGCAGCCGCGAACCGCCCACGTCCGTGCGGACTTCGCCGCTCGCGATGACCGGAGAACGGGTGTCGGGCGCCCGGTATTGCCGTGGTGGCTGATCGTAGACATAGGCTAGGCGTTCGGTGACACACCCGTAACTTTGAAGCTGCGCCTCGATCCACTTTAGCGCCGCCCGATTGCGGTCGGTGCCCTGTTTCCGGTCGCCGAACTGGGTCAGACCCTTGATCGTGGCTTTATACTTTTCCAGGTCGAGACGGCCTACCAGCGTTTGAACGGGGTCGGTCTGGGCAAACGCGGGGATGGATACCGCGAGACTCAAGCAGCTTAAGGCAAAGGCGAATCGAAGCGTGGGCATATTGTTACTCGACTGCAGCAATCCAACGAATTTCAGGTTTCAGCAACGCCAGAGGCCGGGGTAGGATTATAGGCAGGCGCCCTGGCTGTAGTAAGTTACACGCAGTGTCTCACGCTGGTAAAACATCATTGGTTAGTCTGTGCGGAGCCGCCATCTTCGCAGGCATCATCATCGTGAATGGAGCTGCGGTCGCATCGTCCATGGAACCGACGATGACGGAGATGCAGTGGCATCGGCGCGTCTTGATCATTTCGACGCCTGGTGCCGACAACCCGGATTTCGAGACACAGCTACAGATGCTCGCCCGATGGCGCGGAGGCGAAGATCGTGATGTCACCGTTGTTCGCATTGAAGGACTCGCTGTCGCGGGATCTCGGGAAACCGCCAAGGAGTTGCGCGAGCGTTATCAGTTGGCAGCCAAGAATTTCTCGGTGGCTCTCGTGGGTAAAGACGGGCACGTCGCACTGCGATCGGAAACGCCACTCAGCGGTGCTCAGCTCGAGGGCGTGATCGATGCCATGCCGATGCGCAGGGCGGGCCAGCGTTAGGGATCCGGAGGAAGAGGGACCTAGTGTCAACGTCGAGCCGGCCGCTTCCTGAATCAATGGGCGCGGGTCGCCTCGAGAAATCGGATGACCGCGCCCACGATCGCCTCCGGCGCGTCCTCGTGCATCAAGTGTCCGGCACCCGGCACGGACTCGAACTGCGAACCAGGGATCCGTTCCGTCAGGCGATGTCCCATGTCGAGCGGGATCCACTGGTCCGCCTCACCCCAGAGAATCATCGTCGGGCAGCGAACATCCGCATATTTCGGTTCCACCTCGTCGGTAAAGCGTCGATCAAACTGAGCGATCTGCCGATAGAAGGCCGGCTGTCCCACCTCGCCGATCCACGGGAGCACGTAAGCCTCGAGGTCCTCGTCAGATAAGGCACGGGAATGGGAGCTGCGCAGATAGGCGCGCAAAAGCGCCTCGTGGAACGCTTGCGGAAGGGCGCTGAACACCTCGATGTGGGCCCGGACCTGACTCGAGAAGGGTGATCCCCAAGGAGAAAGGGCGACGGGGTCGATCAGGGTGAGGCTGCGAAAGTCGCGGCCATTCAAGAGATGGCAGCGTAGCGCCGTCGTACCGCCAAAGTCGTGCGCAACGACGTCGGGACGTTCGATCTGCCAATGATCGAGGAGCTCGCTGAGCAGCTGATTCTGCACACCCAAAGAGACATCGGGAACCGCGGCGCGGGCCGATTGACCGTAGCCCAGCAAATCGAAGTAATGCACCCGGTGGTTGCCCGCCAGGCACGGGATGATGCGGCGCCACTCGTAGGAAGAGAACGGGGTGCCATGTATGAGCACCAGGGGTGGCCCTGCGCCCACCACTCCATAACGGATTTGGTGGGATTGAAAGTGATAGGTCGAGGGCAGGTTCCATGGACTCATGAGAAAGATCCTAATGGCTATAAAACATTTCGTGCATTAGCACTATGAAGAAGATCGGGCTAATGTGTCAAGATATTGACATGCATTAGTTACTTGGAGCCAAGCATGCAGCCGGAGCGATATCGGTGGACCCAGGAGGATCTCGTCGCCGGCGAGTTATGCCTTGAATTCACCAACACGGTAGGGGATCTTGGAAAGACCCGGGACCTCGAGCGGCTGACCGATTGGGACGCGTATCTTCATTGGGCGCTCGCCGCCGGGGCCCTTGATACCGGCGAGACCCGGGCATTAAGACCGCTTGGAATTCGGCAGTCCGCACAAGCTCAAAAGCCGCTTCGCACGGCTCTGGAGTTTCGCGCGACGTTGTACCGGGGGTTGTCGGCGCTGGCGGCCGGACGCGCGCCGCTGCAGGCGGATTTCGATGTGATTAAGGCCGGTATCGTGAAGGCCGTTGCATCGGCCGAGCTGCGGCCCGTGAAGGGCGCCTTTGTGTGGACGGTAACCCAGGCTGAGGTAGCGCCGACGACGCCGCTGACGCGGGTTCTGTTGTCGACGTTGCGGCTGTTACAAGGCCCGGAGCTGCCGCTACTCCGGGAGTGCCAACAGTGTTCCTGGCTTTTCATCGATCGCTCGAAGAATCATGGACGCCGGTGGTGCCGCGCAAAGGCATGCGGGAATCGTGTCCGGGTTGCGCGGCATTATCGAACGCACTCAAAGTAACATCGCTACGCGACGCGGCGGCGCCGGCGGGGCCGGTCAGCCGCTACGAGGGTCGGGCGAAGTAATCTCCAGCCGGGAGCGGAGTCGCGAACGATGCGGGAGTTCGAACTCGCTTGGCGCAAACTACGGCGGCACATGAGGCTTCGAAAAATCCGCCGGGCGGCCGCCTACTCCACGCCGGGAACGATGCGCATGTCGCGGACCACCCCGCCGTCCAGCGCCGCCAGCGCGGCCTTGTAAGCGGCGCTCTCGTGCGTAGCGATCGCTTGCGCAACGGATGGAAACTCGATCAATACGGTGCGCTCCTTGAGTCCCTCTTCATAGATGTGCTCGGCCGTGGCGCGCGCCAGGAATCGTCCACCGCCGGCTTCGATCGCCGGCCCGGCGAGTTTGGCGTAGGCGCCGAGTTTGACGGGGTCTAGGACCTCGCGATAGCAGCTGATCCAATAAGCCTTTGGCATGACATCTCCCGCTTGATGAATTCGTATCGAGGGCGTTGCAGTGGTGAATTCGGCGCGTCGATCATAGCGCAGTGCCGTTCCCAGGGGCCGCTCCGGCGACCCTGGCCGATGCGATGAAGGCCTTGGCATGCTCGAGTGAGATGGCGCGGCTCACGATCGAACGCTGCGCGGATCGAACCGGGTCGCGGCGCGAGATCGCCGGGACGCCAAGGCAAGCTGGGGTTTGGGGCTGCTCGACTAACTTAATTGCTGGTGCCGACCTTCGACTGCAGACGTTCGTAATTTCGACGGACTCAAAGAGATCGCCGCCTCCACTCCAATACGTTGCAGGTGTTGCTCCACCCAACCTGCGTGATGTCGGAAAAGCTTGGCCTTGCCCTCGGCAACGAGCGCTTTTCCAAGCGCTGGACTGCTTGCGAGAACGCCCGACGAGTCAACTGGCTCACGCTTGCCCCCTCGCATCAACCTGGAATGACGAAGACTCATCAGGCCAGAATTAACATTTCAATAACAGACTCCGTTTCTGCGGACGAGTACCCTTGATCCTGCTCCCGGAGAAACATATGGAGATCAGTACGAGTCGGATTACCACGATCATTACCCTGTTCATCGCGGGCGTTACGACGGCGTGCGCGGACGATTTGGTGGGCCTTTATTTGGGCGGCTCGGTCGGTGAGGCTCACGTCAGGAGCCTGGATGATTTGAGTTCATATTCCACGTACGCCCCTTCACTTAGATTTGATGAAAGTCACTTGGGGTTCAAGTTGTTCGCAGGTATGCGTCCCATCACGTTCCTGGGCGTCGAAGTCGAGTACGCCGACTTCGGCCGAGCGGGCACCTCACCTCCCCCATGCTTCCCAAGCCCCGCACACTGTCCTCGTTGGTTGCTTCGTGGGCGACGACGCCAAGCAAAGCGCAGATTCCGCGTTTGCGATGGGTTACGTACCGCTTCCCATTCCATTTTTGGAGTTCTTCGGAAAAGCCGGGGTTGCGCGGTTGCACACCCAGGAACAAGCGAGCATTCGGCCCATTACCGCATGCCCCGTCAATTCCAACTGCGGCCCTTTCAGGGTTGATCAGAACCAATGGAGCACCGACTTCGCTTACGGCGCCGGAGTTCAGGCTAAAACAGGATCGTTCGCGGTGCGCGCGGAGTACGAGCGAATCGACGCGAGCGGTGGAAAGCCGGATCTTTTTTCCCTTGGAGTCAGTTGGACTTTCTAGGGCGGCAGTTCGGCGAATGAGTCCAAAGATTTAAATAACGACCTACCATAATTAAATTCATATTCTTATTTTAACTAGACTTACCCGGAGTGAGACGGAACACGTTTTGCGAAGTCAGGCACCGCCTCCCGTTGCCCATCCGACTCCATCCAGCATCGCGAATTGGTGGGCCCGCTCGGACTCGACTACCCGAGGCAAGCCCCTGAAACGCTTGCGATACCGGGAATTCGAACCGCGGTGTTGGCCCTAAACTTGCCCCAGCGTTTCGCGTGCTGGCTTCACTGGAATCAAGCGGCGTCGAGCTGCCGTACCGCGAGAATATCCTTCGAACCCACGCGACGAGTCGACGCCGTCGCCAGCGTCACCAGCGCTTGAGTACGGCCGGCGGCGGTAACGAATTCCACCTCGACGGCGTCTTCCGAATAGACCTGCACCAGGGCGCCGACGTCGCCGGTCTTCAATCCATGACTCGGCATGTCGACCTTCGAGCTAGTCCTTGGGGTATGCCGTTACAAATCGAGGCACCGCCTCACCCGCGAGTATAGTCCAGACCGTCACGATCTCGGCCACACGCCCAGTCAATCTCCCAGACCGTAAAGACGATCAGTCGAGAGTGACAGGGTCCAAAGCAGACATTTCTACTTAGCGGAAAGCGGACATTTCTATTTAGCGGTCACAACCTTGTTGCGCTTAACCAGCCTTATGTTGCGTCCAAGCTTAGGAGCCGAGTGGCTTGCCTGGAAAATTTCGGCCGGCGGCGGCCAGAATGAGATCCGCAATTTCTTTGGGATGAGATAGCAGGGACAGATGACTGGACGGCAGTTCGATAGTCGTTGCGTTCATGCGCTTGGCAAGAAATCGCTCCAACGAAGGATCGATCGTGCGGTCATTGGTCGAAACCTGATACCAACTCGGCTTCACCTTCCAGGCAGCCGATGAAGTTTTCTCAGTGACCAATGCGTTGGCGACCCGGCCCTGAACAGCATAGAGCGCACGGGCTTTGCGCGGGTCTATGTCACCGGCAAAATCCTTGAGAAAGGCAGCTTCGCTGAGCCAAAAATATCCGTTGGCCCGCACCACGCCATCACTGGCCGGGGGCTTCGGATACTTCGCTGCCAGCGCCGCAAAATCCTCGCCGGCGTCGGGCGCGCGCGCAGCCACATAAACCAAAGCAGAGACATTCGCATCGACACCGACCTCGCTGACAATGGTGCCCGCAAACGAATGGCCAACCAGCACAGTGGGACCCTCCTGCATCGCGAGCACACGTCGCGTCGCGGCCGCATCCTCCGCGAGTGAAACCAACGGGTTCTGCACGGCCGCCACGTTCAAGCCGGCCTTCTGCAAATAGGGAATGACTTCAAGCCAACACGAACCGTCCGCATAGAGTCCATGAACCAAGACAACATTCATCGCATTTGGCACACCGGCAGCGCCAGCGATTCTCGATGTCATAGACGTCAGCGCGCCCGCGGCCATCATCACGCTGAATGTCCGGCGATCAATCATATTCAGGGGTCCTATCGCAGCAGCGCAAGAATCATGCGGTTCAAGAATGGAGCGAGATTGTCTTGAGCACTGTGCGGCAGCGTACAGAGCGCCGCAGCAATCGAATGCACAATGCTCCTCCCTGCGGAGCGCACCATGTTTGAACCGCCGGAACTTGAAGATGCCCGCCTGAGGGCAATCGCTCACATCGGGCAGGTGTTCGTGTTTCGCGGCGCACGCGAGACCACGTTGCGCGCGCTCCGCTGGGACGATATCGGCCCCTCCGAATTGACTTCCATCCAAGAAATCGTCGCCGATCATCTTCGGGCGGTGCTCGATCGGTTGGCAACCGAGCGTTGCAACTTGCACGCTGCCCAGCAATCAAGCGACAGGTCGAATGCCTAAAACCTTTCTCATTACCGGGGGCAATACGGGACTCGGCTTCGAATGCGCGTCGTCACTCTGTGCGGACCGCGATAACGTGATCGTACTCGCCTGTCGCGATGTCGCGGCTGCCGTGCCTGCCGCAGACAGACTGCGGCAACGCGGAGGACAGATTGAGGTGCTGCAACTCGACCTCGCGATCCAATCTTCCGTCCGTGCCTTAGTGGCAGCGTTCCGTGCACGAAAATTCCCACCATTTGCCGGCCTCGTCTGCAACGCGGGCAGCCAGAGCGTAGCGGCGCCAACGCGGACAGCCGAGGGCTACGAAACGACATTTGCCGTGAATCATTTGGGCCACTATCTGTTGGCCCGGCTCATGTTGCCCGAACTTGCCAAGGACGCCTGCATCACGTTTGTCGCTAGCAACGTGCACGATCCGAACCAGAAAACCGGCATGCCGGAGCCGCGCTATGACAACGCGCAGGCCATCGCTCATGACTTCGAACCTGGCGCCCTCGCTGGCAGACGCCGTTATACGACGTCCAAGCTTTGCAACATCTACACAACCTACGAACTCGCCGGACGACTCGCGGCCTCACCCGACGAGCGCCTGCAGTCGCTCCGGGTCAACGCGTTCGATCCCGGTATGATGCCGGGGACCGGCCTTGCCAGGACCTATTCACCTTTTATCCGCTTCCTCTGGCACTACATCCTTCCGACGCTGACGCTGTTTCAGCGCAACGTCAATACCCCGGCCACATCCGGCAAACGTCTGGCGCGGCTCGCCGCCGGTTTGGAACGAAATGCCACTGGCAAATACTTTTCCAGCGGGCATGAAACCCGGTCGTCGGACCTCTCGTACGACGACGCAAATGCTCTGGAACTTTGGAATAGCAGTGCGGACATGTGTCATCTGCCGCATGACTTGCTGGGCAACACAGAAGCGTCGCGGACAAAAAGGGCAGAATGAAGATAAGCGACTTACTTTGGACCGGTGCGATGATCGCCGAGGCGTCGCTCGTCAGCGGTGTTCTCCTGGCCGGATCATCGCCTGCATTGCCCGGTAGGCCGAGTAGCTACCCGTCGGACTGGAACGTCGTTTTTGCTCCCGCGGCTGCGCTGCCCGCTCAATACGCTTTTGGACGACAAACCAAAATTCTCAAGCAGGGATCCATTTTCCCGCCTGCCGCGATGCCGCTTGCCTGTGACATCCGGTGGGACCGAGACGTGCCGGTGCAACTACGCGACGGTGTCATTATCTACACCGACGTCCTGCGTCCAGTCGGTGGTGGCAAGGTTCCAGCCATCGTGGCATGGAGCCCCTACGGCAAAACCATCCCTCAGAAGGACGTCCAATCGGGCGTGGATCCCAAAGAGGTCACTGGCCTCTCCAAGAGCGAAGGTCCTGATGCCGGTTTTTGGGTTTGCCATGGTTACGCCGTGGTCAACCCCGATGCGCGCGGCGCCGGCAAATCACAAGGTGATATCTATGCCTGGGGAAGCGCTGACGGTCAGGATGGTTACGACGTCATTGAGTGGATCGCTACGCAGCCCTGGAGCACCGGCAAGGTCGCTTTACATGGAACCTCCTGGCTGGCGATGGCGCAATGGTTTATTGCGGCGACAAAGCCGCCGCATCTGTCCGCCATCGCGCCCTGGAACGGCATCAGCGACGTGTACCGACAGCATATGATGTGGGGTGGAATCCCTAATACAGGATTCTTAGCCGGCGTATTCAGGCACCTCGCCGGCTCATCGCGCGTCGAGCGGCCGGATCTGATGACGGAAGCGCACCCACTGATGGACGTGTATTGGCAAGATAAAGCAGCCAAGCTGGAGTCAATCACGATTCCGACCTACGCGGTCACCGACGTGGTTACCGATCTGCACCGGATGGGCACGTTCGAAGGCTATCGGCGCTTGGCCTCGCAGGACAAATGGCTTCGGGTCGACAATCGTCAGGAGTGGACGGACCAGTACGACCCCGCGAACGAAACGGACTTGCTCAAGTTCTTTGAATATTTCCTGCGCGGCGACAAGAACGGCTGGCAGACCACTCCGAAGGTGCGGATGGCAGTGCTGGATCCGGGCGGGACAGACCGACTGAATGTTCCCTACACTAGCTGGCCGCTGAAACAGACGCAGTATCAGCGTCTGTACCTTGGCACCAGTCACCATCTCCAGCCGACATCGGCCACCTCGCAAGTGCAGGAAGCCTACACGGCTACGAGCGGCCAAAGCATATTCACGTACCGATTCGATAAAGATACACAGATCACGGGATATTTGAAGGCTCATCTGTGGGTTGAGGTGCAGGGCGCCAACGAAGCGGACATTTTCGTGCTAGTGGAGAAACTGGACAAAGACGGCACGCTTTTAGCGCCAGACGAGGACAGTGCTCGTCAGTATTACCCCGTTCCACCCGCCGGTACACACGGTCGTCTCAGGGTCTCGCTCAGAAAGCTCGACCCCGCGCTTTCTACAGATTTCATGCCGATCCAATCCTTCGAGCAACCCGAGATGCTGCATGCTGGCGAAATCGTTCCGGTCGATATCGCGATCATGCCCGCTTCGGAGGTGTTTCACGCCGGTGAGCAACTGCGCCTGACGATCGCCGGACATGAGTTTACGGCGCCGTCGGGGCCACCCCCAACTGGCCTACTGGCATTCATGCCTAAGCTGCCGTCGCTGCCTACCAACAACGCTGGCGTCCATATTATTCACGGCGGCGGCATTTACCCGTCATTTCTGCAAATTCCAGTAATTCCGAGTTCACAATGAACGCACGCCCGAAGGAAGGGTTGGTGGGCCCGCTCGGACTCGAACCGAGGACCAAGGGATTCACTTAAGCCCCGCCGTTTCCGGAGGGAGTGGACTATCTCTTCACCCCCCAATCTTCGAAGGATCAGTGGGTGCGGGAAGCTCTAGCCTGTCATTAAGCGCGACTTCAAGCGCTCAGGTAGTCTCTGCACCTTCCGGCGGTGCACCGCCGGCTTGGCTCAGGGTTGCCAGCAGCCCTCGCTGTTGAGGTTTCCCTGAATTCATCCCGTCCACTTCGCACCTTGCGATGCGAAGGCACCATTTAATTGATGAGT